>ERZ1034949.712-NODE-712-length-19569-cov-6.271241_pt1 | contig 19569 bp, 15 predicted proteins | sample MGYA00520590_ERZ1034949 | MGnify/ENA primary metagenome ERZ1034949 (study PRJEB33766, sample SAMN09781752) | gut metagenome | biome: gut microbiome | host: Homo sapiens | place: Madagascar | study: EMG produced TPA metagenomics assembly of the PRJNA485056 data set...
ATTACGAATTAAAAACAAGCAAAAGGCATCTTATAAAAGCAGAAAGACCGCAAGAAGTTATCTAAAAATCCTCATACGGCCTAATGACCGATTTGGGATTATCGCCTCGGAGTGGACTCCGGGGATTTTCTTTAATGTCTTTTCCCTCGCCCGAAAGTAGTGCTATTTTTCGGCATGATTAAGATTTCTACAATTCCATCACTCGTGCTTTCCGCTTCCATCGGGGAGGTGGTCATACAGTCCGACAAAGATTTTGTCGACCTCCAGTTCGGCACGGCGTCGAATCCCGAACTGCTCGTTGGCAGGTTCTATACATACAAGGGAACGGTGACAGTGGACAACCTGCGCGATGTCGTCGAACTCGCCATCAGGGAGGCTGGCTCTGCGATGATGGAGTTCGCATTGGTCGCCACTAACGGTGACGAGGAGGCGACAGTGCAATTTCACGCTCTACATTTTGACCGCCATATCGCTCTCGCCGAGCCCGAAGACTTGCAGCAGATGCTGAAGAATCATTTCCTAACCGTCGCCTCGGCGCGGCGCATCGCTCCGAAAAGCTCGGTGATGCTGTCGTGGGTGGTACAGCCCATGGAGGATATGGCATACAGTGCACACTGCGACTATATCGCCGACGGCGTGAATGGACACTGCACACTGACGCTGGGCTACGAGAATGTGGCATCATCCGCACTCGATGTGGTGACCGTGGCGGTGGACAGCGGGCAACTGGAGGCTATGGTTGCCAGCAAGGTGGGGAAAAAGGTGCAGCTGACCGGGTTCACGTTGACGTGCGGAGACAGGGCGGCGACTTTCTTTATCGCTACGCAGATGCCACAAAAGGCGTGCTTCTATTTCCGTAACGCGTTCAATGTGCCCGACCTTGTGGCCGTCCCTGCTGAGACAGTCGCGAAAACCACAGTCGAACGCTCGGTTGCGGTGCTGAACGAACGCTCGCAGTTCTATGACAGCACATGCCAGCAGTCGTTCGATGTGCAGTCGGCGGCTCTGACACATGGGGAGTGCGCGCTGGCACAGCAACTGTTTACAGCCGACGACGCAAGGGTGCTATACGGATGCCAGGACGATGAGTCGGACTTCGACACGATGCAGAGGATTCTGATCACCGACTCTACTTGCGAACTCTCGGACTTCCCCGAAAAACCGAACTCGGTCAAGTTCACGTGGCGGTTCGATGTGCGACGTATCGCTCTGCCTAACCCTGAGCAAAGCGGTATCTTCACCGAACCTTACAACTATGTATTCACATAAAACTGCATTATGGCTAAATCTATTCACATAAATACAGCTCGCACAATGCTGAACAGCGGCGACCCGGTGGACATCTCACTCTGGAAGGCGAACGGTGAAATCATGCACTTGCGGAACTGCATATCGCTGCGCTACGACTTCTATTCGGGAACACGCAACATGAAGATTCTTATAAATGGACAAATCCGCAAGGTTCGCGACTGCTGCATCTTTGCCGTCAATGGGTGCGAGGTGTTTTTGTAAACAACAAATGAAATGAAAAATATTCTGAATTACAACTCCGTGGAGAATTTGCCTACTGTGAAGGCAAGGGCGGTCTTTCAGGTGAACTCGGCTTCCGTGTTCAAGGAAGATATCGACATTCTGCCTGTCTCTATCAGCGACAATCTCAAATACATGCCGTGGGGCGGTGACAACAATATGCCATACGACATCCTACAGCTGATCGAGGACGATGAGACGCTCTCCACTTGCCAAATCTTCAACGCGGAGGTTTGCTATGGCAGCGGCCTGGTGTACGACTGCAATGACGCTGACAACGTGACAAGGGAGCAGGTGCAGGAGTTTCTGATGGACAACGACCTCGCCTCATACTTCCTGGGAGCGTGCCAGGACCTGAAGCATTTCGGATTCGCCGTCAGCGTGGTCATTCTCTCTAACGACGCTACGAAAATCGTGCGTGTCGTGCGGAAGGAGGCGTGCTACTGCCGTTTCGCCCCTGCCGACAAGTACGGCAGAATCCCCCAGGTGCTGTACGCGAACTGGCGCAAGTGCGTAACGGACGAGAAACAGGTGGAGGCGATTGAACTGCTGGATATGGCCGCGCCGTGGCACGACCTGAAAGTGAGGCTCGACAGCCGAACGAAATGCCGAAAGTTCGCCGTCCTGAGCCGGGTGCCTACGCCCGACTCGACTTATTATCCCATTCCGCACTACGCTTCGCTGTTCCGTGGGAAATGGTACAACATCAAGCAGCTTATCGGTATCGCTAAGGAATCGAAACTGAAAAACTCGGCCCCAATAAAGTACCAAATCGAAATCTCGCAGAAATACTGGGAGTCTATCTTCCGCTCGGAGGGTATCACCGACCGACGGAAGCAACAGAAGCGTATCGTGGAGGAGAAACAGGCCATTCTCGACTTCCTCACCGGGGCGGAAAACAGCGGAAAGGCGTGGTTCTCTACGTTCTATATCACGCCCGACGGTAAGGAACAGCACGATGTGGTGATACATAAGATTGAGGACAGCAAGGAGGGCGGCGACTGGAGCACGGATATTCAGGAGGCGGTGAACATGATTTGCTTTACAATGCGTGTGCACTCTAATCTCGTGGGGTCGGTGCCGGGAAAGGCGCAAACCAACAACAGCGGCTCTGACAAGCGCGAACTGTACACTATCGCACACGCGCTGCAAAAGCCGTATCACGACCTGCTGTTTAACGTGCACCGTATCATCATTCGGTTCAATGGCTGGCGCGGCGTGCGCCCGGACAGCCCGTTTATACAACTCACTACGCTCGATGAACACGCCGACGCTAAAAAAGTGACTGCACTATGATTATTGACTATGAACAGCAATTGCGAGAACTCGTGCCTAACGTGTTCGCGACGGTGAAGGGGGAAACGCCTCTTTCAGCAAAAATCGCTCCGTTCGTCTCTTCGGCGGAGCAGTGGATAATCAGCACGTTCACCTCGATGGAGGTGATGAGGCAAATATGCCTCCTTGACGACGGCACGCCTATCAAGGTGACGGTGGAGCGCGCAGTGGTCTGCGAGGCGATGCGAACGGCGATTCCGTCGCTCGACATCGTGATCACGCCTAACGGCTTCGGGGTGGTGAGCAATCAGAATATCGCTCCGGCAAGCAAGGAGAGGGTGGAGAGGCTTATCGCTTCGCTTACCGAACAGCGCGACGAACTGCTGGACGCTCTGCTCACGGAACTGCAAGGTTTCGAAGGGTGGAGAGCAACAAAACAATGTCAGTTCTTCGCCGCTACGCTTTTCCCAACGCTCGAACTCTCTGACCTGTGCGGCTTCAAATCCGAACGGTGGGAGAAATATCTGAAACTGAGACAAAGGGCTATCGAGGCGGAGGAATCGCTGGCGGAGGAATATTTCTCGGCGGAACTGATGAAGGAGTTCCGGCTGGCGGTGGTTAGCGGTGAAATCTCGGATGAGTTCGCTCCAGTCATTCGGGGCGTAAGGGCGCAGGTGGTGGCGATGATTGGCGGTGAGCCAATCAGCACTCGCCGTATGGTGGCGTTGGTGAACTTTATCCGCAACCGCCCAGAATCTTTCTCGGCATGGCACAGCTCCAGCACGGCGGAACTTTTCACGCCGCCTGTGTTCAAGAACAAGAAAAAGTCGGGCGGGTATTTCTTCTGATATGCAATCTGTCAATATAAATATTAATTTGCCTTCATCGTGGGAGGAACTCGACGATAAGATGCTGCGCTATGTGTACGCGCTTATCGCAAAGGACTTCTCTATCGACGAGGTGAAGGTGTTGGCTCTGGTGAAATGGGGAGGGTGCCGTGTGCTCGGACGCGACAAGGGGCAGAGGTTCCTGCTCTCTTTCGGTAAGGAGATGGCGGTGGTTCAATGCGTGCAGCTGGCGCAGGTGATGACGGCTCTCGACTGGCTGGAGAATATCCCTGCAACTCCCGTGAGGCTGGAGAAAATCCGACGGCACCGACCAGTGGCAGCGGATTTCCAAGGGGTGCCGTTCGAGAAACTTATCATCGCTGAAAACCTGTATCAGGGGTTCCTCGCCACTCGCAACGATGCGATGCTCGATGAACTCGCCGCTGTGCTTTATCCCGGTCTGTCGGGAAAGCTCGCGCCGGAGGAAAGGATAAGCGTTTTCTACTGGGTGGCGGCGCTGAAAAATATGCTGGCAATGCGGTTCCCGGATTTCTATCAGCCGACTTCCGATGACACGCAGAATCTGCTCGGCTCTGAACGGGCCATCGGAACTGTCCTTCAGGAGGCGATGGACGCGCAAATACGTGCGCTTACAAAAGGCGACATCACTAAGGAGAGTGAAATCCTCGCGATGGACACGTGGCGCGCGCTCACGGAACTGAATGCGCAAGCAAAGGAATATAAACAGATGAATGAGAAAATCAATGACAAAAAGTGACTGGAACGCCACAGGGTTCTTTGAGGCTCTGCTGGCGAAAAACAAACTGGCCATCGCAGAAGGTTTCTATTTCTGCAAGGTGTCGGGGCTTGAGGGATTCGAGGAGGCTCTGCACGCTATGCAGTACGCCTCGGCGTTCTGCTGCGTGTCGGACATCGCAGACGGATACACGGAACTGAACAACACGCCGCGAACTCGCAGGGTGAAGACGGTCTTTCTCGCCATGCGACACGCTATCGACGATATGCAGGCGCGCAACGAGTGCATGGAGACAATGCGTGAACTGTTCCGACAAACGATGTCGGTGCTGACGCTGGAACGCGTGAAGCTGGAACAGAACTGCATCTACCTCGATTCTCGAATCTCGTTCAACGAGATCGACCGATTCTTTTTCTCGGGGTGCGCGTGCGCTTACTTCCAAATCGCCGTCGATGTATATACAGATTTGAGATACAATGAGGATGAGTGGCAGTGACAGGCAACTGGAGGAAAGACGGAAGTACGTTACGGCTTTCAACTCGACGATGATTAAGATTTGGCGAGAGCGGATCGCTCTGCTCGGTGTGATTGACACAGGGGCTCTCTACCGCTCAACTATCGCCGTGGCCATGAACGCCGACGGAAAGTTTACGCAAATCTCACTGGAGCAGTCGTTCAACACTTACGGCATCTTCCAGGACTACGGCACTGGCAGGGAGGTGCCAAGGGGGAACAGCGGTGACATCGGACGTGACAAGGTTCGACGCCGACGACGCTGGTTCTCAACAAAATATTTCGCCTCGGTGATGAACATTCAGGAGTTCTTCGCCGACAATCTCGGCAGACAGTTCTGCAACGCTGTGTCGAACGCGCTCAACCCCGACCTCATGCGAAAATCCGTAACTCGGCAATGAATATAATGTGAGGTGTCTTTTAAGATGCCTCTTTTTATCCTTTATTTTGATTAAAAAAGATAATTGTATGGCTATTGACACTACCGCTCTAAACAAACTCATCACGGACTTCCGCGCGCTCTCGCAGAAGGACAGCGTGTCGCCCGAATCGCTCGGCTCGCTTCTGCAAAAACTCGCCGACCTGCTCGCATCGTGCCCAGCCGACAGCGATGTGAACAATGAGCTGAATTCCGTTAAACGCACTATCACATCTCTACAATCGGCATTGCAGAATATCGCAAGGTCGGCTGTCACCACCGACGAACTCAGTGATGCACTCAAAGGTAAGGCCGACGACTTCGCTTATTATGTGGACACGGACACAATCGAGTTCCGCCCCGGTACGCTGAAAGTGGCTTCACAGCAAATCGCTATGGCAATCGCCGACATTGTCAACGGCAATAAAGAGCGTGACAAGAATATCGCCGACAAGGCGGACAAGGCGGATCTGCATGTGGTGCTGGCGTCAATGGGGGTTACACTCGACAATGTGGACAATACTGGCGACTCCGCGATTATGTATGTGGCTAACGTGGGCGATATCTACTACAGCGAGGGGAAAGAACATCTTTTCTTCAAAAAGTCAGAAACGGAAACAATCGACCTCGGAACACCAAGCAACAATAAAATATACGCCAACGCCATGACTAAACGCCTGTATATATGGAGAGGAGGCACGTGGCGGCAGTGCAGCGGAGGCGGAGGTGCAACACAGATTGACGCATACACCAAAGCAGAGAGCGATGCGAGGTATCTGCGTGGGGAGGTGATTTACGAGGACTACTACTATCCGAACATGGGTAAAACGACCGACAATGTTAATTTTACGGATTCAACGGAAATTCTGCAACCGACAAAATTTCTCGAATCTTACACCGATGCAAATGGTGTAAGTTGGAACGATGTGTTTGAATGCGCGAGTTTCCCCGACTGGTTTGATTTTGCTGAGAAATCGTGTTATCCGTATGGTAATGGGAACTCTGTAGGTTATTTATTCATTCGTAACTATGTTGTTGATAACAATGAACTTAGTTATGACTTCTATACTTTGCAAAATAATAATATTGGGCAAAAATTGCCATATTATGCAAGTAGAAATGGTTTAGGGTTGAAAAAGATTGATGCAACACATTTCAAAGTGTATAATACAAAAGAAGGCACTACGGAATTTACTGCAATGAACAAGGCAAATGTTGACTGCTCGCTTTTTGCTTTCTCTCCATTAACTTATTGCCCAATATATGATATAGATGATTGCAATATAGTGAGAATAACATTAACAGGAAATATCCAATCACCCACCCGTTATTCGAGTCTATTAAATAGCAGTTGCGATGTTGGATTGTTTGGTTTTACAAACAGACAAGTTTTATATGGTGATGAATATGTAGAGATTGAAATTGATAAGAAAAATGCCAGGTGGCGACAGATAAAAAGTGGTTATTCAATGTTTTACAGGACAAATTCCTCACAAAATTGGAGTGCCAACAAACCAGAAAGTTATGAAAGCGAATGCCATTGCTTATGGAGTAAAATACCGAGTAATCAACAAGGAAAAATTTGTATGATTAACAAAAAAATATGTTATTCGTTTTCAGGCAAATTAAATCCATTAACCATTCTGCAAATGGGGTGTAAAATTAAAATCGAGAAACTGGCATAAGATATGGAAATTAAAGTGAACACAAGGAAAAACGGCAAACGTGCCGTTGTGACTATGATGGCGGAGGAAGCGCAAATTGTGGCTAACGAGCCAGTGGTGGACGATAACGGATTGCTTCTATCGGAGATTGAACACTTAAAATCCGAACTGCAAGAGAGCGACTACAAGGTGATTAAATGCGCAGAGGCGATGGCCGTTGGCGCAGAGATGCCGTACGATGTGGCAAGCCTGCACAAGGTTCGCCAAGCGTTGAGAGATAAAATTAATGAATTGGAAAAGCAATTATGAAACATATCTATTACAAAAATGATTTCGCAGTGGAAATAACACTGCTCAACGCCAGCGGTGAACCGACAGCCCCGCCTGTGTGGGAATGGAGTGTCGAGTTCTCTGACGGAAGAAGGAGTTACGTCTGCGCACTCAAAAAGGGCAATGCCAAGGTGGTGGACAAGAAGATTATCTGTTACCTCGACAGGCACATGCTCGGCTGTGGAGTAATCACCTACAAGTTCGTGCAGTCTATCCCTAACGCGAATTATGCGGATGGGTATCAAACCGTGATCTCGCCCAAGTCGCTGCCTGTCGAACTGTGGGAAAAGGAGAGCGACGACGACTGCAACATTCAGAGCGAAATAGTGCCCAACTATGCGGTGTATGACGCATATATGATAGCCAAACAAAACGGCTACACTGGCACGGCGGAGGAATTTTACCAAGGATTCAACAATAATGAGCGAGGCGTTATCTATTTGGATATTAACAACTCTACAAAATTGCGTGTGCTTGGCGCCGAACGCTACCTCAATGACGAATATGTGCCGTTCATCTTCCGTAAGACCAGAAAGGCGAACACATACAAGGTAAAGGTAAATGGGGAATTAACGCGTTACAAAGAGAAAACCCGTAAAGGCTGGCATCCAATGGGGCAAATCGGTCAATGCGCCGTGGATAAAAATGGCGTGGTGAGCGTAAGAAAAGATGTCTTTGCAAACGGAGAAAGCAAAGAAATGAGCACACTTCCAGAATATTTCGTGCAAGATGGGTGGCTGACGCGCGGAGCGGTTCAAGGAGGAGGGTCTAATACTACGGTCCCCTATGGGAGATCCCAAATAAATCTGGAGAAAGAATGTGTACAAGATGAAACGACTGGAATGATGCGTACAAAATGGCGCAGAGTGAGGCTTTTGTACGGAATCGCATTCATCAAAAAGAAATATGTGGACAAGGTCACGAGGCTCGACCTGAGCCGGCTCGCTACGAATATCGCCACTTTCCACCTGTGCTGGGACGGCACGCAATACGTTCCAGAAGGCAATCTTGAAGAATGGTCAGACAATTTCCATTGGATTTTCAACAAATAAAAAAAACGTGGCACAAAACCACGCCTTCAAATCCCGGTGTGGCACAAAGCCAACATGGGTTCTTATTTCCGCGAGCGCAAAGCCTCCCGAACAACAATGCAAATATAATGATTTTTTACGATTTCACATAAATATGAGCGAGAAAAAAGATACATCACATAAAGTGCAGCTGATTTGCGCCGTGGTGCTGATAACACTCGGCGCAGGACTGCTGGTGGCAGGATTCAGCGTGCCGCCAACAGGGGTCATCGACAGCTCGGTGCTGGTGGCGTTCGGGGAAATACTGACGTTCGTTGGCTCGCTTTTCGGAATAGATTATCACTATAAATACAAAAACAAATGAGAGAAATTAACGAAATTATCATCCATTGCGCCGCAACCCCGGAGGGAAGAAACTTCACCGTGGCAGACATCGACCAATGGCACAAGCAGCGAGGATGGCGCGGCATCGGCTATCACTTCGTGATTTACATCGACGGCTCTGTACACAAGGGCCGGCCAGTTGAAGAGGTGGGGGCGCACTGCCTGAACCACAACGCCCACTCTATAGGGGTGTGCTACATCGGGGGCTGCACCGCTGACGGCAAGCGGCCGAAGGACACGCGCACGCCAGCGCAGAAGGCCGCCCTCAGAAGGCTTGTCGGAGAACTGCGAAAGCAATACCCACAAGCAAGTGTGCACGGCCACTGCGAGTTCGCCAACAAGGCGTGCCCTGCATTCGACGTGAAAAAAGATGGGCTATGCGACTTGTGACAATCTGCACACTCGCACTCGTGTTTTCGCTCGCCTCGTGCTCGTCGCACCGAAAGATCCAGGCGACAGCCTCGCTCGGCACAGTAAGGCATGACTCGGCTAAGGCTGTGCAGACTGACAGCGCAGCAGTGAATCTGATGAGCTCGTTGGCCATGAGCTTCGACGACCTGGAGGTCTATTACATTCCGTCGGGCGGCGGACTGCCCGAAATACTGCCGATGATGGGGAAAGGACTGCTGAACTATCGGGAAAAGAAATCGGGCTCGCAACCGCCACCACACGGCATCATCGCACTGCGGGCACGAAGGGCAACGGTAGGAGCAACACAAAATGTGAAAGCCGAAAAAAAGGCTCTCGCAACCTCGGAAAGTTCACAGCATCTATCGCACAACGAAGCGAGCGAAAACAAGGAACAGTCGGAGGAAACAAAGGTGTACGAGCCGCCCGACAGCACGATGACAGCCGTGGTGGTCGTGCTGGTGCTTATCGTTGTGGCCACAACGGTGGCTATAAGGATATATGTGAGATTCCATAAACAAGAAGTTGTTAAGTGAAAGGCGTGCCGTCCGTGATGGACGGTTCGCCTTTTAATATGTATGGAACAAAAATATATCTGTTATATGATACAATAGTCTAACAAATGAGTTACATTTGTATATGGAAATCAGAAAAGGCTGTGAAAGAGTTCTCGAAAGAACTTGCAGAAGCAGAATTTTAGACATTCCATTTTTTCCGCATTACACACACACAACAGACCACAAGAGGCTGAGCCCAAAATAGGCGCAGCCTCTTTTTTTATTTCTTTTTTGATTTTTTTCTTGATTTTGTTTGATTAATGCTTGCATAATTCAAATAAAAGCAGTATCTTTGTAACGTAATCAATGAGGGATTACAAAGGAGAACTAACCTGCCTGCAAGTGGTTAAAAATAAACCCCCAAAAACTTGAAAAGATGAAAGCTCGAATTTATCTTAAAGTTTGGAAAGTAAGGATTAGCTTTGAAATAGCAATCTAAAATTCCAAAGGGGGAGCGGAAGCTCCCCCGATTTGGGGGTTTGTTTTTTTTCTTCTACAAAATTATAAAAAATATGGTGAACGAAAAAACTCCATGGGGAGGAAAACGTGAGAATGCAGGGCGGAAGCCCACGCACGGCAAAAGGATAACGCTGTCGGTGAGAGTGAGCGAGGAAGCGAAAACAAGGCTCGACGCTTTCTGCACCGCCAATGGGTGCAGCCAGTCGGACGGCATCGAGAAAATACTGAGGTCGTTATAGGTATTATCGGGGGAGTGCATTTGCTCCCCTTTTTTTTGGGAAGCCGTTACTAAACCTTTGGCGGTTGTCTGCGACGCTGGCGAGTGCCACATTGTCCGTCCCGCCCTCCCGAAGCCGACAAGGCCTCAAGCCGAACTTGCTGCGCTACATCGCCGCGGCGGCTAAACAGGGCTACGCAAGCAAGAGTGACAGCCAGTCGCGCATAAGCGGAACTGGAGAATGTGGACACATTACACACGGACACAGCACGCCCACGCTCGCACAAAAGCTCGTTGGAGGCGTAACGTGGCCGTGCTCCATTTTGCCCACATACTCCATCGGCTGCGCCGTCCGCAGGGCAACTTGCACTCACGCCCCCCCCCCTGTATCGCTCGATCCGGCATTCGCTCACAGCATCGGCACAAAGCCCCGTCTGCTTCTTTACCCAAAAGCGGAGGCACTCGCTGTAACGCCCCGTAAAGGGGCAGAGAGGTAGCGGCAGCCACTGCGCACGGCGGCTCACTCCGGAGCTGCGACTTCCATGGACTGCTCACCAGGCACGGCAGTACGAGCAAATCACGGTCGGCGGTCGGGGCGGGTCATAGCCCTATGTGGAGGAAACTACGTTCCTGCACAACGCTGACGCTTACAGGCTATCACCCTCTGTGAACAGCCCGACCGCCAACCTATGCTCCAACTGCCGTGCCTTCCACGCAGCCGCTTCAGCACTACGCTTCGGGCAGAGCCGCCGCACACACTGGCCTCACACTATATTATCCCGCCCACAAGCCCCGACGCACGGCGAAATCGGAGCGCACAGACTGCATTTCGAGCCGAAGGCTTGCCGCTCCACTGCTTCAGAGCCTGCCGGGCTGTCTGTCCGTGGCGGTACCGCACAGCAAGTTGACGGCTACACGCCACAACACGCTTCTACGCCTTTCGGCTTCGGCGGTGCCGCCACTGCCGGCCCGACGCTCAAAAGCCGCTACGCTACGCCTTCAACGCTACATTCGTGCGCACTCCGATTTCACCGTGCATCGCCATCACCTCGGCTAAGCCGAGAGAGCGGTAGCCCACACGCACACAAAATCGGCAATGCGACTTTGTGATGCGCATGGGAAGAGTTCACCGCACAATGGAGGGAAGGGCTAACAGCACGGCGGTGGCATATTCCGAGATGCTCGGCAACAAGGAAAAGGGAGGCTCTCGGTAGGGCGGTGGGGGGTCTTTACAGACAGTAGTTAAGGGAAAACCCTTAACAATCCCTCTAAACGGCTGAATAACAGCCGTCGGAAAGTTTCAACACTTTACGAATTGAAACTTTCGGGAATTTCCGCGCATTTATAACACTATATACACGCTGTGAATGTGTGATTTAAGGCGCAGAAATTCCACCACTTCGTGAAAGACACTATCCAAATACTGGCGTAAGGATAACAGACCGTTTCGACAGTCTGCGCCGTGTCCTTTTCTTTGTGGATTTTTCGGCTCAAATTTGTAGCAAACAGCAACAAATTTGAGCATTTATAATTTATGGCAAATTACAACACTACGGCTAAAGTCACACTTTCAGTGAACGGCAGACAGGCGCAACAGGTGCTCTCCACTCTTCAGGCGGAGGCACAATCGCTGGAACGAAAAATCGCCAAGGCCGCCACTGCTGGCGACAAGGCGACAATGAAGAAACTACAGCGTGAACTGACTTCAACCAACCGTCTTATATCACAACTACAAGGCTCTGCCAACACTGCCGAGCAGGTGCTGCGACGGCTGGACAAGGCGACACCGAAGGAGTTGCAGAGAACACTGCGCACACTGAACGCACAACTGAACAGCATCGAGCGTGGAAGCGCGGCGTGGAATGAGCATATCAACAAGATTAGGCGTGTGAAGGAGGAACTGGCGTCGGTCAACCGTCAACTTTCGGTGCAGCAGTCAAGATGGGAGAAACTCAACAACTGGCTGAACAATACGCAGACGGCGTTGATGGGTATTGCCGCCGCTTTCGCCGGGTTGGTGATGGCAGGAAGAAAGGCGGTGAACACTTACGCAGAAATGGAGGAACAACTGGCTGGCACGAGAAAATACACCGGATTGAGTGAGGAGTCGGTGCTGAAACTGAACGAGGCGTTCCAGAATATGGACACGCGCACATCAAGGCAACAGCTGAACGAGCTTGCGCAAGAGGCTGGTCGCCTCGGCAAGAATACGCTTGAGTCGGTGCAGGGATATGTAGAGGCGGCGGACATCATACACGTGGCTCTCGATGACCTCGGCGAAGGTGCTACACAGACTATCGCAAAACTCACGAATATCTTTGGAGTGGACAAGATGCTCGGCACGAAAGAAGCGATGCTGGCGGTCGGCTCGACGGTGAACGAGCTTTCGCAGAACTGCACCGCCTCAAGTTCCTACCTCGTGGAGTTCGCACAGAGAATGGCGGGTATCGGAGCGTCGGCAGGGCTCACCATTCCGCAAATACTTGCGTTCGGCGCTGTGCTCGACGCTAACGGACAAAAGGTGGAGATGTCAGCAACCGCCATTCAGAAGGTGATTAACAATCTCGCGAACAAGAACCAGGAGTTCGCCTCACGTCTGGGACTTGACGCGCAGAAACTGAACGAGACGCTGAAGCACTCGGCTCGCGACGGTATCATGATGTTCCTCCAGGCGCTGCACGACATCGGGGAAAAGGGAGGCTACGAGAATGCCACAATGGTGCTCGCTCCTGCGTTCAAGGATATGGGAATGGACGCCGCACGTGTCTCGCAGGTGCTCGCCACACTCGCTAACCATATCGACGAGGTAAAGTGGCAACTCGGGGAGGCGGACAAGGCTTTCGAGGAAGCATCGTCCGCGACACACGAGTACGAGATTTTCAACAACACGGCACAGGCTTCTATCGACAAGGCGAAGAAGAGGGTGACGGAACTTGCCGTGCAGCTCGGGGAAAAACTGTACCCTATCATGAAGCATATCTACTCTTCATCGGGGCTGTTTCTCCGTGCACTCAACCAAATAGTTTCGTTTATAATAGAGTACAGGAGGGTGATTGTGCCTCTTGTCGCCTCACTTGCGACTTACTACGCTACGTTGACCGCTGTCAAGGTAGCGACTGGAGCATGGCAAATCCTGATGAGCAGCGGAAGGGCTATCATCGCCGCCTACCAGTACGCTGTAGGATTGTGCGAGGTAGCAATAATCGCATTGACCAAAGGAACAAAGGCGGCAGGTACAGCAATGACTTTCCTTAATCAAGGGATGAAAGCATCGCCATGGGGGGTAGTACTCGCCGCTGTTACAGCAGTCGGAGTTGGCATCTACAACCTTTGCACTCGCACTGACGAGCTCACGAAAGTAACCAAGAGTGCCATGAGGGCGGCGAAAGGCTACAATGAAGAGGCTGTGAAGGAACAGCACGAACTTGACGTGCTGTTCGGAAAACTTAAAGGAACAGAGAGGGGAACGAAGGACTATGAGGACGCGAAAAAGTCAATTATCAACCAATACGGCAAATACCTTTCCGGATTGATAAACGAGAAGGGGGAAATCGTCAACCTTGAGGATGCCTACAACCGTCTGACAACTGCGGTAAGACGCTCCGCACAGGCAAGAGGTATCGCGGCAGCACGTGAACAGATTGACGAGCAGTATTTCAAAGGACTGTCACAAAATCTGACGGAGCTTCAGGAAACGCTTGAGAAAAGCGGAGCAAGCACAAGGGAGGCGGCTGAGATTGTCGCAGGTGTAGGACAAGCGATGTCGTCAGGAAAAGCCATTCCACAAAAATATGTGGACAAAATCAACGCTTATTCTTCAAGAATCGAATGGCGTTTACTTCCGGACTGGATTGGGGGCGACCAATCTCCTTTCTTCGGAGGCAAAAGCCGTAGGCCATCCGCTATCGTAAACAGAATGTACAAGGACAGGGGAAAAAGGCAAAAAAGCAACGAGGCTCTGGAAGCGATGGAGGACGGCAATTCTCCATTCAGAAGAATTGACGCTACTTGGCTGAAGCGAGCCATCGAAGGACTTGAGAAAATAGTCAAGTCAGGGAAAGGCGGGAACGCACTCGTTTTTCTGGAAGGCTCGCAACAAGGCGAGTACAAGGAACTGTCAGTGGCGGAGGCAAAAAAATTCCTCCACAACTACAAAGAGGAACTCGCTTTGCGTGGCGAAGGGCAGAAGCATAACAAAAAAAATACGAGAAATGGTAAAGACGAAGGAGGAGTAGGAGGGCACACCGCAACAACTCCCACAAAAATAACGGACAGCGGCTCTGGAAACGGAGGCACACAAAACCGCTTTGCCGTGGAGGAAGAGGCGAAGGAGCGAGCCGAAGCCGAAGCACGCATCGCTTACGCCACAGGAAAGAAAAACTATCTCGACTACCTCGACGAGATGAACGAGGCATCAAAGAATTACTACGAGTCTTTGCTGAAGCGCACCGACCTCTCAGAAATGGAGAGGCTGAAGATTCAAGCGCAATACGAGGAAAGCCGCAAAAAGATTGCCGACCAGGGCATCGCACGCTCGGCGGAGGAAGAGGAAACAAGATACAACAAGGAAATGGCGACGCTCCGACAGAGCTATATCGATGGGCACATCTCCAAGAAAACCTTTGACGCCTCCGTAGAGGAGCAGGAAATCATTCACCAGAGGAATCTGACGAAAGCTTACGCCGAGGGGGCAAAGGAGCGTCTGCAAGCAGAGAGGCAGTTGCAACAACTGCTGATGGCACAGACAGGGCGGCGACAGCAGGAGACGGAGGCGGCCGAGAAGAAACTTGCCGAGGCCAGAAAGAAGTATTTCGGACAAAGCCCTGCCGAAAAACAATGGCAGTATTTTAAGGAATACAACTTACTGATGCAAGTGTATGACCGCGAAATGACGCTCGCGAAAAACAACGCCGAAGAAAAACTGCGCATCGAGAAGGCGTTCCAAATCGCAAAACTCGCACTGCAAAAAGAATACGGAATAATAGCAGAGGCGGACACGAGGAACTCTGTACAACGCGCAGTCGATTCTTCTATAGAGTTTCTGAACTCTGACGGAGGAAAAGCAATAACTGGCACTATGTCAACGCTGAGCTCTGAAATGGGAGCGATCTTTTCATCTCTTTCCTCTGTTGTGCAAGCAGAACTCGAATTGCAGACAGCAGCCATCGAAAAGCGATACGAGAGGGAAATATCTGCCGCTGAAGGTAACTCTTACAGGGTGAAGAAACTCGAGAAAGAGAAAGAAAGGGAAATCGCAAAAGCAAAGAATGAGGCAAACCGCAAAATGTTTGCCATGCAGGTGATACAAGCCGTAGCGCAAACAGCGCAGAACGCGATTTCGGCATACGGTTCGGCAGCGGCGATTCCACTTGTTGGTTACATTCTTGCGCCTATCGCGGCGAGTATGGCAGTGGCGGCTGGCATGATTCAGATAGCGGCCATCAAGAAGCAACAGCAGGCTTCGGCAGCACATGGCTACTCGACTGGTGGCTTCACGCCAGATGGCAAGGTCGATGAGCCTGTGGGCATCGTCCACGCCGGTGAATGGGTGGCATCGCAGAAACTTGTGAAGTCGCCGAGAACACGACCGCTGATCGAGGCTCTTGACTATGCGCAACGAAACAACACTATCGGCTCGCTGAAGGCCGCCGACGTGTCACGCTCCATCACCGCACCTATGGTGCTGGCGCAACAGTCTGCCTCTCCGCAAATAGTGGTGGCGCAAAGCCAACCTACGGTGGTAGTGGAGCAGAACAGGGAATACACAGACACAATGCGAAGGCTGGCTGACAGACTCGCCGAACCTTTCGTGACGGTGGCGACAGTCACAGGCGACAAGGGCATCAACAAGGCGCAAGAGGAATACGACAGGCTCATGAGAAACAAAAAACCAAAATCACGCAAATAATGGAAATCATCATCAACGGAAAAAAAGCATGGCTGAAAGAGGGTAGCTCTTTCGAGTATGTGGCGGACAACCATCTGTTCAGCGGTTCAGACAGCTATTCGCTCACTATCACGTTCCCCCTTAGGGGGTGCGCGCAGAACCTAGCCATTTTCGGGCATATCAACCGTGCCGACATGGTGGCGAAAAAGGCGGTGTTCGATTGCATAATCTTCGACAGGAATTTCTTAAAGCACGGCGCGGTGACAATTACAGAGATTAGCGAGACGGAGGTGAAAACGCAATTTCTCGAGGGACGCAGCGAGAACAACTACAGATCGACATTCGACGACATATATATTAATGAGTTGGATTTGGGAACTGCACCAGCAACGAGTGTAAGCAATGTGACAACTGCGCAAGCGTGGAAGGACGGTGTGAAGGACCTGACATGCGTGGCGCTTCCATGGGTGAACAACGAATCGGGCAACATTCAGAACTGCCCGATTTACGAGAACGGCGCATACAAGTGGGACGCAACGACGAAAGGACTATCATGGCAGCCATATCTCATCCACATCGTGAAGAAGATATGCCGCGCTGTGGGATATACATACGATTTCCTCGCTTGGGAGAACAGGGAGGAGCACCGATTCCTCCTGCTGTGCAACACGATTCCGTGGGTGTGGGACAAGAGAAACTTCGCATCGCCTCTCCCTCACTGGACGCTGACGGAGTTTTTCGAGAAACTGGAGTTGTTCCTTGATGCGGAGTTCGACATCGACCACCGGGACAAGCATATCCATTTCGCCTACACGCAGACGATGCTTGCAACACAGCCTCCAGTGAAAGTGGAGAATGTGCTTGACGAGCATTCCGTGGCCGTGGCGATGGAGGACGAGAACTGCGACTACCGCGAGGCTAACAATCTCGCATACTCCGAATGCGAGCACAACATGTGGAAGTTCTATTCATGCGACTGGTTTATCAAGGCATGGAAAGACAATGTCGTGAAATATGCCACGCTCTCCGCACTGTTGACGGCGAACAAGGGGCTGGCTGTCGATGGCTCTACCGGAAGAGGGTCGAACATTCACAAGGTTTTTTACGCCGCAGACGTTGACACTTATTTTGTGGCAAGGGCTATCGAAAAAACGCTCATCAAGGAGGACAAGGTCATGCCTAACAGCTACTCATATAGATATGTGCTCCAACCTATCAACACGTTCGGCACAAGAATCGTCGACGAGAGCGACGATGCGGACTGCAATGAGATAGATTTCGTACCGGCATGGATAGACTACACGGAGAAGAAATACGGCAACTGCCTGTTTCTTCCATTCACAGGAAACGAGGGGGCGACAGAAAGCACAACAGCAGGAAGCACCGGCAGCATTTTACAAGACTATAAGGAGAAAGTTGACGGAACATTCTATCAACCGTTTTCCGTGCAGTCGTTAGAGGCTGGCAACAGCGAGAAGAAAAGCGAGTATTACAACAAGATATACGTGGGATGGTGGAATGGTGAAACGGACTTCAAGGGGAAACTGCCTTATCCATTCGTCGATGACGTGGTAATCAACGAGGACTGGAGCGGATATTTCCGCACGAAAGCCGCTTTTCGACTAAACAGCAAAAAGGCAATCGAGAGCAGAATCGTGTACAAGATTGACACGAAGAGGAAATACACGTTCAAGTTCCTGGCCGACACACTGCCGAGCCCTCGCGCAATATTCCATATCCACGGGAAAAGGTATGTGTGCGAGAAACTGACCGCAACTTTCTCCAGAGAAGGAATGTCACAGCTGGTGAAGGGCGATTTTTGGCAGGTCATCGACTAAAAGCCCTTTCCCTTGGTGCGTGTGTAGACTCCCTCCATAGCGGTGTCCATGTCCTTGATGCGGAAGGTCACCTCACAGCGTGGGGGTATCGTGTCGGGCAACTGGGGCACTAAGCGGTCTATCACAGAATCAACATTGCTGAAACCAATATCGGACAGTTCCGCCACCACCTCGCCCTTGAAGTAAGCCCTGCCGTTTACCATTCGCTTGGGCGAGAGGCGGAACTGCTTAGAAAGCGGATTGTCGATGTCGTCGGCTTCTCCCTGCTTGCTCCGTTTTGTGCTGAACAAGACAAAGTCTATCACTTTCGCGTTCAGCTCCCAGGCCGGGGAGAAGTCAAACTTGATATAGCCCCGTGTCACAGCGTGGCCGTGGCTGTGGTTCATCGCAAAACCGACCTCGGCGATATTAGCTCCGCAGTCATTCTGCGCCACAGTCGCCCAAGAGTGGCGAAAGGTATAGACACAGTACCATCGGTCTTTACGCAAGCCCATCGACTTGCAAATGCGCTTGATGCCGTGGTTCACGTTGGCATTGAAAGAGTCGGAATCGCGATAGCGTGTGTGGAAACTGAAAAGATAGGGGTCGTCGGCATCGGTCTTGTATTTCTCCAGCAACGGCTGTATCACTGGCTCAACACGCATTTCAATATAAGCCTCGTCACGACGGCTGTTGCGGGTCTTGGCGCGCTTGTAGCAGATAAGCCCTTTGCGGTAGTCGGACTTCTGCAAGTTATAAAGGTCAACGGTGTTGATGCCTGCAAGACAAAACACGAGTTTCGCGACATCGTGCCCAAGCTCAGGAAGTGGGTCGCAAAGCCTGCTCTCAGGAAAGGGAGCGGCGAAGAACTTGCGCAAGTTCTCTGGCGAGATGGCACGCTTGGTCGTGCGGTCGCTTTGGGGAATGACGACTTTCGGCCATGGATTGGTAGCAATCTGAATCATGCCGGTGTCGTAGTCGTTGTATTCCAAAACCGCCGCACGGAAAATCTGCCTGACGCAGACAGGGTACATCTCTTTGGCACGGTGAGTTTTCGCCAAACTCTCGATCCAAAAATTGACGGCCATTGAAGTCAGTTGAGAGAACTTGACATCAGTGGTGCCCAAGTAACGCTCAAGATGAGCCACGGCAAGCCGGTAGTTCCTGGCACTCCGAAGCCGTCCGTCCTCGTTCAACTTCGACACATACTTACGAGCGTAAGTGCTGAAACTGATGGAACGCTCATCGGTTGTGAGAAAATCAATAACTTCCCTCAAAGTCCAGGCAGAAAGATTCTGCTTGTTCAACTTTTTGGTGAACTCCAAAATCTTACGAGTGCAGTAATTCAACACATAATTGTCGAGGATTTCTTTGTTTTTCGAAACATCGACATGGTGAACAACCTTATCGGTTTTTATATAACCCACTTTCCTACAATGTGTTACGCGTATGTAAACTGGGTAAAAACCATCTGCGCGCATCTTCTGAACAACAG
>ERZ1034949.720-NODE-720-length-19444-cov-40.681417_pt1 | contig 19444 bp, 27 predicted proteins | sample MGYA00520590_ERZ1034949 | MGnify/ENA primary metagenome ERZ1034949 (study PRJEB33766, sample SAMN09781752) | gut metagenome | biome: gut microbiome | host: Homo sapiens | place: Madagascar | study: EMG produced TPA metagenomics assembly of the PRJNA485056 data...
ATTATATATAATAGGTGTATAATATAAGTAACCCACAGTAACCGAGATGTAACCGTACTAAATTCCGTAAACCCTTGATTTTACTGGTAGGTAACCGGGTAACCGAGTAACCCTGACTTCCTCATATAGGGAAACTTTTATACTCAATATGTGCATATAAATATTCAAATATATATATGCAGAATCAAAGGTTACCTAGGTTACCCGGTTACCTTTTGGACGAATTGTTTATCAATCAAACACAATATCGTCTGCAATCTCAAAATTATCATTGCAATTCACGAATCCTTTTGGAATTTCGTCTACAATTTTCAAGAACACACATTTTGTAACAATTCCGTCCAGCTTCTTCGCTTTGGTCGGATAACCTCTGCTATCGGTTTCCACAAGCCCCTTCTTGACAGCCCATGACAAGAATGCCTTTCTAGAGAATTTTCCAATTTTGCACAGATCATCAAACGCTGCGCTATAGATTATTGCGGTTGACGTTTTCTCTATCGGGTCATTGTCAATAATCCCCCATCTTTCTGTCTTTATGTCTGGGTTATCATCAAACTTAATTCCGTTCATGGCAATCTTATCAAGCACGAACCAGTAGGCACGTTCATTTTCAGAAACCATTTCTTTCTCTGTCAGAAGATTCTTTGCTGTTTCAATGTCAATGTACTGACCATCATGGAATAGTTGATCTGTCACAATCTTATCTGCTGCCAGAATGATGCTCATAGATATACTTTGTTTTTGCATCTTGTCATCGTCCTGTATAAGCTCCTGATAGTGCTTTTGCAGGGCTTTTATATCATCAATGGACATTTCCTTGACTGCGTTCACAAAATCGATTCCTGCGTACCCGTAGTTCTTTTTAAGGGTATCTGCGGTAAGCTGCGGGTCGTCAAATATCTTTTCAGAGCACTCAACCTCAATAATTCGGTTAATCGCTCCGCCCTGGCTGACATACCCGGCAAGTGGGCGCTCACCATTGGTCAGAATGCAGTTCTGCCATCGGTTCTCCCGGTTAACACCCAGTTCCTTATTGGAACGACTCTTTCCTTTTCCAGAACACAGGTCGTATACAATGCCCTCGAAGTTATCCCTGATCTTGGCAGATACTTTGGAAGTGTCGTCCAGAATTAACGGAAGATTGTTAAGCATGTCGGACTTTGCTTCCAGAGCCACATCTGTAGTTTTAAAATCGCCTATGTACCGTGATTCGCCTGGATTCGCCCAAACGGAAGCCCCTAACATAAGCGTCACAGTCTTGCCACCCTCAGTTTCTCCCCAGAGGTCTACAAAAAATGGAAGGGCACCGACCAGTTTAATCAGAATACTGGCGAAGCTTGCAGCCAACATGATTTTCGGTTCAATCCTTCCGGTAGCACGAACTTTCTTCACGTGCTCATACCACTCTGTTCTGCTACCACCTACGCTAATGCTTTCATATAACTGCCGAAATCTCATATCGCCGTCAAATACAATGTCCTTGTCATAGGGCAGAAAATAATCTCGAATCCACCCGATCTTGCTTGACGAATACTGAATATTGATATAATCGTCATTTGCATTCTCAACATCTGACAGATACCGCACAAGAAACTTCGCATTCTCAGATGTTACTGAAATCCCAAGTGCAGACAAGCCAACAATCTTACTGGCTGATGCAATCATGGTTTTTGGCACAATGACCTCAGACCACTTGTTGTTCCTCTTATAGATCAACTTTATCTGCTCTTCTCCGGTCTCCAGATTCTTCATTCGTTCGATTGGAAGTATAGGGTGATAACAGGCTATAATGTCCGGCGATCCCGGATTTGTGTTTGAAATTCTGATTCCATCATCGTCCGCCATCCAGTTAAGACACCTCATTCTGTCGTATTCACAATCAGAGAAGTTCGTCCACTGGTCCAGCATGGACAATGTCCTGTTGCTTTTCTCTTTCTCAATCATCTGCTTCTGCACCTTAGTGTAGGCTTTCAGTAAATCTTCAAATTTCTTCTTTACTCCAAGCTCCTTGGCTCTGTCCAGAAGGGTAAGCGTAAGACGTGCTTTATATATCTCGTCTTCCTGACTGAATATCTCATCAAACACTTCCTCATCTAAGATAGAGTCCTTCGTGAGCTTGTTTATCATTTCCACTTTTAATCACCTTCTTCCAGTCCTGTTATAAATCCATGGTGATATAGCGTGAGTTGCAGCTTATTCCATGCTTCACACCATCCGTCAGATAATGGTTTCACCCTGTCAAGGATAGCCCGGTAGAAATCTATATCAGACAAGCATTCTTGCAGTTCGACATTTTTCTTTCGCTCTTCCTTTTGTCTCATTTCCATCTGCTTCTGATAGTGATATATTGCCATTCTGGAAGAGAAATCTGGTTTCTGGTAAGTTCCCCCAAGTATGGTAAAAGCTGTCTTAAAATCGCAATTATCCATGTTCTGAACGAATGTAAATATGTCACCAGTCGCACCACAACCGAAACAATAATAGCTGTCTTTGTAGATTTTCATAGATGCGGTACGGTCACCGCTATGAAAGGGGCACTGAATAAATCCTGCCCTGTTCGGAATCATTCCATATCTATTCAGAACATCTCTCATGCTATTCTGCTGCTTAATTGCTTCTTTCGTCATGTCAGCAACTCCACGATTCTCCGTCCGGTCTCTTCTTTTGTACAGAATTCAAATCGAACTCCGTATCTATCTCTGATTGTGCAGAGAGATTTATATAACTGGCAGCCATCAACAGCCTTATCAGAAATTACAGTCTTTGCTTTCTTACCGTTTACCGTCTTCCAGATAACCTTGTGTTTTCTTGGGTTCTCCCAAAAATACACATCACCAACGGACTTAATATCTGGTCCATGTTCACATAGGATAATCAACTGAATACCTGCTTCACGCGCTCTGATAAGCTCTGCTTTGAATCTTTCATGCTGCTGGCAGACATCGCTTATAAGCTCTTGAAGCGAAAATTTTGTGTCTATACAGATACTTTGGTCAGTTGGCAAGGTATAATCCCCTACCCAAAGTTTTGTTCGTTTAACTACTATTCCATGCTGTTCAAAATACTCATGTTTTAATTTATGTTTCTTTATCTGCTGCCTGGTATCTTCCAGAATTATCATCTTCATACCTCCATAAAAATCCTTTACATGATTTCTGTTTTCCAGAACAAACACTTCCAATATTTTGTGGAAAAGCGCCAACAGATTCTGCTGCTTCTTTAACCGAATTAAATTTATTCAATTCTGTTCCGTTCAAATCCATCTGTATAACTGAACGCTTTAATGCTATATCTGACATTCTTTTTATTCTCTCTTCTGAAAGTTTTCTTCCTGCTACCTTTTGACTTATTTTCCGCTTTGATTCTTCTGAATGATGCTTTCCGAACATAGGATTGTTTTTTCCACACATATTTCTTTGTTTCGCTGCATTCATGTAAATTTTTCTTGAGTCTGGATTTTTCCAACGTTCTTTCATATTTTTTGAAAATAATTCTCTGGTTTCTTTTGTGTGAATTTTATCGCCTTTATGTTTACTTGGTCTATGTGTACCAAGATTTGATTGCCTTAATGCTTCAATATGACTTTCTGAAAGCTTTCTTCCAGCACAATATGCATTACCTGACATTCTTTCTTTTAAATTACTTAAAAATTGTTCGGAATGTTCGCCAAAATGCTGTCCTCCGTCTTTTATGTTATATCCATACAGAGTATCTTGCGTACTATATTTTTCTATCAACGCTTTTTCAACTTCCATAGCCATATCTTCTTTTAGATTTGATATTAAAACTATGTGTTTTATATTATCCCAACCATATTTTAATATCGCTTCATGCATTGCTTTTTGGTTGCGATATCCTCCACCGCCGCGCCATCTTTTTTTAGGCTCTTGTCTTGTTGCTCCAATATACAATTTTCCATTTGGAAAAACATGAACATATACTGAATAATTCATATTCTAAATTCCTTTTAATTGAACGGAAGTTCTTCATCAATTCCATCTGGAATACTCATAAAGTCCGTACCTGCCGGATTCGCTCCCATGATAGCTTCTTCTTTCAGATGATCGTCATAAGCTTTTGTGGTGCATTCTTCTGGGATGTCTGCATCCTTAATTCCCTCAATACTTCGGAACCATGCAAGTTTGTGACGTTTTGCTTCTTTGTTGTCGTACCAGTCTTTCTCCAGTCGGAAGATACCGCCGATCAACTTGCCTTTGAACTGCTGCCCGAAGTTATCACCCCACTTAACAGCAAATCCCGGATTTGACTTTTCTACGCATGTGATAAATGTTTTAAGGTTACGGACACCATACTCTACGCTCTCGTCAATGACCATATAGTTAGTGCCGGCATTGGGATACTTCTTATCTGGTCGGATATCATTCTCAAACTGCTTCATAAAATACCCAGCCTGTTCATCACCTTCGGCAAAGTCAAACAGAATAACGATCATATTAAGTCCACCCCGAGACTGACGTTCGGACACCTGCTTAATTACCATCTTGTGTCCGCCAAGTTTAATAGGCTCAAACTCTCCTGCTGCCTGAGTTGTATCATACGCTGTTGGTTTATTCATCTTTATTCTCTCCTTTTCCTAATTCATAATAATCTCTGATAACCTTGTCTACTTCTGCAAGGTCATTATCAATAGTCAACGTGTCAAACATTCCAATCGGTGATTTGCTTACTGCTCCCTGGCTGGACTGAGTGACAAATAAATGTTTGCCGCTCTCCTCAATGCATCTGAGAACGATTGTAAACATGCCCTCGATGCAAACTTTTTCGTCCAGAAGCTTTCCAATGGTCTTAGGCTTTACCTCTCCGGAATCATCCTTTTCTTCATGCATCATAAGGTACACAATTTTGTTCTGCGGTACTTTTGTGACAATGAACTGGATTAACTGCCAGAAATAGTCGCCAATGTCATTATACAGAGCAAACACTGCATTACCTTTTCCGGCAGAAGTGTGCCTTTTCATGAAATGATTTGTAATAAGATAACCTGCATCATCAATCACAATAGACTCTGCTTTTGATGCAACCAGACACTTCATAACCATCTGATAATCATCTGTAAACCATCCGTCAATCTTTCCCTTGAACGGAAGCGGTTTGTTTAACACTCTGATAAGATTCCAGTGCTCGTTCTGGCAGTTTCTAAGGCTAGTGCTTTTACCGGAACCAGATTTTCCAATAATTAATACGGGTGTTGCCATTATTATTCCTCCTTGTCATAAACAACATGTTTACTGCTCTCAATAATCAGCAAACTTGCGATATCTTTCATAGATAAGGTTGATTCGTTATAGATTTCAACCAGTGCGTTGTATGCGTCCGGCGAAACTTTCACAACCGGGTTGTCCTTATCTGTCGCTGGCTGTTTCTTTCTGCCCGGAATACGAATTTCAAATTCACTCATTACTTTCTCCTCCTGTACTTATCTTATCCAAATACGCTTTAATCTTAGATACATTCCACAAAACACGTCTTCCAACATAAATCTTGGCGCCTGCTGCTACGCCAATTTCTGTTGAAGTTTTGATTCCGGCATTTAATAATTCCTGCAACCCTACAGTATCTACTGTAAGACTGTTACAAGACACAACTGTTTCATTCGTCCTTTTCACTGATATTTTCCTCCTTATACGATTTCTGAGCCGTTAAAAACCCATTCAGAGCCTGCACATAGCTTGCTAATGTTCTTGCCTTGTATGATTCTTCGATGGGGTTATCCGGAACTGTGGCAAGCTGTATATCAATCAATCTCAGAACTTCATTAATCCTCTCCTGCATCTTTCTCCACCTCACTAAAAAAGCAGTAAACATTGTCAGAACCATCTCCCCTTGCAGGATCAATGCCGCCTCTCGGAAGCAACCCGCTGGCACTGTGATATTCAAGATGATTCAGATACATGTCCGGGTTCTCCCAGTCAATAACATACTGCTTTCGCTTATTCAGCTCTGACAGAAGCTCATTTACTGTCGTTATCAGTTCCATTGTCGGCAGGAGTTTCAGTTCCATTTGATTCAACATCTAACGGGCACCTCCCATCTATCAGAAGCTCCAGTAAGAAAGCTTTGATTTTATTAAGTTTTTCACGACTTTCTTTCTCGAAAAATGGATTAAAAGATACACTCTGGTATAAATCCCACTTAAACACGTCTTCTGGAAGGCTAATATCTTCCTTCCTTTTGAGTCCACATACGTTCATGCCATAAATTGAATAAATGAAGCTGACGCTTGCCGCCGGAACTTCATTCACAACTCTTTTGCAGAGTTCATAAATTTCATCAATCTCTTTCTCGAACATTTTCTATCCTCCTTATTTCCTACTGCCAGTCTGCTTTCATCTGGCGCACTGCCCATGCTGCCGAGATACCGAAAAAGATGTTTAGCCAGATAGGTATATCTACATATTTCCCGGCAAGCATACAAACAGCAATTAGCATATATTCTTTCATTTCATTTCTCCCATAACCCACGCAAGGTTGCTCGCCACCAGTGCGGCGACTGTCACAATCCATGCAGTGAACCATCTTTTTGACTTCTTCTTGCTTTCTTCGACAATTTCAGTCGCAAGTGCTACTTCGATGTCAGCCCATGTGAGCTGACTTTCGTTTTTAATTTCGCTCATATCGTGCTAATTTCTCCTTATTTGTTCTTATTTATCTTTACAATTAGCAGATAGAGAACTATAATGTATCTATCCACTAAGTGTGCTTTAGTGGGTGCAAAGCTCCGGGGTGGAGGTTGCAGCTCCCTCCGGGGCACTCACTTATTGAGAGCTTCTTTGCCTTTCCAGACATGACCGGTCACTTCATAGACTTTCCTAGGGCTTATGATGTATGTGATCCTGCCACCGGAAAGGCTTTTTGCTGGCTTGTTATTCTGTACAGCCACGCCAATTGGTAGCCATCCATACACAATCCCTGCTCGGATTGCTGTAATGGGAAGTCCAATCAACTGACTCGCATCGGCTACAGTCATGTTCTCTGATGAGAACTCCGGCATCTGCGGAATTCCCGAGATGATTCTTGCCACCTCTGCGGCGAACTCATGCACTTCTGCACTTTCTTTGACGTAAGTTCTTACTTCTTCTGGGGTCATAATTATTCACCTACCTTAATGCCCGTGCACTTCTCAAATTTTTCTACATCGAAATTCGGAATTGATTTGATAGTTTCTTTGTCCTTTTCAGAAAGACCATTCCACCAGATCTGAGCTGACTCGGATTCATCCAGAATTTTCAGATATCCACCTGTTGCTTCATATGTTGGATATTCCTCTTTTTCCTCATCTGTCATATCTGAAGAACGGATCCACTCAACAACATTTTTCGAAATCTGATTAAGAAGATATCTTGCATCACTGTTCCACCAGTCTTTGATTGTCCAATCTGACGGTTTATCGAAGATAAGAATTTTCTGATTTTCCATACAGAAGCATCCAGAGGATGCGTTTGCAATGTTCCAGTCGCCGGTGTTCCAGTCGCCGGTGTTACAGTCGCCGGTGTTCCAGTTGCCGGTGTTCCAGTCGCCGGTGTTCCGGTTGCCGGTGTTACAGTCGCCGGTGTTACAGTTGCCGGTGTTCCGGTCGCCGGTGTTACAGTCGCCGGTGTTCCAGTCGCCGGTGTTCCGGTTGCCGGTGTTCCAGTCGCCGGTGTTACAAAGCCCTGTACAGGACTTACCAGTATTTACAATTGTCAGAAGTTCCTGCCAAGAAATCTCTCTAACAATCTGAATCTTATTTGTACAGCACTTCGTATCACCAGGATGGCTGTCAACCTCGCCAAGTGCCAACACCTCAGCAACTTTGTTGTTCGAATCAAAACTGTAATAGTCAAAACAATCGTTTGCCTTTGTGCAGAAATGGAATCCTGCTTTGCAACACTCAGGCGTCACATCTTCCTCGAATACCTTGCCGACTTCATACTGAAATTCTCTGCAAGTCCAGTCAGGGTTGAATACTTTGTAGCCTTTTACTGGCTGATTTGTCTGTTCCATGGTTTCCTCCTTGTATATAGTTTGATTAGATTTACTTTTATGAATTCTCTTCATGTTCCTGGTCAGAATCATCTTTTTTCTCAGAAAAACTTTCCGTCTTGCCAAGAATGTATCCCTTGTCAAAATCTGACATATTAGGAATTGCTTCTTTCAGCTTTTCAACGATTCTTTTTTCTTTTTCTGACATAATTTTCTCCTCTCAAAATTTATAGTCTTACTTCGTTTGGACACCTGACTTTGAACCTGCCATCATCAGCACCGGGCGGTCATTCCCGGTGGACGGTCATTTCTGACCGTTTCGGCTATCCGTTTATTACTGCATTTATGGTATCCCATGCCTGTTGATAGCTTCTTAATACTTCGCCCTTATGGGGGGGGCTGCGGAAATAACGGAACCCCACTTCGGAGTGCCGATTCTATCAGTTATCATTTTTTTACCAGGCACATATTTCGCTTTAAATATCCTGAGTGCTTTCATTGCGTGTCGTTTATATTGTTTCTTTGTCATATCCATTACCTCTTTTCTTAAATTTCTGAAATAAGTCCTTCAGCTTCTTCTAAGTTATCAAATGCTTCTTCGATATCTGAAATATACTCTTCCATCTGTTCACCACGCTCACTATACTGAAAACTTTCTGGCAGATTATCGAATGCGTCCTGTTCTTCATCTTTAACTTCTTCTAAAATGTCTTTAGCTTGCGAGATCAGATCAAGCGCCTCAGCCAATCTCTTTCTTCTGATTTTATTCATATCCCTTTTCCTCTCTTTCTTGTGGCTTGTTTCTTGCTTTGTGAGTTTATAATATCACGTCGTGAACTATATGTCAACATTAAATATTGACTTTGTGAGTTTTTTATGATATATTATCATTGGAGGTGAGGAAAAGTGAAAGACAGAATCAAACAAGTGCGCAAATCCCAGAAGCTCACTCAGACAGCGTTTGGAGACATAATTGGAGTAAAGGGAAATACCATTACTAATTATGAAACTGGTTTAAGAAATCCAACAGATGCTGTTATCAAATCTATATGCAGAGAGTTTGGAGTGAGTGAAGAATGGCTCAGAACAGGAAAAGGAAGTATGTTTGTTCCAAAGAGTAAGGATGAAGAAATTGCAGAAATGCTCGCGGACATACAGAAATCCGGCGAAGATTCATTTAGGCACCGTCTTATATCCGCATTAGCCAGATTGGACGATGATGGATGGGATAAGCTAGAAAAGCTGATTGACATGATTTCAAACAAGTAAAAAAGAAAGACAAGGGCAATGCGCAAACCCTTGTCTTTTTCTTTGTTATCCTATTAATCTTTTTATGTATGCATATATCGTTTTTAGCCAGTGAATATTATCACAGTTTTCTATTAGTTCAATAATCTCTTTCTTATAATCCATAAACAACCCTCCCTGTCACAACTACCACCTACATTACAGTATATGCCCGGCTGTGGGAAATAGAACCGAACATTAGTTCGTTTTTGCTATTATACCACCTATTCCGACTCTTGGCAACTGCCAATGATATACATGAGCTCTCACTATTTTATAGAAAAAAACATTTCTTTTTCATCTAAGTCACTCTATTTCATTCTAAATCTTTACAATATGCTCTTAAAATGATAAAATAAAAATACCACATATAACCGTACTTTACATAATATTGCAAAATCAGCGGTACAAAATACATAATCCGCATGGAAAGTGCGAAACGTGGCGAATAAAGCTATTAGGAGGAACGATTCCATGAACAAGAAAAAGGCTGCCGCAATGTTCCTGGCTGCTACATTTACTTTGACTTCTTCTGTTCCGGTTCTGGCAGGCGGGAAGGACGTTACCGTTACTGTCCCAAACTACGGATTCGAAGAAGATGATGATACTTCATCAGTACCAGAAGCAAAGGAAGCTGTTGCCAATGAGGATGGCTCTACAACTTACACTCTTACAAAGAAGCAGCAAAAAGAATGGAAAAAGGCCGTAAAATCCAATTTTGACGATTACATCAAAGATATCCTGGACGACGATACCAATTATCCGAACGTTAAAGATATTACATATAATGATACCATGACTGAGTTCGAAATTGATCTTGCATCTACCAATCTTGCACAATCTGAATTTTTCATTGGATATATTGCACTGTTCACAGCTCCAGTGTATCAGCAGGTGAATGGGGTGGCCGAAAAAGATGTGGATTATAAAGTCACAGTTAAGGACTCCTCAACTGGCGAAGAGACCGTAACAACTTATGCAGAAAATAAGGCTGACTGGGAAAGCCTCAATGATTCTTTCACTATGTACAGTGAAGATACACAAGAATAATCAAACGGAGGGATTAACAATATGGCTAAAAAAATCAAATGCCCACGTTTTGGATGCGGCAGTACTGACGTTGAATATCTGTCGGGCAACCAGAAAACAACTCTTAACTTAAATCCGCTGCATCCTTTTACTCTTGTCAACACGAAGCCAAAGGGAAAACAGAAGTTCAGATGCAAGAAATGTGGAAGAGTATTTGAAACGAAAATATAAGAAGACAATATATAAAAACCGCCCCGGCATTGGCGTACCGAGACGGCGTTTATACATCTCCGAAGAGATGCTATATTCTGGCAAAACATATTGTATCATCTTCGGAGCAGTCGGACAAGACAGAAAGTTTGTTCGGCTGTTATTTTTATACTCAAACAACAGTTTAAAGAAAAGAGGAATAAAAATGGCGAAGAAAAGAAAGAAATACCCGAAGCTACCGAATAATTTCGGCTCTATTCGGTATCTTGGCAAGAATCGGCGCAATTGCTTTGCAGTGCATCCACCAGCGTTCAAAGATGATTCCGGCGGTCTTGTCCGCCCTCCAGCGATCTGCTATGTAGACGACTGGATAAAAGGCTTTACTGTTCTGACAGCATACAAAGCCGGGACATATCAACCTGGCATGGAACGAACTCTTAAGGTGTCCCCTACGACCGACATAGACACCCTTATAAGCCGTTTAATTGCCGACTACAATACAATCAAGGGTGTAGAGGATAAGCACCCTGAAATCAAGAAATTGACGTTCTCAGATGTATATGAGCAGTTTTACACATGGAAATTTCCAGAAGGAACAAAAGCGTCTTACAGTTCAATGGAATCGTACAGGACAGCTTATTCAAACTGTAAAGCATTATATAATCGCGTGTTTGAAGATTTAAAAGCCCCCGACTTGCAAGATGTAATAGATAAGTGTACTCTTAAAAAGCAGAGCAGGACAATTATATCAACACTCTTTAAACAGATGTACAAGTATGCCGTTTATTCAGAAATCGTATCAGAGAATAAAGCCCTGTACGTAAAAGTCAATGCAAACGATGATACGGAACATGGTACACCTTTTTCTGACCAGGAACTTCAAATCCTGTGGAGCAACGCCGATGATCCAGAAGTGCAGCTTATTCTTATCATGTGTTACTCTGGTTGGAGGATTGGGGAAGTATTAAAACTTACAACCAACCTGGAAGAGAAATACTTTCAAGGTGGAATCAAAACAAAAGCCGGTAAAAACAGAATTGTTCCGATACATCCTGCTGTATATCATTTTGTTGAACAGAAAGTGCTGGCACAAGATGGAAAATTATGCGTGTATACTCAGCAGCATCATAGAAAAGCATTGTTCTACCCTACACTGGAACGATTAGGGATAGTCGGCGATCCGAAGCACACGCCGCACGATTGTCGCCACACCTTTTCTGCGTTGTGCGAAAAATATGGTGTCCGGGAAAACGACCGAAAGCGAATGCTTGGACACTCTTTTGGTGGTGACATCACGAATGCGGTATACGGGCACAGGACGTTGGAAGAACTTCGAACAGAAATTGAAAAGATAAAAGTTCCATTTGTGACTAACTGTGACTAACGGAACCGTTTTTAGCCTTTCTGAAGCAACCGAAATATCACTATTGGAATGCCGGAAACCCTATTAAAATCAACGTTTTCAGCGATTTTGCAAGGATTTCCTTTATTTCATTTTCATTATTTTAATTGTATTACTTGTAACTAATAAATAGAACTTGAAAACTTGTGCAAGCGCTTGTAAATACAGTGTTTTAAACACTATTATATTAGGAAACAATATTTTGATTTGTGACTAACGTGTGACTAACGATAACAGTTCAAGACTTCCGAAATGATACAAAATATGTTTTAAAATGAAACTCCCGGGAGAATTAACCCCCGGGATGTTTTTATACTTTCCGGATGTCTTTTGCCGGAACGAAACCGAAATATTTACCCGCAATACGCACATAATACCAGTTCGTTTTGTCGTCTGCTTTGATAGTGTCGCACACATCCACCAAATTTCCTTTGTTTAATTCTGGATAGCTTGTGATGCGAGAATTCTCGTTTCCAGCCCACGTCCTCACGTAGGTATGCCTTTTTGCCTTTCCGACAAAATTGCGTGTTTTTGATAATTCGGTTTTACTATCAAAAGCACTCTGATTATTAGATGCATCAGTCACAATGCTGTAGCTCGGTGTACAAAACTTGGTCCCTGGCATTTGACTGTTAAGATAACTCTTTGCACACACACCGCCGCCATTTGCGATAATGCCGGATGCACCGGAAGTGTTGCCCTCGATTGTATAGAATCTATCTCCAACCACGGCGGTAACAAGACCAGTGTGGGTGAATGTGCCGTTGTGTTTGAAAATTACAATGTCACCAATTTTCGGGTTAGCATTAAGGCTAAATAAGGTCGCCATGGTCGGGCAATAAACGTAAGGCCAGTGCTTCAGAAGCTTCTCTGCCATATCCTGTCCAAACGCTTTCATAAAACACCAGCTGATAAATGCTGCACACCAAGGCTGCCCCTGATAAGACGGTTTGATGTCCCGCCAGTATTTCGTGTAATTGTTTGATCCGGAATTTGCTGTCTTATCATCAAGCTGACTGTTTGATTTTTTTTCAAGGTATCCAATTTCATTTTTGGCAATTAAAATAACTTTTTCAGCGTTCTTATTCATGAATGTTCTTCCTTTCCAACTTATTAACTCTTTCAACTAAATTATTAATAGTTTCTTGCTGATCTTGGATTAGTTTCATCATTGCCGGAATCATAGTTCTGTAGTTCCAGTCTTCCACCTGGCCGGATTCGTTGAGCATTGCACCTTCCGGGAATGCATTATACACATCTTCTGCGTAGAATCCTGGAAGCGGTTTTCCCTCAAAACGGTCGCCCGGTGCCAGATACCCTTCATTATACTCAAACCACACGACCGGAATGTCTAAAAGTCTTTCAGCTTCACTTGAGGTCATGTTCTTAACATGTTTCTTGTATCTTTTCGATGATGAACTTAATTTGTAAACATAATTGTTATACAAAATAAGTGTTGATCCTGATGCATTACTGGTTAAACCAGATATAGCAAACATTCCGCTCGGGTCAGTTATTCCAGAACTATCCGTAGCGTTTTTGCAGAACAGATGTAATCCATATTTAACAGTACAAGCCGTATCCCCTTTTTCGCTTTGTGAAAACACTGCATTTCCAATCTTTATCCGCCCATCCGAATAAAGCCGTATATTACCACTCTTTGACTGTATGTAGTTTTCTTTGATAATCCACTGCGCAATTGATGCCGCAATCGCATATAAGTCCTCTACATTCAGCTTGTCTGCTGCTACGGTCTTTCCCTTGATATATGTTCCGTTCAAATATAATTTGCCGTCAACATAAGTCAGTAGGTCACGGGTGCCGTTATGCGTCAAAAGATTAAAGATCTGTTTTTCTGTCAACTCTGTGTCATTAATAACCGGAATTGTTATTGTAGCAAGTTCGGGATTACCCAAATTAGCGCTTCGGAACACATACCTAATTGCCGATACGTCTGATGCAATTGTAGAAAGATATAAGGTATACTGCCCATCATCTACATTTACGTTTTTTATAGTGCTAAATGTAGACCCATCTGTTGTTGTCTGAACAAGAATGTTAGACTTTCGCAATGTTTTATTATTTCCCGAAACAAGATAATTCTTAAAAAGCACAGTTTCCGGCACATAAGTTTCATCTACGGTTCTCATTATTACCGTGGTATCCGTTTCAATAACGTACGTTGTGCTTGGGGCACCCTTTTCGCCTTTTGCACCCTGCTTTTGCTTTGCGATTGAAAAGCGTTTTGCAATTGAAAACGTTTTATAACTTACTGTAAAGTTTACATAACCGTTATCAGCTGATAATCCAGTGACTGTATATTTATGGTTCTTTTCATCCCAGTTTCCAGTAATATTCTCTTCAGCTATAGTGTACGATGCATCATTGGTTACATTTTGGGCACCGTACATAACCTGTACGGTTGTGCTGCACTTAGGAAATGTCGTGTAGTTTCCATCTGCATCTGTCACTATCGCCTGATATTCATTTGACAGAATTACATTCAGTGTTGTCAGCTTCTGAGCTTCTTCTATTGCTTTATCTGCTATGGCTTCATCGAGCGTCTTGTTGTCTGACAGAAAGAAAGCTGTCGGCTGGATAAACACTTGTCCTTTTTCGTTTATATAAAATGTTACGGTGCCATCCTCTGTTGAAACCCTGAGATTTTTTGCGTCAATAAACTTTCCAAGGAGTTTTCCAGCATTAATGTAATCTGCGTTGATGCCCTCTGCGTACAAGATTTTTGTGATTAAATCACCTGTCAGTATAAAACCGTATGGATATGTCTTTCCACCGTCATTCGATACTCCAATGGCTTCCGCAGTAAATTTAATAATAGTCTTAGATTCTGCCAGTGTTGGTTTATCATGCAAATAGGTTATCGTACTTCCATCTTCTTGTGGTTCGTTCGTTTCATACAGACCTGATGCATTTTTCATAGCTTCTTCCAGTTTTCCGACAGCCAATTCTCTTGCGTTTTTCTCTGCTTCAATAAGTTTTTTGGCTTGCATTAGCGTAGTGGTTGCACCAGATTTATAAGTGCTACTACCTCTGATAGGATTTTCAGCCTGTGTCTTTACTGTTGTCGTACCGTTTAATCCGCTTGCGGCATAAGTTATCGGAGTTATATATACGTTTTCCTTGCGGTCATAAGTCCTTGCCATATCGCCAAACTCAACAAGCGGATTGTATAAAAGATCACCTTCCATGCTGCGGAATCTTTTTCCTAGCAGTGCGTCTCCTATAAAGAGTGCTGCAAAATATAACTGATCTCCTGTCTGCAACAAGTTATTTTCTATTGATAACACATAGTCATCTGTGCCATATTGATAAGATTTATCCCCATTTTTCAACTGTATTCCTGTGATTATAATATCATCAGTAGAAAGTGTAGGCGAAGACAGATAGTCTCTTAATCTCTGCGGGGCATTAACCCCCTCATTAAGATACAGGTACCCGTCTGAATCTATCATCCAGTCTCCGGCAGGAGATACATAGCTATCTGAATCAACATCAGAACCACCACCAAATTTAAGAAAACCGTCAGAATCTAAAGTTGCCGCATTATCCATATCAACATTTGAAAAATCCCATTTGACAAGCTGTAAATACCCACTGTTATCAATTCTGGCGTTTGCGGCTTCTATCATGGCAATACATCCGATAACATCTCTGAATGTCATGCCATCAGGTACGGATTGAATTGGAAATGTAGCATGTTCTATTGAATCAGAGCTAGTTCCTAATGAGATACCACATCGTTGGCAAGCATCTTGCAACACTACATAAGCATCTTGAGGAAAGGCAAGACTGGTTGCATATGTTTTATTTGCCTTATACATGTCATCTAATGCAGTCAGCTCAACATCTTCGCCGTATTCCTCTGGCGTGGTGACAGTAAATGTTCCCCTGTCAATAGTCTCTACGGTTCCGTCGTCCAATTCCATTTTAAGTTTTACTCGGAGTTTCGCGCCATAGAAGTAATAATTCTTCCACTGTTCTTGTGAATTATCCAAAGACAGTTGTAGAGATTTACACACAGTTTGTCCAACGGGAAAGGAAGACCCGTCCACGCCGTCTACAATGTCATTACCAGAATTTAAAATCTCTTTATTTACTGTTTTGACAGTCCCATCAGAAAATGTAATGTCTACTTCTTCGATGACGGGATATCCTTCTGCTATTTTCTTCTTAAACGCATTGCTTACATTAATCAAGATGATTTACCCCCGTCATATTAAAAGATAGTTCGGATACTCTCTTACCGTCTTCAGACAGTTCACCAATCGTTATATTTCCAGATTTTCCAACATAAAACGGATCATCCCGCCATGCTGCATGGTAAAGTGAATAATGATGCAATGTAAATGTTTTTCCTTTTGCGATAATCCGCAAAATTTCCGTAACCTTACTTGCAGGGATATCTTTCGCTGAATAACCATATTGTTCTACGGTAAAGAGCGGTGTAAACCGCCCGTCACCGTATTGTGTTCGATTGCTTCCTTCTGAATATGTGGTAGCAAACGAATAAGCCATATCCTTATCCGGTTGTTGGATGGCAATGCCGTTCATTTTTATCATTTCTTTTGCCAACGCTGCCACCTCCTACGCTAATTCAAGCGGATTTTTACCGCTATATTCTTGCCTTGATTTTGCTTCTTTGATAAATTCATCAAACAGCACTCTCCTGTTAATCTGAGCAGTAACACGAATGTCTCTACTTCCCTGCTGATTTCCAAGTTCATCACGGATTATCTGCCGAATAAGGCTTTCTGGTGCTTCAATGTTGTTCCCCTGTTTCTGATCACCCAGCACTGCAAGGAATTCACTTCGTGGTGGAATGACTGCGCCCTTCGCTAGGTATGGAACTGTTGGAACTCTCGGAAATGTTGCGCTAAATCCAATGGTTTTTGAGCCAAATGGAGTTGGCACTTTCCACGGTCCAAAAGAGAATGCTGATTCAATGCTGCCAATGGCACTATTTACGGTTCCAATTGCACCGTTTACGATGCCGATGACTTTGTTGAAAATGTCCCGGATTGTATCTTTGATTCCTCCAAAAATCTCAACCACTTTATCTTTGGCAGATGTGAACTTTTCTACAATTCCATCTTTGATTTTTCCAACAAAATCTCCTACTGTTGACCAAATTGCAGTCCATTTTTGGTGTGCGCTGGATTTAATGCAATCCCAAATTGTAACGATTTTTGTGGCTAAATTACTAAGCTTAGTACTAATATCATTAACAAATGTTACCGTTTTATCCTTAATCCAGTTCCACACTGCTCCTGCGACCTCTTTGATTTTGTCCCAGTTTTTGTATAACAGCACGCCGACTGCGATAGCCGCTCCAATCGCTATGACTACTAATCCAAATGGGCTTGTCAAAAATGCGACTGCTGCACTAAGAGCTTTTGTGGCAGCCGTTGCGATTACGCAAATAGCATTCCATGCCGTTGTTGCTGCTGTCATTGCTACCTGAGCAGCTGTATTAGCGATCTTGACCGCAGTATTTGCAACGAAAGCAGCCGCTTGTTTTCCAAGTGACACTATGGTCTGTGCAACACTTACGACGAAATCTTTTGCGTATAAAGCTGTTAAGTACATTGTTTCGGCTTTATCTACGAGCTTAGCTGCAACATTTTCGTATATTGCTGCTTTTATCAAATTTAGTGCGCCTACGACGCCGCCTGCTTGTTGAATGAACGAAAGAAGTTCTACTGTTTTCCAAGCTGCAAAAAAAGCTGTTATAACTCCAATATTGTCAGAGAATGTTTCAACTACCGTTGTAAGTAAATTGATTGCTAACGGAAGACCTGTTTCAGTAACCCATTTCAACATTGGTAGAATGATGTTTTTATAAATCCATTCAAACATGTTTCCTATGGATTCAAGAATCGGTGCAAATGTACTTGTTAGATTGCTGATAGATTTCAGTAACGGATAAAAGTCCAGATTTGCAGCCCATTCCGCTGTATCTTTTGCGATTTTTTCAACAAAGCTCAGAACAACTTGTAATGCATCTGCAATGTTCTGGATAATTTGGGTTCCGACACTGTTTTTGCTCCAGGCATCCGCAAACCCTTTCGCGATGCTTCCTATTGTCTTCAGGACGTTCTGAGCAATACGCAGCATAGTTTCAAGCATCTTTGCTCCCGTGCCGTTTGTCCAGACTTCGACAAAACTTTTTCCTACGCTCTTCGCAAGCGCTCCAAGGCTGGAAAAAGCAAATTCGGCAGCTTTAACGGTATTCTTGCCCTCTTTCCCCCAAGCATCTTGAAACGGTTTCCACAGCTTCTTGAGTAGATTTGCAAGCTTTTGAGCAGATTTACTGATCTTATCTAATGCTGTCTCGCCTTCTGCCAGACTGCCATAATCCACATTTCCGACTGCACTTGGCGGATTAGATCCTGCTCCAGCACTTCCAGACGTAGATGGAGTGGATGCACTTCCATCAGATGTGGATGATACTTTGGAGATTTCATCCAAAGTGGAAAGGTAATTTTTTGTTTCTTTCTCGGCTTTTTTCGTAGCCGTAGCGTTGTTCTTATTGGCATCTGCCAGTTTTTGCGCGTTATCAGCTGCATCACCGTAAGCATCCGCTGTATCCGCTACCACATCTGTCCCGGTCAGTCCTGCTCCACTCGCTCCGGTACTGCCGGATGATTTCTTCCCGGTGATTAATTCTGTAAATGATTTGAACGCATTTGCCAATGTTGCCAGTTTTCCAAGAAGAGTATTAATAACTTTCAGAACAGGCGTAAAAATATTAATCAGTCCCTGTCCGACTGTTGCCTTGAGAGACTGTAGCTGTAGTTGCATCACTCGCACTTGATTTGCCCAGCTGTCTGAAGTACGGATGAAGTCACCAGATGCGGCTGATAACTGTTTCTGTACAAAAGCCAAGCGGAGAGCCACTTTCTCCTGTTCTGTCATGGCAGATGTAGTCTTGCCATATCCGTTTGCAAGTGCATACTGGTCAAGTGCGCTTTGCGTAAGGACAACGCCCAAATCTTTCAACGTCTCAGTTTCACCTGTAAACACTGATTTCAGCTTGATGTAGGCTAAATCCTGACTGATGTTATAGAATGATGCTACATCACCAGTCAGCTGTGTCAGAGCTGTTGACATGTCGTAAGCCTGTGATTCTGAAAATCCGAACGACTTAGACATTGCTCCGAACGTTCCGACATACTGTTTTGCCATTGTTTCAGATAATCCGGCTGAGGTCATAGCGTTCTTTGCGAATTCGTTCACCTTGTCGGACATGGTGGTAAATGTAACATCGACCACGTTCTGCACTTCTGCCAGATCAGAGCCAAGTTCTATACACTCTTTGCCGAATTGTACTAATTTACCAACGGCGAACGCTCCACCAATTAGCAGACCGATTTTCTTTACAGCACTTCCAAGGCCGTTAAATGACTGTTTAATTGCAGATACACCGTTTTGGACACCTGATGTATCCATTCTGGTATCAATAATGACTGAGCCATCAGCAGCCATGCGTCCACCTCCTAACTATTTGAGGTT
>ERZ1034949.724-NODE-724-length-19371-cov-25.880565_pt1 | contig 19371 bp, 17 predicted proteins | sample MGYA00520590_ERZ1034949 | MGnify/ENA primary metagenome ERZ1034949 (study PRJEB33766, sample SAMN09781752) | gut metagenome | biome: gut microbiome | host: Homo sapiens | place: Madagascar | study: EMG produced TPA metagenomics assembly of the PRJNA485056 data...
AAATGCCGCAGGCTGAACACCTCGATCTGATTTGAACAGAGGGATTCCGATGGACCTGCGGCGGAGCCGCTGTAGTATTTCAAAAGGCGGCGCTTTCCAATCCGAGCGCCGCCACCTTCATTCCTAATTCCTAATTCCTCATTCCTAATTTTTTCTGCGCCCCTTCGCCTGCAGGGCGTTACCCTTCAGCCACTTTCCAGTTGTATTCCTGTTTTTATAGCTTCACTCCCGCTATCTGTTTCCGTATTTTTTCTTCCACTGCTGGCTTGCAGTAGTTGGGATTGATGTGGCTTTTGGTGTATTCGAGGTAGGTTCCTCGGGCTGCTTCGATGAGAAGGTGTGTGAAGTATCGTTCCCAGCTCATGTATCTGCTGCTTTCTATGCATGGGGCAGGATCTTCCAGAATCTTGGGTATGTCCGGTGCTGAAATGATGGCAGAGGACAGGATGAGCCATTCAAAAGATTCCGGCAGGTAGAGGTAAATGGAAGGATGGGTTTTCAGGTATAAGGAAATACGGCCGATTTCGGAGCCAAAGGCAGCTCCATCAGCAATAATGAGGAGATTTTTGGAGGAAGCGGTTTCCTTTAAGAGTCCAAAAATATTGGATTTTCCCCCTGCAGGCAAGCAGTGGATTCCGGAGTGTCCGGCGACATGGGTAAAAAATTCGAATCCCGCTCCTTTATCCTCCGTAATCAGGGCAGACGGTGAAATTTCTTTCACGTAGTTTTTTCGACCATAGAGCCGATACATTTCGTTGTAGGTCTGTTTCAGCTGTCCGTATTTCCCGGATTCCCGGAGTCCGTAAATCTCTGTAACGCTGTAGGGAAGCTGGTGGAGGGCTTCACGGGTGACGATGATGTAGTAGTTGTCTGTTCCACGGATGGCTTTGGCAAAGTCTTCTGAATTTACGAATTCATTCCCTTCATCAATGAAGACCAGGGAGTCCCGGATGGTGGCCAGCAGGGGCTGCCAGTTCCGCCCGGAGAGGGTAACGCATGGTTTTTCGCAGGAAAGGGTGACGCCGGAGGATTCTCCGAGGTTATAGTAATCATTGATCATGGATAGGAGGGTTGTCTTTCCAGTGGCACTGTCTCCCTGGATGATTGTGATATTTCTGTGGATGGTGAAGTCATACCGAATCCGACGGTTCGTTACTGTGACGTGGATATGTCCTTTCATGGTGCCTCCTATACGTAGGACCCGGCTTCGGGGACCAGTTCTTCCATGCTGTGGACTATGGTGTGGGTATTGAGGATTTCCAGGGTGAATGTGCCATTTCCGAAGTCCATCAGGTGGCGCAGGTTGATGGTGATGTTCCGGCTTTTGGCTATTTCCAGGATCCAATGGGCGCAGTTATCGCCGCAGTTGGAGGCATTGAAGATTTTTTCCGGTACATGGGCAATCAGGATGAGTGTCTTCACGCCGCCGGACAGCTGGAGAGGTGAAATTTTTCCCAGTACGGGGCTGTCTATCACTCCGCTGCTGATGACTGTGGAGGAATCTATGTCTGAAATCATTTTTCTGGACAGGGGATCTGTAATCCAGCTGTCTTCATAGGTGTTTTTGAAATAGATATCGGTATTGTAAATGGCCTCTTTCATAGGGCCAAAATAGATATGGAGCATAGGTGTCACCGCCTTTTGTTCCATTGTACCATAGGCAGATAGGGGGAAAAAGGGAGGGGTCCCTCTCTGTGGCTGCGCTCGTGCGAACGGATGGGGGCATTGAGCTGATCAGGCCCTGCGGGCGAATGAGATCGAGACCGAGGAAGATGGGGCCGGAGGCCCTTGGGGTCTAGATCTAGATCTAGGTCTAGATCTCCAGCGGCTCCGCTGCGGGATCCTGTGGCTTACGGGCGTGCGTTCGAACGGGGGCTTCTAGCTATTTAAGGAGGATTATGACGCAGTATTGCATGAAAATACATGTATAATCGGACTCTGCGAATTAATCAGCGCTTCCCTAGCTGCTAGCGGCTAGGAAAACTGGTCAGCCGCTTCGCGGCAAATGCACCCCTTCAGTCGCCTGCGGCGACAGCTCCCCCAGAGGGGGAGCCAAGAAACTTGCTTCCCCCTTTGGGGGAAGTCCCGCGAAGCGGGAATGGGGGTGCATTTGCGGCGAAGCCGCTGGGCCTCAACTCTCATACCTCACCTCTATCTTTGAAAACCCCGTCATAGTCATTTACCAGAAAGATCTCTCGACTCATCGGAGCTGTAGCGATTTTTATGGTCAGTGTCAATTGGCATGCTTCCACCGCTCGAGATGACGTGGTGTGGTATGTGTCATAGGATGAGGGAAAATCTTCTGAAGGTTAGCCTCCTTCCTCGGAAGGCGAGGGTCCTGCAGAGGACCCTCGAGCCGGGCCCCAGTTGGCGTCTATACTGCACACTAAGACGCCTTCCTTTCAGGGCCCGGCGGTGGCGCCGAAGGCGACGGAGGTTAGCTGATGGAAATGCCGCAGGCTGAACACCTCGATCTGATTTGAACAGAGGGATTCCGATGGACATGCGGCGGAGCCGCTGTAGTATTTCAAAAGGCGGCGCTTCCCGATTTATGCGCCGCCACCTTCATTCCTAATTCCTCATTCCTAATTCCTAATTTTTTCTGCGCCACTTCGCCCGCAGGGCGTTACCCTTCAACCACTTTCTAGCCCATCGCCATCTCTCAGCCGTTGGCAGCTCTCTTCTTGGAAGAGAGCCTCGTGCGGAGTCAATGGGACATTTTAGGGGTAGAGTCATCAGGATTCCTATGGTGGTACAGATCAGAGATTTACATGCTTATATCTACTTTTTTTCTTGCCTTTTGTCGTGTATAATGCGAATGGAGAGGGATTTATAACCAATTGCTTTTTGAAAGGAGGCGGAATCATGAAAGAGCTTTCCAGGACAGCCAGGGCTGTATGGGTTCGTACCAATATCCGGTTTATGAATACCGTTTCTATTGATCATCTGATTGATTTGCTTAAGAGCGACACGCCTCCTTCAGAAGGTAAGGATTTATTTTATATACTCGCTTTTTTCGAGGAAGTGTATCCTTCCCTGATGAAGAAGTTTATGCAGGAATATTCTATTTCACGCAGTCATATTCTTTACCTGTTCCATCTTTATGAGGATTTTGGGGAAATGAGAAAGTTTAAAGAGGCTCTGGCAGATGGAAAATTCTGAAAAGCTTCTGGAATTAGCGTTAGAGGCGATGCGGGAGGCAGGTATCACCCAAAATAACTGGGCCGTTGGCGGTGGTACTGTATTATCACACTATTTTCATCATCGTTATAGTAAAGATATAGATGTCTTTATTTCTGATGTACAGCTTTTATCATACCTTTCACCCAAAGTGAACGATTTTACTGACTCTGCACTGGACTATGATGAGGAAACTACGTTTCTTTCTCTTACTTTTGAAGAGGGGAAAATCGATTTCATAACAGCCCGCCATCTGACTCCCTATGATAATCATAAAGAACTTTTCTTTGGGAAGTATGTATATTTGGAAGATCCTGTCGAAATTGTGACAAAGAAGATGTTTTACAGGGGTAAAGATATTTTACCTCGGGATATTTTCGATTTGGCCACGGTTTACAGGAGCAATCGACGTAAAGATTTATTACAGGCTTTTCATCTTTATCCTGAAAAATGGAAGGAATTTGAGCAGGCGTTTTCCGTACGTAAAGAAAAGTTGTCTAATCAGACATATGGAAGTCTCTTTCCGGAGAACATTATGGATGGCGGAAAAAGTATCAATGGTCATGAGGTGAATATTGTCGAAGAATTATGCCATGATATTCTAACTGAATAAAAAAGGAAAAGCACCATGAAAGTCTCTAAAGCTTTACATGGTGCTTTTGCTTCCTTATATCAGGTAATGGTGTCGAAGGGGATATCTGCAGTAGAACCTTTAGCAAAGTGCGATGGTTCAGAAGGTACAAGGAATTTTACTGAATTTCGTTGCGCCTGTTCCACGGATTCAAAGGGCAAGGCAGCGGTTGAGTAGCGTGCGAACGAGTGGGGCCTTGAGCTGATCAGGCCCTGCGGGCGAATGAGATCGAGACCGAGGTCGAAATCGAGGAAGATGGGGCCGGAGGCCTTGGGGGGTCTAGATCTAGGTCTAGATCTCCAGCGGCTCCGCCGCGGGATCCTGTGGCTGAGCTCGTGCGTTCGAGCGGGGGGCTTCTAGCTGTTAGCTGCTAGCGGCTAGGAAAACTGGTCAGCCGCTTCGCGGCAAATGCGCCCCTTCAGTCGCCTGCGGCGACAGCTCCCCCAGAGGGGGAGCCAAGAAACTTGCTTCCCCCTTCGGGGGAAGTCCCGCGAAGCGGGGATGGGGGTGAATTTGCGGCGAAGCCGCGGGCCTCAACTCTCATACCTTGACTCTATCTTTGAAAACCCCGTCATAGTCATTTACCAGAAAGATCTCTCGACTCGTCGTAGCTGTAGCGATTTTTATGGTCAGTGTCAATTGGCATGCTTCCACCCGTGGGGAAGCGTGTCACTGGATTCTCGGTCGCCTGCGGCTCCCTATGAATCCAGTTCCCTTGCCACCGCTCGAGATGACGTTAAAAGGGGAGTGACAAATGGCGGGGGAAGGAACGCAGCAGGGCCTGATCCGCTCGAGGTTGAAGGCTCAAGGTCCCATCCGTTCGCACGCTCATTCAGCCAGCCCAGCGCCGCAGGCGAACCAGCTTTCCTAACCGCTAGCCGCTAGCAGCTAAAAGCCCCGCACGTTCGTACGCCTCTCAGACACACGTCACCCGGCCCGCAGGGCCTGTTCCGCTCAAGGCTCAAGGCTCAAGGCCCTGTGGGGGCGCACGGGTGCCAGTCATATCTGCGCCGCAGGCTTTCGAGCTTTCCTGACAGCTAGAAGCTAGAAGCTAGAAGCTCCCGCCCGTGCGCACGGTACTCATCCACAGGACCGCGGCAAAGCCGCTATTGACCTAGACCTGGACCTAGATCTAGACCTTTATGGCATCGAGCCCCGCTCCCATTGACTCTGACCGTAAAAATGCAAATTTTCCAATTTTTACTATTGACATATCGCGAATTGCAGATATAATAATATACATGAATGTTATAGATATTTTCAAAGCGCTGTCCAATGAGACCAGGCTGAATATCCTGAAGTGGCTGAAGGATCCGGAAAGATATTTTCCTCCGCAGGGAATCCATATACCGGAAGGAGAGACATTTGATAACTGCTCCTGCGTAGGATCCATCTGTGACAAGGCAGGTATATCCCAGTCTACCATATCCGGGTATCTGGATATGATGCAGCGGGCGGGGCTCCTGGAATCCCGGCGGTTCGGGAAGTGGACCTATTACCGCAGGAATGAGGAGACCATCCAGAAGCTGGCGGAATACATTGGCAAGGAACTGTAAGGAGTGCCTTACAGGATAGAAATCGGCAGGGAAGCCTGCCTTTTTCTTAAAAGTATCATATCTACAATCAGAGATATGTGAAAATGATTATGGAGATGAGAGAAATGAAATTATGGGAATCCTATGACCGGGGACTCATCCATGCTTCCACGAGGATGGTGGTGCCGCCCATGGCGACCCAGAGCGGGTCCGACGGTTTCCCGGGGCCCCGGACGGTGCGCCATTATGTGGAGCTCGCCAGAAACGAAAGGGTGGGACTTCTCTTCACGGAGCACAGCTACATTGCCCGGCAGGGCAAGGCGGATCCCTGGCAGCTGGGATTCGAAACGGATGAGGTGATCCCCTTCCAGCAGCGGCTGACGGAGGCGGTGCATGATGTGCATCCGGGGATTCTCTTCTTCGCCCAGATCAGCCACGCCGGTGTGAATACATCGGAGGCGGTGACAGGGGAGGAGCTGGTATCGGCCAGTGAAATCGCCGGACAGGGGGGCATCAGCCGGGCCCTGACCATCCCGGAAATCCGGGAGCTGGAGGAAAAGTTCGCAGAAGCGGCACTCCGGGTGAAGAAGTCCGGCTACGACGGTGTGGAAATCCACAGCGCCCACGGGTACCTCTTAAACCAGTTCTATTCGCCCCTCACCAATGACAGACGCGATGTCTACGGCGCAGGTTCCCTGGAGAACCGGACCCGTTTCCTCGTGGAAACAGTGGCGGCTGTGCGCAGGGCGGTGGGGCCCGATTTCCCCGTTGCCGTGAGGCTCGGGGGCTGTGATTACATGGACGGCGGAAGTACCGTAGATGATGCCGCTCGCACTTCGGTGCTCCTGGAGCAGGCGGGGGTAGACCTCATCGACCTCTCCGGTGGGCTTTGTATATATATGAGGCCCGGCCATCGGGAAGCGGGATGGTTTTCCGATATGTCCCGGGCGGTGAAAGAAAAAGTGAAGACGCCGGTTATCTTGACCGGAGGCGTGAGAACGCCGGATGAGGCGGAAACGCTCCTGGAAGAGGGAGCCGCTGATTTCATCGGCGTCGGTAGAGCCATGCTGCAGAATCCGGCATGGGGGTTAGATTATTAATATAAGGAGATCAGAATTATGCATTTTCATGGACCGATTATCAGACCGCAGACCGATGCGGACAGCCTTTTCATTGAAGTCACCGCCGGGTGCTCCCACAATTCCTGCACATTCTGCAATTTCTACAAGGATACGCCCTTCCGCATCGCTCCCCTGGACCAGATTGAACAGGACCTGAAGGAAGCCCGCCGGAAATGGCCGAACGCTAAGAAAATCTGGGCCTCCGGTGGCAACCCCTTCTACCTCCGCACGGAACAGCAGATCAAGGTATGGGACCTCATTAAGAAATATTTCCCGGATTCCCGGATTTCCACCTACGCCATCATTTCCGACTTCAAGAGAAAAACGGCTGACGATATCCGCCGCATCAAGGAACATGGCCTCGATGAAATCATGATCGGCATCGAAACCGGGGACGACGATGTGCTGTCCTTCGTAAATAAGGGCTACACCGCCCAGGACATCCTGGACGCCGGCAAAAAACTGGACGAAGCGGGCATTACGTACCGCATGATTTACCTCGGCGGTCTCGCCGGCCGGGGCCACCTTGTGGAAAGCGCAAAGAAATCGGCAAAGATTTTCAACCGGATCCATCCGTACTACATGATGCTCACCAACGTGGCAGTACTGCCGGGAACGAAGCTCTACGACCAGATGAAGAAGGGCGAATGGACGGAAGCTACGGAAAAGGAACGGATCGAAGAAATCCGCACCCTCATTTCTGAACTGAACATCCCCATCACCATCAATTCCGGCACCTCCACCAGCACCGTACGGTTCGAAGTGAAACTGCCGGAAGAAAAGGATAAGATCCTGAAAGAACTGGATGATGTACTCGATAAATTTGATGTGAATACTGAAATTGCCCTGGAACGCTGGAGACACAGCATGCTTTCCGTCTGATTGAAAGGAGATCTTATTCATGCATTTTGCAAGTAACGTAGTTCGTCCGCCCTATGAAGCGAACAGTGTATACCTCCAGGTCACCAGCGGCTGCAGCCATAACGCCTGCCGTTTCTGTACCTATTATAAAGACGCCCCCTTCGCGGTGTCCCCGGAACGGGAAATCGTGGAAGACCTGGAAGAGCTGGCCAGCTACGGCATGGCCTTCCCCCGGATCTGGCTCCAGGGAGCGGACCCCTTCCTCCTGTCCTTCTCCCGACTGAAGCGGATTGCCAACCTTATCCACAAATACCTGCCCTTCGTGAAGACCATCGGCGGCTACGGCCGCATCGACAGCCTGAAGAACAAGACCGTGGAACAGCTGAAGGAACTGAAGGAACTGGGCTATTCGGGCATCGTCTTCGGCGTGGAGTCGGGGGATGATAAAATTCTGAAATTCATGAATAAGGGATATAAAGCCAATGAAATCGTGCCGCAGCTCTCCAAAATGGACGAAGCCGGCCTTCCCTATGAAGTGATTTTCCTCTCCGGCCTCGGCGGCAAGGGCTATGGCCTGGACCATGCGAAGAAAACGGCGGCTGTATTCAACCAGCTCCACCCGGACCGTGTCCTCATCGCCGGACTTACCATTTTCCCGGACACCCCCCTCATGCAGGACGTACGGAAAGGGACCTTCGTGGAAGCCACCGAAGGGGAACGGGTACTGGAACTGACGGAATTCCTGAAGGACCTGAACATCGACACCCTGGTAGACGCCACCAACGCCTCCATCATCACCACCATCTACGGCCGGGTACCGGAACGGAAGGCCAATATGATCAGCCGCCTCCAGTACATCTACGACACCTACGGCGAACAGGGCCTCCGTCACCAGAGAGACTCTTTGGGGGCGATTTAAGCGAGATCGAAATCGAGGAAGATGGGGCCGGAGGCCCTGGGGGTCTAGATCTAGATCTAGGTCTAGATCTCCAGCGGCTCCGCCGCGATTATGTGGCTGAATGGCGTGCGAACGAGCGGGGGCTTCTAGCTGTTAGCTTTTAGCGGCCAGGAAAGCTGGATAGGCCCTGCGGGCAGATTCGCCTGTGGCGAATCAGTAGCTAGTGGCTAGATCTAGTGGCTAGGTGAACAGGCCCTTCGGGCCGGATTCATTACCATTTCTCAGCCCTGTGGGCAGCTTTCTTCTGGGAAGAGAGCCTTGTGTGGAGTCAATGGCACGTTTAGGAGCAGAGTCATCAGGATACCTATTGCGGCTTCGCCGCTGGTGCCCTCGATCTCGGTCTCGACCTCAATCTCATCTGACGGAGGTTAGCCGATGGATGTGCCGCAGGCTTAGGACTTGCTTCCCCCTTCGGGGTGGCAAACGAACTGATTTCGTAGGGAGCCGCAGGCGACCGAGAAATCAGTGAGATGCTTCCCTGTGTGGGAAGTCCTGCAAAGCGGGCAAGGGGGTGCATTTGCGGCGAAGCCGCTGGAATGGTGCTTTCAACTCTCTTTTCTCAACTCCATCTTTGAAAATCCCGTCATAGTCATTTACCAGAAAGATCTCTCGACTCGTCGTAGCTGTAGCGATTTTTACTGTTGGCATCATTTGGCATTCTGCCACCGCTCGAGATGACGAGTTGGGGGAAGTGTCAGCTAGTGCAGTGAGACTGGTGATGGGTAGCCTCCTTCCTTGGGAAGGAGGTGGCGCCGTCAGGCGACGGAGGTTAGCTGGTGGAAATGCCGCAGGCTGATGGTTAGTCTCCCTTTCCCAAAGGGAGATGTCTGCGAAGCAGACAGAGGGATTCTGATGGACTTGCGGCGGCAGCCGCTGGACCTCAACTCTCAACTCTCAGATTTCAACTCTTTTTCTAAACAAATAACATGACATCCGTAGCGGCGGTTGTCATTTGACATAGATGATGGCGGAGCCCCTCAGGGAAGAGGCTTCGCTGTTTTTTTATGGGTGAGTGGCTGAGTTCGTGCGTTCGAGCGGGGGCTTCTAGCTGCTAGCGGCTAGGAAAGCTGGTCCGCCTGCGGCGCTTTCCATCAGAATCCCTCAGCCCCGTGGGCAGCTCCCTTTAGAAAAGGGAGCCTCGTGCTGAGTCAATTGCACGATTTTGGGATAGAGTCATCAGGATTCCTATGGCAGTTTCGCTGCTGGTGTACTCGATCTCGGTTTCGACCTCGATCGGATTTCTTCCCAACTCTGCTATAATACTGGTAATATGTTTCCATTTTAGAATCCTGGGGAGGAGAAATTTATGAGAGAAATGAGACGGAAAGATCGGCAGCTCACGGAAGAGGAAGCTATGGATGTGGTGCGGAAAGGGGAGTACGGGGTCCTTGCTACGGTGGGGGACGACGGGAAGCCCTACTCGGTGCCCCTGTCCTATGTGCTGGATGAGGAGAAGGGGGCTCTCTATTTCCATGGCACCGCTGCCGGAGGGCAGAAGATGGACAATATCCTGGCGAACCCTTCGGTCTGCTTCACGGTGGTCATGGATACGGAGGTCCTTCCGGCCCAGTTCAGCACGAAGTACTACTCTGCCAACGTCTTCGGCACGGCGAAGGTGGTGGAGGAGGAAGAGGAAAAGAAGAAGGCCCTCCTCCTGCTGGTCAGAAAATACGCGCCGGACTACGAAGAACAGGGCCGGGCCTATATAGAGAGGGCCATCGGGGCTGTGGCGGTGGTACGGCTTGATGTAGAACAGGTGACAGGCAAGGCGAGGAAGAAGTGAGGATTCGCCTGGGGCAAATCAGATCGAGACCGAGGTCGAGACCGAGGGGGACAGGCCTTTCGGGCCAAATCCATAACCATCTCTCAGCCGTAGGCAGCTCTCTTCTGGGAAGAGAGCCTTGGGCAGAGTCAATGGGACGTTTTAGGGGCGGAGTCATCGGGATTCCTATGGCGGCGGAGCGGCTGATATCCTCGATCTCGATCTCGGTCTCGGTCTCGGTCTCGATCTCATCTGACGGAGGTTAGCTGGTGGAAGCGCCGCAGGCTGAATTTTTGCGGCGTCAGCCGCTGGACCTCAACTCTCAACTTTCAAATCTATCTTTGAAAGCCCCGTCATAGTCATTTACCAGAAAGATCTCTCGACTCATCGTAGCTGTAGCGATTTTTATGGACAGCATCGATTGGCATGCTTCCACCGCTCGAGATGACGATATAGGGGAAGTGTCAGAAAGTGCGGTGAAACCGCTAGTGGTTAGCCTCCTTCCTCGGGAAGGTGAGGGTCCAAGTTGGCGTCTATACTGCACACTAAGACGCCTTCCTTTCAGGGCCCGGCGGTGGCGCCGTCAGGCGACGGAGGTTAGCTGGTGGAAGCGCCGCAGGCTGAATTTTTGCGGCGTCAGCCGCTGGGCCTCAACTCTCAACTCTCAAATCTCAACTCTTTCTTTTTCGCTGCAGGTGAATCCTCTCGATTTCGTTCCTTTCTTTGCGGCTCCTTCCCTATCTATGCTATAATTGATAAAGATTTTCTGTATTAAAGAAATCAAAGCAATAAGGAAGTGTGTCTATGAAGATTACTACGGAAGAAGCAAAGAAGATCGCCCTCCTTTCCCGTTTGGAGTTCTCTCCGGAGGACCTGGAAAAGATGCGTGACTCCATGAACAGCATTTTGACCTACATGGAAGAACTGAACCAGTATGACACCACCGATGTGCCGCCTACGGTACATGCAGTGGAACAGTACAATGTAATGCGGGAAGATGAACCCCATACATCCTTTACGAACGAAGAAGCACTGATGAATGCGCCGGACAGCGAGGACGGCTATTTCAAGGTGCCGAAAATTATTTAAGGAGGAAGAGCAGTGAAGTATACCATTCATGATCTCCATGAGCAGCTGGTGAAGAAAGAAATCTCCGCTGTGGAACTGACGAAGAAAATCATTGCTCACCGTGACGCTGTGGAAGGTGACATCCATGCTTACCTGTCCACCAGCGATGAAAGTGCGCTGAAGACAGCGGCCCTGGTGGATGAAAAAATCGGCAGGGGAGAGGAAATCTCCGATCTTGCCGGCATCCCGGGCGCCATTAAGGATAATATGTGCATCAAGGGAGAAACCTGCACTGCCGCATCGAAGATGCTGGAACACTGGGTATCCCCCTATGACGCCACGGTCATTGAAATGCTGAAGAAGGAAGACTACATTTCCCTGGGTAAGACAAACATGGATGAATTCGCCATGGGTTCCTCCACGGAACGGTCTGCCTTCGGACCTTCCAGAAATCCCTGGAATACGGACTATGTACCCGGCGGTTCTTCCGGTGGTTCTGCGGCTGCTGTGGCAGCTACCGAAGCTATCTGGGCCCTGGGCTCCGATACCGGCGGATCCATTCGCCAGCCTGCTTCCTTTAACGGCATTGTGGGCCTGAAACCCACCTACGGCCTCGTTTCCCGTTACGGCCTCCTGGCTTTCGCGTCCTCCCTGGACCAGATCGGACCCCTCACAAAGGACGTCACCGATGCGGCCATCGTACTGAACGCCATTGCCGGCCACGATGAAAGGGATTCCACCTCCATTCCCCAGGAAAAGAAGGATTACAGGAAGGCCCTCGTCCGGGATGTGAAGGGCATGAAGATCGGCGTTCCGAAGGAATTCTTCGGAAAGGGCATTAAGGAAGAAACAAAGAATGCCATTCACGACGCTCTTGCTTTCTATGAAAAGGAAGGCGCTGAAATCGTGGATGTTTCCATTCCCCATATCAACAGCGGCGTGTCCGTGTACTACATCATCGCCCCGGCAGAAGCCAGCTCCAACCTGGCCCGGTACGACGGCGTTTCCTATGGTTTCCGTGCCGAAGGAGGCAAGGATATCATCGACATGTACATCAAGACCAGAAGCCAGGGATTCGGCGAAGAAGTCAAGCGCCGTATCATGCTGGGGAACTATGTACTGTCCGCCGGCTACTACGATGCCTACTACCTGAAGGCCCTGAAGGTAAGAACCCTCTTGAAGCAGGAATTTGATGAAGCCTTCAAGAAATGCGATGTCATCGCTGCGCCTTCTGCCTCCGGTACATCCTTCAAGTTCGGTGCTTTCTCGGATCCCTTGTCCCTGTACATGGAAGATATCTGCACGGTGCCGGTAAACCTCATCGGTGCACCGTCCATCAGCATCCCCGTGGGATTCAAGGACGGCATGCCCCTGGGTATGCAGCTCATCGGCAAGACCCTGGGAGAAGAAACCATTCTCCGCACCGCCTATACCTTTGAACAGGCCCATCCTGAACTGACAAAGACCGCGCCGAAAGGAGAGATTAAGGAATGAAATACGAAGCAGTCATCGGCCTGGAAGTCCATACGGAACTCCAGACAAAAACAAAAATCTTCTGCAGCTGTAAGACATCCTTCGGCGCAGACCCCAATACCAATGTGTGCCCTGTATGCCTGGGCCTTCCCGGCGTGCTGCCGGTACTGAACAAGAAAGTACTGGAATACGCTGTACGGGCCGGCTTGGCACTGAACTGTGAAATTTCCCGGTTCAGCAAATTCGACCGGAAGAACTACTACTATCCGGACCTGCCGAAGAACTTCCAGACTTCCCAGTTTGACCTGCCTATCTGCGAACACGGATACCTGGACGTGGAAGTGGAAGGGGAGAAGCGGAGAATCCGCATCACCCGTGCCCACATGGAAGAAGACGCCGGAAAGCTCGTACACCACGGCACTTCCATCACCGACTCCGATTACTCCCTGGTAGACTATAACCGTACCGGCACGCCGCTTCTGGAAATCGTTTCGGAACCGGACATGCGGTCTGCCAAGGAAGCGGTGGCTTACATGGAAAAGATGAGAGCCATCCTCCAGTACGTAGGCATTTCCGACTGCCGCATGGAAGAAGGGAGCCTGCGCTGCGATGCCAACGTTTCCGTCCGTCCTGTGGGCCAGAAGGAACTGGGCACCAAGACAGAAATCAAGAATATCAACTCCTTCAAAGGCGTAGAACGGGCTATCGAATACGAAGCCATGCGTCAGGCTGAGCTCCTGGAAGATGGGGGCAAGGTGGTCCAGGAAACCAGAACCTGGGACGAAAAAGAAGGGGTCACCAAGTCCATGCGGACCAAGGAAGAAGCCAACGATTACCGCTACTTCCCGGAACCGGACCTGGTACCATTCACCGTAAGCGATGAATACATCGAAAACATCCGCAAATCCCTGCCGGAACTGCCGGATGCCCGGAAGGAACGGTACATGAAGGATTTCGGCCTGTCCTCGGAAGACGCTGTCTTCATGACCAACGACAAGGCTACGGCGGACTACTTCGAAGCCTGCGTGGATGCAGGCGCCGATCCCAAGGCTGCGGTGAACTGGCTCATGGGCGAATTCGCCAGCCAGCTCTCCAATGATAATATCGAAATCGCCAAAGCCCCGGTATCCGCTGAAAACCTGGCGGGCCTCCTGAAGCTGATTTCCAAAGGCACCATTTCCGGAAAGATCGCGAAGAAAGTATTCGCCACCATGTGGAAAGAAGGGGGCAAGGCGGAAGACATCGTCAAAGCCCAGGGCCTCGTCCAGATTTCCGACACCGGCGCCCTGCAGGCCCTGGTGGATAAGGTGGTCAGCGAAAACCCGAAGGCCGTAGAAGACTTCAAAGCGGGCAAGAAGAAAGCCGTAGGCGCCCTGGTAGGCCAGATCATGAAGGCCACCAGAGGCAAGGCCAACCCGAGAGTCATCAACGAGCTCCTGAATAAGAAACTTGCATCCTTATGAATGAGAATGAAACCATGAAAAACGATGACCACGCTGAGGTCCACGAAGAACCGAGAACCATGTCCGACGACGAAGTCCATGACTACAACGGACTCACCCTGAACGAACAGGGGGAAGAGGAAAAGAAGGAAGAGCCGGATGACGGATTTACCATCCACATCCATTCCTTCGATATCCACCACATTCCCTGGTGGAAAAAAGCCCTCATCGCTGTGGGCGCCGTGGCCTGCTTCGGTATCTTCATCCTTCTCGCCATCGCGACGGCCTGGATCGTCCTCGTAGGGGGAGCCATCGTCCTGGGGGCGGCGCTCATCCTGTACCTGGTCAGAAAATACATACTGTAAAGGAAATCCCTCCTGCTGTATAAGCGGGAGGGATTTTTTCGCATGGGTGAGGGGTGTGCGTTCGTATGGGGACCTTGAGCTCGTCAGGCCCTGCGGGGCGAATGAGATCGAGACTGAGGTCGAGATCGAGGAAGATGGGGCCGGAGGCCCTGGGGGTCTAGATCTAGATCCAGGTCTAGATTTCCAGCGGCTCCGCCGCGGGATCCTGTGGCTGAACTCGTGCGAACGGGTGGGGGCTTCTAGGGAAGCACTGATTAAATCGTTGTTCGATTATACTCTTGTATTTTCATGCAATACAAGGAATAATCCGACGCGAATAGCGAGCTATTTAAGGAGGATTATGACGCAGTATTGCATGAAAATACATGTATAATCGGACTCTGCGAATTAATCAGCGCTTCCCTAGCTGTTAGCTTCTGGCAGCTAGGAAAGCTGGTTCGCCTGCGGTGCTTTCCATCAGCTAACCTCAGCCCCGTGGGCAGCGTCTGGCTACTAAAAGGAAGGCGCCTTAGTGTGCAGTAAAGGCGCCAACTTAAGCCAGACTCGGAGGTCCTCTGCAGGACCTCCGCCTTCCGAGGAAGGAGCCTCGTGCAGAGTCAATTGCACGGTTTGGGTGTAGAGTCATTAGGTCCCCAACTGCGGCGGAGCCGCTATTTGTCTGCCTCCTTCCTCGGGAAGGAGGTGGCTGCGAAGCAGACGGAGGTTAGCTAATGGAAATTGATGGAATCGCCGCAGGCTGATGGTTAGTCCCCCTTTCGTAAAAGGGGGGTGTCTGCGAAGCAGACAGAGGGATTCCGATGGGATTGCGGCTGTCAGACGATAGAAGATAGATGATAGATGCCTATAGGCCCTGCGGGCCGGTCCCAGCACCATCTCTCAGCCGTTGGCAGCTTTCTTCCGGGAAGAGAGCCTCGTGCTGAGTCAATGGTGCGTTTGGGGTGCAGAGTCATCAGGATTCCTATGGTAGCGAAGCCGCTGGTGATTAGCCTCCTTCCTCGGAAGGCGAGGGTCCACGTTGATTGGCCAGCCGCCAAAAGGAAAGCGCTTTTATGGGCAGGCAAAGCGCCAACTTGCGGCTGGCTTGCAGGTCCTATGCAGGACCCGCACACTTTTACTGCACATTAAAGCGCCTTCCTTTCAGGGCCCGGCCGACCGGGGAATGGGTAGTGTCAGATAGTACGGCAGAGCCGCAGACCGATTATCGGTAGGAAGCGCCGCAGGCCGTTGAGCTTTCCTAAATGCCAGCAGCTAACAGCTAAAAGCCCCGCCCGTTCGCATGTCGTCCTATCCTACGATATCCGGCCCGAAGGGCCTGTCCAGCTCAAAGCTCAAGGCTGAAGGCTCAAGGCCCTGTCGGTGCGGACGGGGGCCAGCCGGATAGCGCCGCAGGCCGTTGGGCTTTCCTGACAGCCAGCAGCTAACAGCTAAAAGCCCCACCCGTCCGCACGGCACTTTTTCATATGATACTCCCCGCACCGGGGTCCATTCCTTATGGCACTCACATGCTGATTATGTTATTATTTAAAGGTAGTATTGCCAGAAACCATTAGAAATGAAGGTGATGAAAGGGCATGAAAAATAAGATATTTCTTGTTCTTGGCGGAGCCAGAAGTGGCAAGAGTGAATTCGCAGAGAAGCTGATGTATCATTCCACAGGGAAAAGGAAGGGATACATCGCCACGTCCCAGATTCTGGATGATGAGATGCGGTACCGGGTCATCCTTCACAGGCAGCGGCGCCCGGCGGACTGGAAGACCTTCGAGGTTATGCATGAGGCAGGAAATTCCATGGAAGCCATCCTTTCCGAGGCGGATTCCATTCTTTTCGACTGCATTACCATGTATGTGAATAACATCCTCATGGACCACATGAAGGGAATCACCGTGGAGACTTTGGGGGTATCGGACCTCACGACTCTCCAGACCAGTCTCGAGAAGGATCTGGACCTTATGTTTGACAATATTGAAAAGGCCAGTGGCAAGGAAATCATTTTCGTTTCCGATGAACTGGGCATGGGTATCGTCCCGGCCAATGCCATGAGCCGTGCATACAGGGATCTTGTGGGCCTGGCAAACCAGTACGTTGCCAAAAGGGCAGACAAGGTCTATCTTTCCATTGCAGGAATCACCATGGAGCTCAAAGAAAGAGGAGTGGAGCTATAATGACAAAGATTGCTAAGCGCGTAATGTTTCAGGGAACCAGTTCCCATGTAGGCAAGAGTATCCTCACCACCGCATTCTGCCGGATCCTTTCCCAGGATGGCTACAAGACGGCCCCCTTCAAGGCCCAGAATATGGCGCTGAATTCCTACGTCACCCTGTCGGGCGGTGAAATCGGCCGGTCCACAGTAGCCCAGGCGGAAGCTGCGGGGACCCTTCCTATTGTGCAGATGAATCCGGTGCTCCTGAAGCCCACCGGCAATTCCTGCTCCCAGGTCATTCTCCTCGGCCAGTCCGTAGGCAATTACAGCGCTTCTGAATACCAGAACAGCTACAGCCAGCGGGCCTGGGATACGGTGAAGCAGAGCCTGGACTACATGGAAACCCATTTCGATGCTCTCGTCATCGAAGGGGCCGGCAGCCCGGCGGAAGTGAACCTCAAAAAGAATGATATCGTGAACATGCGGATTGCAAAGGAATGCCATTCTCCGGTATTCCTTATCGCCGATATCGACCGGGGCGGCGCCCTGGCTTCCATCGTGGGGACACTGGAACTTTTGGAACCGGAAGAACGGGCTCTTGTGAAGGGCCTTGTAATCAACAAGTTCCGGGGCGATATTTCCCTTCTGGAACCGGCTCTTACGTTCCTGAAAGAAAAGACGGGAATCCCGGTGCTCGGGGTCATTCCGTACCTGGATAAGCTGGGTATCGACGATGAGGACTCCGTTTCCCTCCAGGACCTGCCCAGCGATCATGTGATGCGGGATATCCACATCGCCGTCATGCAGACACCGAAGATTTCCAACTTCACGGACTTTGATGCCCTGAACCATGAACCGGACGTGAACGTGCGGTTCGTGCAGCAGGGGGACATGATCGGGGATCCGGACCTCATTCTTCTCCCCGGCAGCAAGAACACCACGGAAGACCTGCTCTACCTGAAGCGGCAGGGATACGCCAGGGAAATCCAGGAAATGGCAGCCAAAGGGGTACCGGTCATCGGTATCTGCGGCGGTTTCCAGATGCTGGGCGAAAAGGTATGCGATCCGCTCCATGTGGAAAGTACGAATGATGAAGTGGATGGTCTCGGCCTTCTGCCTTATACCACTTCCATGCACGGCAAGAAGAATACGTACCAGGTCACCTTCGACTGCGACGACCTGCCCTTCCTGGGCATGAAATTCTCCGGCAAAGGACTTCGGGGCTACGAAATCCACATGGGTGAGACCACCCTTACGAAACCGGCACAGTCCCTGTTCCACATTGTCCAGAGAAGCGAAAACAAAGTGGACCTCCGGGATGGCTATATCAATGAAAAACGGAATGTCTTCGGCACTTACTGCCATGGACTCTTCGATAACGACGACCTCCGCCGGGCAGTGATCAACGCTCTCCGCCGCCGGAAGGGACTCAAAGACCTGCCGGTACAGTTCAAGTACCGGGAATACAAGGAGTCCGAATTTGACCGGCTCGCAAAGACCGTCAGAAGCCATTTCGACATGGATGCGTTCTATAAGATTCTGGAGAATGAATAATTGGACGGCTTACTGTATTCTTCCTTTTACGCACTGATCCCCATTGCGGCGCTGGTTATCGATACCATCTACGGGGACCCTCGGAGCGACTGGCATCCGGTGGTGCTCATAGGGAAGCTCATTTCCTTCTACGAGAATAAGCTCTATCCGGAGCCGAAGACCTCCAACGGCAACATGTTCCTCCGGGGCATGGTGACGGTGCTGCTGGTGCTCCTGACGGTGGGGCTCATTACGGGGCTCCTCGTATGGCTTTCCGTGAAAGGGGGCATCCTCTTTTACGCAGCCATGGGAGCGGTGATCCTGTATTTCACCATCCCCCCCAGGGCCCTTTGCCGGGACGGCATGGAAATCTACCACCTTCTGAAGGCAGGGGACATCGTGGCCGCCCGGAAACGGCTGAGCTGGATCGTGGGCCGGGATACGGAGAATCTGGATGAAAGCGACATCGCTCGGGGCACTGTGGAAACCATTGCGGAAAATACGACGGATGGCATCATTTCGCCGCTTTTCTGGTTTCTCCTCTTCGGGCCGGTGGGGGCCATGGTGTACCGCGCAGGAAATACCATGGACTCCATGCTGGGCTACAAAAACGACCGGTACCTGTACTTCGGCCGCTTCGCAGCCCGCCTGGATGATGTATTGAACTACATCCCCGCCCGCATTACCTTCCTCCTCTTCGTAGCCTCTGCGGCCATCCTGAAGCTGGACTGGAAAAACGCAAAGAAAATCGGCCTCCGGGATGCGCCGAAGCATCCGTCTCCCAATGGGGGCTACGCTGAAGCCACCGTGGCCGGCGCCATGCACGTGCGGCTTGGCGGTTATAACTACTACGAAGGAAAACCGGAATTCCGGGAGTACATGGGAGATCCCGATACTCCCCTGAAGGCGGACCACATCAAACAGGCAATCTATATGATGTACGGCGCCACCATCCTCTTCGTGGTGCTGGAATCGGTGCTGATCTTCTTCCTGTGGTGATGGGAGAGATTTGAGATTTGAGAGTTGAGATCCAGCGCCTCTGGCGCGGGTCGTCTGGCCTGAAAGGAAGGCACTTTTATGGGCCTGCATGGTTAGGATTATCTCACATTGAACGTTTACCTTTATTGAGATTACCGTCAAAAGCGTGCCCCCTTAGAGAAGGGGGCAGCCCAAAGGGCAGGGGATGGATCCGCCTCGAAGAGGCGGCTTCTGCGAAGCAGATGATGAGGCTTGTATGGTAATCAGACATTTAAGGAAGCGCTGATTAATTCGCAGAGTCCGATTATACATGTATTTTCATGC
>ERZ1034949.725-NODE-725-length-19315-cov-34.033645_pt1 | contig 19315 bp, 21 predicted proteins | sample MGYA00520590_ERZ1034949 | MGnify/ENA primary metagenome ERZ1034949 (study PRJEB33766, sample SAMN09781752) | gut metagenome | biome: gut microbiome | host: Homo sapiens | place: Madagascar | study: EMG produced TPA metagenomics assembly of the PRJNA485056 data...
TAGGCGACGGAGGTTAGCTATAGGAAGCGCCGCAGGCTGGACAGTTTTCCTGGCAGCTAGCCGCTAGTAGCTAAAAGCTCCATACGAATGACTCTACCCGTCAGCGCCGAACACACCAGCTCGACAAACTGAAATATCGCGTTCTTACTCAAAATATAAAAGGAGGAGCTCCGAAGAGCTCCTCCTTTGGACTTTACTGTGCCTTCAGTCCGCCGTGCAGTTTCATCTTTCTTGCCCGGCAGGCAGGACATTCACCGTCCCCGCCGCCACAGCAGCTTCCGCCGCCCAGGGTGACCCGGTAAATATGCCGGCAGGCCAGGACGAAAAGGACTGCAATCACAGCTAAAACAGCATAGGTTCCTATACTCATGGGAAGGCCTCCTTCCAAACAGAAAACATCAGGAATTACAGGAAAACATGGACGTTCAGGCTTTGGCTCCGGCGCCTTCCACCGTTTCCTCTTTCACCTTAGGTGCCGGACGGCAGATGAAGTACAGTCCCACCAGGCAGAGGATGATCGCCAGGACCTGGGAAATACCGAAGTCAAAACCGTAGAACAGCCAGCCGCCGAGATTGTAGGCGATAAAGGCCAGGGAGTATCCCAGGATGACCTGGAAACCGATGGCCAGGCCGGCCCATTTCTTATCGCCCATTTCCCTGGCAATGGTGGCCATAGCCACGATGCAGGGCGGGTCGAAGAGGTTCAGAATCATATAGGAGAAAGCGGCAATGGGGGTGAACATACCGGAGATACCGGCCATCACCATTTCATCTTCCGCATCCTTGGCTACACCATTCAGTACAGCCAGGGTGCCGATGGCATCTTCCTTGGCCATTTCTGCAGAAATGACAGCCACCGCGCCCTTCCAGTCACCCAGGCCCAGGGGTGCGAAGATCCAGGAAATCATATGGCCAAAACCGGCAAGCATGGAATCTTCGATGTCATCCACCATATCCATGGTGATATTGAAGGAAGAGAAGAACCAGATAATCACGCATACAGCGAAGATAATAGTCCCCGCTTTGATGATGAAGCCCCGGGCTCTTTCCCACATATGGATGAGGACGCCCTTCAGGGACGGTACATGGTAAGCCGGAAGCTCCATGACGAAGGGAGCCGGGTCACCGGCGAATACGGATGTCTTCTTCAGGGCAATGCCGGCGAGTACGATGACCGCAATGCCGAGGAAGTACATGGACGGCGCCATGAGAACGGAATCGGGGAAGAAGGTAGATGTAATCATGGCAATGATTACGGCCTTGGCAGAGCAGGGGATGAAAGTGCAGAGCATAATGGTCATCCGCCGGTCCCGCTGGTCCTCGATGGTCCTCGTTGCCATAACTGCCGGCACGCCGCAGCCGCTGCCCACGAGAATCGGGATGAAAGACTTCCCGGACAGGCCGAATTTACGGAAAATCCGGTCCATAATGAAGGCTACCCGGGCCATGTAGCCGGAATCCTCCAGCACGGAGAGGAAGAAGAAAATGGCGAGAATCTGGGGTACGAAACCAAGGACCGTACCTACGCCGCCGATGATACCATCTACCAGCAAACTTTCCAGCCAGTCCGGCGCTTCAATGGCTTCCAGGAAATCGGAAGCCGCATCGGTCACAATGCCGCCGAAGAAATCATCATTCACCCAGTCCGTCACCGGTCCGCCGATGATGGAGCAGGAAATGAAGTATACCACTGTCATGATGAGGAAGAAAATCGGAAGAGCCAGCACCCGGTTCGTCACTACCCGATCGATTTTATCGGATACCGTCATGGTGTGTCCGGCATGTTTCTTCTTCAGCACGGAGCTGATAATTTTAGCAATATATTCATAGCGCTGGTTGATGATGATGGATTCCGCATCGTCGTCCAGTTCATCTTCGCAGTCTTTGATGTGCCCTTCCAGATGGGATACCGTTTTCGGATCCAGCTGGAGAGCCGCCGTAGCTTCTTCATCCCGTTCAAAAACCTTGATGGCGTACCAGCGGAGGAACCGGTCTTCCACCTTCGGTGCAATGGTCTCTTCAATATGGGCAATGGCATGTTCCACGCTGCCGGTGAATACGGAAGGAAGGCGGACTTTCCGCTTTTCCTTTGCTGCGGCCACCGCCTTTTCGGCAGCTTCCATGCAGCCCTTTCCCTGGAGTGCAGAGATTTCCACCACTTCACATCCCAGTTCTTCACCCATTTTCTTCACATCGATGGTATCCCCGTTCTTTTTGACGAGATCCATCATATTGACCGCCATCACCACCGGAAGGCCGATTTCGATGAGCTGGGTAGAAAGGTAAAGGTTTCTTTCCAGGTTCGTGCCATCGATGATATTCAGGATGGCATCGGGCTGTTCATTGACCAAGTAATTCCGGGCCACCTTTTCTTCCAGTGTATAGGGGGAAAGGGAATAAATCCCCGGAAGGTCCTGGATGATGACATCGGGATGCTTCTTTAAAATCCCATCCTTCTTCTCCACCGTAACACCCGGCCAGTTGCCCACATATTGGGAGCTGCCGGTCAGTTCATTAAATAAAGTTGTTTTACCGCAATTTGGGTTGCCTGCAAGGGCAATTCTGATAGACATTCCTGCTGCTCCTTTCTTTTCTATCATTGTTCCGGATACTATATGGTTCCGGATACTATATGGTTCCTATGCTTCCACTTCGATGGCTTCCGCTTCATTTTTGCGGATAGACAGTTCATAGCCCCGAATGGTCAGTTCCACCGGGTCTCCTAAGGGTGCCACCTTGCGTACGTAGATTTCCACGCCCTTTGTAATCCCCATATCCATGATGCGGCGGCGGAGCGCCCCTTCTCCATGGATTCGTTTTACCCGGGCCGTCTGGCCCACGGAGACATCTTTCAATGTTTTCATTCCCACTGCTCCTTAAAAATATATTTTCTGCGCCATAGACCGGTCCAGAGCCACCCGGCTTCCCTTCACCTGGACAATCAGGTTTCCTGCCATATGGCTGACGATGAGTACCGGTGTATCCACCACAAAACCCAGTTCCGCCAAATGCTGGCGGATATCCTCTTTCCCGGAAATGCGGCGGATCGTCACGGTGTCGCCTTCTTTTGCAAAAATGAGAGGCATCATCTGTTTCACCCCATTTCCTTTCATTGGATGCTCATAGGCTCATCATTACGGTCTTATAATAATGCTGCCGCATATAATTAGTCAATAGGACGAAATAATATTTAATGGTAACCCGTATTATTATTGCATGGTATACTTTCTTTAATTCGGATTTTTCTAATTATAGTATTTATTAAAGTTTAAAGTCGGTATATATAATTTATTAAATTATATATACTTATTTCGATATGCATGGTATACCATATGTAACTTATCAGATATCTTTACAGCATGTATGGAATAATTACGGAAATACAGGCAATAAAAAAGCGCCTGAAAAGGCGCAAATAAAATGGAAATTCAGAAATGCAGAATGGTTGTGGCAGCGCACACAACGGGGAATCACTGCGAAAATATAATATACAGACTTCTCCCACACTGCGGCTTTTAAATCAATTTCTTCCGCAAGCCAAGGCAAAGCCTAAGCCCTGGCCGAAGGCCACAGACCATTCCTTCACAGTTTCCCTATTTTCTTGGCAAAGATTTCTGCATCCACCAGATCCTTCCGGTCTGGATGGCCTCTGTGGAAGAACAGGAACTTCCCATGGCAGTGGAATGTCCTGGTATCCAGGGTAATCCCCTTTTCTTCCAGGAGCTGCCTCACTTCTTCATCGCTTTTGCCGCCGGAAAGCATGGCGGTGCTGAAGAAAGCGGCCTTCCCTACCTTTGATGGATCTAAGGATTGGATAAAGGATTTTACATGGGGGTCGATGTGGCCCTTATAGACACCGCTTCCGATGAAAAGGATATCCACCCGTTTTTCCAGGCCCTTATCCGTTGTTTCCGCCCGTTCTCCCACTTCCCGGGCAATGGCCCGGGCCACTTTTTCCGTGGAACCCCCACGGCTGTAATACCGAACTGCAAATCTCATAGATCACGCCTTCTTTACTTCATTTTCTTATATACGCAGAAATCGTGGGGAATCGGTCCTTCCCCCGCCTTTTTGCTTACCAGATGCCACTCTTTCCCGTCGAAATCGGGGAAGAACGCATCGCCCTCACAGGATTTATGGACTTCCGTAATATACAGGGTATCGGCATAGGGAAAAAGGGTCCGATACATGTGTTCACCGCCGATGACAAAGTTTTCTCCTTCCGGCAGGGCGGAAAGGAGACTTTTCACATCATGGAAAAGGAGCACTCCTTCCGGTGCCCGGTAGTCCTTATTTCCCGTGAGCACGTAATGGACGCGCCCCGGAAGGACCTTCGGCAGGCTTTCAAAGGTTTTCCTGCCCATGATGATGGGATGGCCCATGGTCAGGGCTTTGAACTGCTTCAGATCATCGGACAGGTGCCAGATGAGGCGGTTGTCCTTCCCGATTACCCCGTTTTCACTGCGGGCCACAATAATAGAAAGGCTCATACCGACACCTCCATGGAAATCTTATCGTGGTGCCTGTAATTTTCAAGGACAATATCCTCCGGCTGGAAATCATAGAAATTCCGGATGTCCGGATTCAGCACAAGTTTCGGTGCTTCATAGGCTTCGGGCAGCCGTGCCAGCTGTTTTTTCAAAGCTTCCACATGGTTTTCGTAGATATGGGCATTATTGATGACATGGGTAAAGAGTCCCGGGCGGAGGCCGCTCACCTGGGCAATCATGCAGATCAGTGCGGCATACTGGGCCATATTGAATGGCACACCGAGGCCCATATCCCCGCTCCGCTGCACGAGCATGCAGTTCAGGCGTCCGTCTTCCGACACATCCCACATGGTAAGAAAGGCACAGGGATAAAGGGCCATATCCGGCAAATCCCCTGCATTCCAGAGATCCACCACCATGCGCCGGCTCTGGGGATCTTCCTTCAGCGTTTTCAAGAGATTGTCCACCTGGTGGTACTTGGCCAGCTGGTAGCCGTAGGCCTTTCCGATGGTCCCGTCTTCCCGCATCCATTCATCCCAGATATGGCAGTTCCATTTCTGCAGCAGCCGTACATCGTTGGACTGCTTTTGCCAGATCCAGAGAATTTCCTTCACCGCCGTCTTGAAAGCCACAAACTTCGTGGTGAGGATAGGAAACTCCTTTTCCAGATCAAACTGCATGATCTGATGGGGCAGCTTATAGGCAGGCATGCCGGTCCGGTTCTGGCCCAGCGCTCCTTTTTCCAGGATGTTTTTCACAATTCCCAGATATTCTGTATCAGCAAGACTCATAGGGTCCTCCTTTAATTAAATAATGATGGCAACGGGCAGACAGCCCATTGAACAGAATGCAGCAGTACAGCCAGGTCGGCATTGCTCACGCCTGCCAACCCGATGGCACCCCGGCAAGGCCATGGACCAAGGGGTACGCCAGGTCAATGGCTTTCTATTTTTGCATAGGTAACAAGAGCTTTCCGAAATTCCCCGGCCCACTCTTCTTTTATCCCGTCCAGGTCAGAGAGGTCTCCTCCCGCCAGGTCATGCAGGGCCCCATCAGGCAGGATATCCGCCGGAGAAACGTTGGCCCTGCGGGCCAGCCGATCCCTCACTTTTCCCAAAAACAGGAGCCGTGCACTTTCATCTACATCTGCCGGCAACTCCGGATGGGCTGCTGCCTCCCGGATGAGACGGAGGAATGGCATACCATAGGCCGCGGCCTTCTTGCTTCCTATTCCCCGGATCTGCTTCAATTCTTCCGTATTGGAAGGACGCTGAAGGGCCAGGGAAGACAGCACTTCATCGGTAAATATGGATTTTGGCGCCTTATGGAGGCTGGCTGCCATGGATCTTCTCAGGTTTTTAAGGGCCTCAAGAAGGCTTTCATCGGAGTCTTCAGCTTCCTTTTCCTCTTCCGCCTCCGGTTCCTCCGTTTCTTCCCTCAGCACTTCCAAAAACCGGGGTCCATACTTCTGCAATTTGAAGGAACCAACCCCGCGGACTTCCTTCATGTCCTCCAGGGTCCGGGGATGGAGAAGAGCCATGTCTTCCAGTGTGGCATCGGAAAATACTACAAACGGCGGCACCGATTCCTCCCGGGCCAGGGAAGTCCGGAGTTTCCGCAGCTTTTCGAAGAGCCCGCCCTTTCGGATGGGATTCCTTTCCAGTTTCTTTTCCACCGCCGCATCGGCCATTACATCGCCGGCACCAAAGGCAAGGCCCATGACCTTTTCCTGCCCTGCCAGCACCGCCCGGGCCCGGTCCGTCAGTTTCAGAACTGCATAGGGCTCCCCCTCCCGTCGGAGATACCCATCGGCAATGTAATTATTGAGGGCGCTTTTGATATGTTTCACCCGCACAAAGGACAACTTGCCGTAGGTCGGCGTATCTTCCAGTTTCCTGTCCAGAATCACCTGGGAGTGGCTGCCGTGCAGCACATCCGCCACAATCTGGGCGCCAAACCGTTCGTGGAGCAGGGATACGGTCCGGAAAATAAGAGATGCCGTATCGGTGACATCCACCTTTCCTTTCCCGCTTTCACAGTTGCCGCAGTGTCCACAGGGTTCCTTCACTTTTTCTCCGAAGTAGGCAAGGATAAAATTCCGAAGACACGATGTGGTCTGGCAGTAATCCACCATGGCATTCAGCCGATGGTAATCCATCCTTTTCTGGTCCTCATCCTGCCCTCCCTGCTCAATGAGGTAACGCTGGATGCTGACGTCCCGGCCACTGTAAAGGAGAATACATTCTGCCCTGGATCCATCCCTGCCGGCACGGCCGGCCTCCTGGTAATAGGCCTCCAGACTTTTGGGCATCTGGTAGTGGATGACATAGCGCACATTGCTTTTATCGATTCCCATACCGAAGGCATTGGTAGCCACCATGACGTTCACCGTATCGAAGGAAAAATCTTCCTGCGCCTTCCGTCGGTCCTCATCATCCATACCCGCATGGTAGCGGCCTGCGCTGATTCCCCGGCGAACCAGCATATCATATACCTTTTCCACCGCTTTCCGGGTGGCGCAGTAAATAATGCCGCTTTCCTTCCGGTGGCTTTTTACATAGCGGAGGATAAAATCTTCCTTTCCTGACGATTCGATAACCCGGAACGACAGATTCGGCCTGTCCAATCCTGTACGGAATACCTGGGCCTTTTCCAGCCCCAGGCTTTTCTTCATGTCCGCCTCCACCACCGGCGTAGCAGTGGCAGTAAAGGCTGTCACCACCGGCCGCCGGGGCAGGCTGTCAATAAATGTCTTGATTTTCCGATAGGACGGTCGAAAATCATGGCCCCACTGGGATACGCAGTGAGCCTCATCAATGACTACCATGGACAGGGGCACCTGGGCAAGGCACTGGGTAAAATAGGAGGGCTCCAGTTTTTCCGGTGCCATGTAGAGCAGCTTGATCCGGCCCCGGTACAGGTTCCGAAGCCGCTCGATGGATTCATCATAGGGAATCGTACTGTTTACATAGGAAGCGGGAATGCCCTGTTCCAGGAGAGCCTCTACCTGGTCCTTCATGAGAGAAATCAGGGGTGAAATAATGATCGTGCCATGGGGGAACAGCAGGGCCGGTATCTGGAAACAGATGGACTTTCCGGCACCCGTAGGCATGATAGCCATAACGTCTTCTCCCCGGCAGGTGGCATCAATCACTTCCTTCTGCTTCGGCCGAAATGAATCATAGCCGAAATACTGTTTCAGAATATCCTGGGGCCCCACGATGTTTCCTCCTTCTCTTCTTGTGTATCATTTCTATTATATCATGCCCCATACCTCCATTGGCATGGCTGTAAAAATTGCTGGCAGTCAGAGAATACACCCGGCGCTAAGAAATAATGGCACAGCAATGCCACCGGATAATAAATCGGTATCGCTTTATAATTTATCATGACATATCACCACGCCCCACGCCCGACTTTTCGCCAGTTCCCTGCATCACCATGCTGCATTTCTTCCCCTGAAAAGGAAAAGCTCTCCGAATCGAATTCAGAGAGCTTTTGTGAAAAGGAGTTCATTCCTTCAATTTGATGACTACGTAACGGTGCGGTGCTTCGCCTTCACTTTCCGTTGTCACGGCGCCATCGTCCTGGAGAGCTAGGTGGATGATCCGCCGTTCACCGGCTGCCATCGGTTCCAGACGAACTTCTTCCCCTGTCCGCTTTACCTTGGCTGCCAGCCTCCTGGCCAGGGCTTCCAGGGTATCCTTACGGCGTTCCCTGTAGTTTTCCACATCCAGGAGGATGAAATAATGATGGTGGAATTCCTTGCCTGCCGCCAGGTTTGTCAGGTACTGGAGGGCATCCAGGGTCTGTCCGTGTTTACCGATGAGAATCCCCAGTCCCTCGCCGTGGAGGTTGAAAAGAATCCGTTCTTCATTCATCATCCGTTCCATGGTCACATTGAGGTGCATGCCCTGGAACACACTTTCCAGGAATTTTTTGGCTTCATCGGCTGTCTTTTCCTGTTCTTCCAGATTGAAAACGAAATCTTCGGATTTCTTCTTCTCCTTTGCTTCCGAAGCAGCCAGTTCTTCCGGTTTTTCCTCCGGCTTCTCTTCTGTCTTTGGCTCTTCCGGCTTTTCTTCCGCCGGTTCTGCTTCCGGTTCTACAGCAGCCGGTTTTTCCTCTACCGCCGGAACTTCTGCAGCTTCCTTCGGTTCTTCTTTGGCCGGTTCTTCATCGGGGGCAGAAATATCTACCGCCGCCAGTTTCTTGTGGATAAGGCCGAAGAGGCCGCTGGAGGGCTGTTCCACTACATGAACGACAGCTTCTTCCCGGCTGATGCCCAGCTGCTTCAGACCTTCTTCTACGGCTGCATCAATAGTCTTTGCTGTGATTCTCACTGTTTTCATTTGGTTTCTTCAGCCTCCCCGGAATCTTTGACTTCTTTTGTATCAGAAGATGCTTTCTTGGAAGCCCCTTCTTTTTCAGGAGCGTCTGCAGCCTTTACAGGGGCCTCCGGCTTTTCCTCCTTTTTCTCAGGAGAAGCAGGAGCCTTGTCTGCAGACCCTTTATTTTCTTTTTTCTCCGCTGGTTCAGCGTTGTCTTTCTTCTTGACCACTTTCTTGATGATCCTCTTGCGAATAACCTTTTTCTTTTTCGTGGTTTTCAGGTTTTCCTGCTGCACATCGCCATGGACAGTGACTACGCCTTTTTTAGGAGTAGAACTGCCTTTGAAGCGGTCCACCATTTCTTCACGGAACATGATGGTCTGCTGTACGAGCTGGTACAGGTTCACCACAATCCAGTAAATGACAAGGCCGCTCGGGAAATTGAGGGACATCCAGCCAATCATGAGAGGCATCACGATCAGCATGGTTTTCTGGTTCCCCGGTGCGTCTTTCGGCGTTGTCTGCCAGGAAATAATAAATGTGGATGCTGCAGAAAGGATAGGCAGGATATAGGTGCTGTCCGGTACTGCCAGACTTTCCAGCCACAGGAAACTTTCATGGGCCGGGTCATAGGGGAATCCCTGGAGAGCATAGTAAATGGACACCAGGAATGGCATCTGAATCAGCAGGGGAAGGCAGCCGGATGCCGGATTGGCTCCGTGTTCCTTGTAAAGCTTGCTCATCTCTTCCCGAAGTTTCTTCGGGTCATTCTTATACTTTTTCTGGATCTGCTGCATAAGCGGCTGGATTTCCTGCATGGCCTTCATGGATTTGATCTGTTTCACAGCCAGCGGAAGCAGCGCGGTCTTAATGATAATGGTCAGTACGATGATGGCGATCCCGTAGCTTGGGAATCCCAGGTCATCGGTCAGTTTGTAGGCATATTCCAGGCATACACGCATAATGTCGGCCAGGAATCCCACCAGATTGCTCAAAAGGGGAATCTGAAAATCACTCATTGTTACTCCTTACACGGTCTTCATTTCAACCGTCCAATACCGGTCCTCTGCATTTCAAGGCCCGTGAGTTTTGGGACAAGACGGACACGCCGTCATAGGTAAATGATGTTATGGATACGGAAATACTGCCGTAATGGATGGGAAACGGAATCCCCGATTCCCTGTAAAAAAAAGGCCGACCAAGTACACCGGTCAGTGCTTCCTGGTAAAGAATCAAAAAAGCAGCCACATCACGGTAAAGGATCATAGCCGCCTTTGCAAAATGGATTGCAACGGATAATCCGCTTTACTGCGAGCCAGCTGCCTTTGAGGGCACCATATTTTTCTATCGCCTGCAGGGCGTACTCGCTGCAGGTCGGTGTAAACCGGCAGCACGGCGGCTTTAAAGGGGAAATGAAGGATCTGTAAAAACGGATCATTCCGATAAGTACAGTTTTCATATTACTGCTCCAATATCCCGGCCTTCCGCCATAACGCCAGTATTGCTTTTTCCGCTTCCCTGTAGCTTGCACCCGTCAGAAAGGGGCTTGCCAAGAGGATAGCTTCATGGTAAGGAGAAAGTTCATGCCGATGGAGGCGGTAAACCTCCTTCATCAGCCGTTTCGCCCGGTTCCGGGCAAAGGCATGACCAATCTTCTTCGTCGCCACAAAGCCGATGCGAACATCGCTCTTCCTGGACTTGACCAGGTAAAAGAGTCCTGCCCGGTTGCTGAAGCGCTTTCCCTGGCGATAAATTCTTCGGTAATCCCTGTTCTGTCGTATACGGGAAGAGCGGGGAAGACTGAAATCCGCCCTTTCCTTTTCCTCTGAATCAGGCACTTAATACCTTTCTGCCCTTTGCTCTTCTTCTCTTCAGAACAATGCGGCCTGCTTTTGTCTTCATACGAGCGCGGAATCCGTGGGTCTGTTTTCTCCAGTGATTGTTCGGCTGGAATGTCATTTTTGCCATGTGTCAACACCTCCTTACATGCTGGCAGTGCCATTTTTCGCACACCATAACAGAATAATTATATCCAAGTCGGCCCCCCCTGTCAATGAAATTTCCTTGACAAAATAGGATGAGGCCGCCTTGTGATAAAAGTCACAAATCAGATGCCCGTATATCTATTAAAGCCGCTCAGGAGGGCTGAAGTGGCGCAGGGTGGAAATGGCCTGTGGCAAAGGGTGCTGCCCTTCAACTGCTTTAAGGAAGCGCTGATTAATTCGCAGAGTCAGATTTCATAAGGATTTTTGTGCACTGCTTCGTCATAATCCTCCTTAAATAGCTCGCTATTCGCGTCGGATTATTCCTTGCATTGCATAAAAATCCAAGAATGAAATCTGACAACGATTTAATCAGCGCTTCCCTGGAAAGATTTCTCGACTCATCGTAGCTGTAGCGATTTTTACCTATAGAGTCATTGTGCATGCTGCCACCCGAGGGGAAGCGTGTCACTGGATTCTCGGTCGCCTGCGGCTCCCTATGAATCCAGTTCCCTTGCCACCGCTCGAAATGCAGCAGTCCTGCAGAGGACTGCTGAGCCGGGCCCAAGTTGGTGCCTTTACTGCACATTAAAGCACCTTCCTCTTGGGGCCCGGCCGACCGATGAACGTATGGATTCACCGGGATAAAGGTGGATTTTCTGAGAGGAATCATAAGGCGGCGCTCCCCTATTCGTGCGCCGCCACCTTCATTCCTCATTCCTAATTCCTGATTTCTATGCGCCGCAGGCTAAAACTCTTTTAACCTCCCCCATCTATGGGGGAGGTGCCCGCAGGGCGGAGGGGGCTCTCGCTAAAGTGGCTCAGACCGTTTCCTGCTAATATCAAAAGCTGCTCTGAAACCTATCGGGTTGTAACACCGTCACAGGCATTTACCAGAAAGATTTCTCGACTCATCGAAGCTGTAGCGATTTTAAGGACAGACCCACTTAGCATGCTGCCACCCGAGGGGAAGCGTGTCACTGGATTCTCAGTCGCCTACGGCTCCCTACGAATCCAGTTCCCTTGCCACCGGTCGAAATGACGATTTCGGTTTGATGCCATCGTAATAATGGATTTAAGGAAGCACTGATTAAATCGTTGTCAGATTTCATTCTTGGATTTTTATGCAATGCGAGGAATAACTCGACGCGAATAGCGAGCTATTTAAGGAGAGTTATGACGAAGCAGTGCATAAAAATCCTTATGAAATCTGACTCTGCGAATTAATCAGCGCTTCCCCAGGAAGGCTGATTCGCCTGCGGCGCTACCCACCCGATATTTCCGTCAGTCATTCGTGCCGTAGGCTGGCCAGCTTTCCTGGAAGCTAGGAGCTAGGGAAGCACTGATTAAATCGTTGTTCGATTATACTCTTGTATTTTCATGCAATACAAGGAATAATCCGACGCGAATAGCGAGCTATTTAAGGAGGATTATGACGCAGTATTGCATGAAAATACATGTATAATCGGACTCTGCGAATTAATCAGCGCTTCCCAAGGATGGCAGAAGGCCATCTCTATAGAGAAGCCATCTACCACGTCTCCATCATTTTACAGTTTCCGGACCATATCCAGTGCCCAGGCCCCTGCCTTTCTGAAATCCTCTTCATTCGGATGCTTTTCCGCTTCCTGCAGGCGGGCCAGCCGTTCCGGTGTCATAGGATGCACCTTTTGTGCATGCTCACTTCTTTTTCCCACATGGAAGGAATGGACCCGGCCCTGGCAGATAAAGGTACCCACGCAGATACTATCATCCGGCAGGAGGGCTGCCGCATTTTCCAGATAATCATGGGCCGCCGGAGAGTCCGGATAGGTACCGGCGGTACCAAAGACCGCCACCTTTCCTCCATGGATGGAAGAAAGGGTCCTTCTGGCCACCATATCGGCGCCCCTCCGGAATGCCCAGAATCCCACAAAAATAATGTCATAGCCGGAAAAATCTGAGATTCTTCCCTCTTCCCCCATTTCTTTTTCTCCCGGCAGGGCCTCATAAATGGCATGAGCCACAGTCTTAGTATTTCCCGTACGGCTAGACCAGAGTACTAATGATTTCATAGCTGTTCCTCCTCATATGAACAATGCTATTACATAAACGGACTTCTATATGATACTATCCGGCGCTATACCTGTCAAAAGCGAGTGCTGCGTTGGGTGCTGGAGAAGACTGCCAGGTCCCTACTTCTTTTCCTCCAGCCAGAATCCTTTCTGCAGCGCCTTTTTACCAAACCGGGCCTGGATCTCATCCATCGCTTTTGCCGCCCGGTTTTTCTTTTCCCGATCGTTGGTAAAGAGGGACTCCATGTACATAGGCGGTCCCAGGTTGGATGCGGTCACACCGATAAGCCGGACTCCCTCCTGGAGAGGGACCTTTTTCAAAAGGACCCGGGCACTCCGGTCGATATCTTCCTGGAGGCTCGTCCCTTCCTCCAGGGACAGGGACCGGGTCACTGTGCGGAAGGAAGCGAAGCGGATTTTGAGGGAAATCGTCCTGGCCATGAGTCCATGGCGCCGGAGCCTTTGGGCCACCACATCGCTGTGAATAGCGATTTCCCGCTCCATCACCGCCGGATCGGTAATATCTTTTTCGTAGGTCGATTCGTCACCGATGGATTTGATTTCCCTTGTTCCCACCACCGGACGGTCATCGAGACCAAAGGAAAGGCGCTTCAGCAGGGTCCCCTGGTTTCCAAGAAAAGAGAGGGCCCCCGACTGGGCCCGCTGGATATCTCCGATTGTCCGAAAGCCTGCTTCCAGGAGCTTTGATTCCGTCACCCTGCCCACGCCCCACAGGCGTCTCACGGGAAGGGGTGCCAGTATTTCCTTTTCCTTTCCATAGGGAATGATAAAAAGACCGTCCGGTTTATCCATGTCACTGGCCATTTTTGCCAGGAATTTATTGGGTCCGATGCCTACGGAAGCTACCAGCGCCGTTTTCCGGAGAATTTCCGCCTTAATGGCCCTTCCGATAGCCCCCAGCGTGGGATAATGGGTCCCCATGCCGGAAATATCCAGGAACGCTTCATCCAGGGATATGGGCTCGTAGGTATCGGCGTAGTGGAGCATGATTTCATGAATTTCGTCCGATGCCTCTTTATAGGCATCAAACCGGGGCGGCAGGAATATTCCCCGAGGGCAGAGTTCCCGGGCCTTAGACCCCGGCATGGCAGAATGAACGCCAAAGCGGCGGGCTTCGTAGGATGCTGTGGCCACGACGCCCCGTTTTCCCTGGCCTCCCACAATGACCGGCTTTCCTTTGAGTTCCGGATGGTCCCGCTGCTCTACGGAAGCAAAAAAAGCATCCATGTCCACATGCATAATCCATCGTTTCAATAGTCCCACCCCCTTTTCTTCATCATAGGAAATAAAGGAACCCCCGTCAAGCAGGGAGAGGAGGATATGTATTCCAGCGTACCATGGGGTGGATGGGCCAAATACTGAGCAGCTGTCCCCATGCCATTAGACTCTCTTTCCCTTCTACACTATAATAGGTATAGCAAATATAGAAAGAGGTGTCTTTTATGGTTAATAAAGAAAGAATGAAGAAAACATTCACGGACCTCGTAAAAATATATGCTCCCAGCAAGGGAGAGCGTGAGGTCTGCGACTACCTGAAGCAGGAGCTCAGGAAACTGGGAGCTTCCCGGATTGTGGAAGACAATGGAGGCTCCATTAATGGTGGCAATTCTGGGAACCTGATTGCCACATTCAACGGCAATGCCGAAGGCCTTCCTTCCATTGCACTGACAGGCCACATGGACTGCGTGGAATGCTGCAGAAACATCGAGCCCATCCTGGAGAATGGCGTCTTCCGCTCCAAAGGAAATACCATCCTCGGCGGCGATGATAAAGCCGGGGTCACAGCCATTCTGGAAGGGCTCCACCTTATGAAGGAATCCTATATTCCCCATGGTAAGATCACTGTCATCTCTACGGTACAGGAAGAAATCGGACTCTTCGGTTCCCGGAACCTGGAAGAGGCGTATGCAAAGGATATCGACTTCGGCTACACCCTGGATGCTGACGGCCCGGCGGGGTCGGTCTTCATTGCAGGACCTTCAGAATACACGGTGGATTTTATCTGCCACGGTGTAGCAGCCCATGCCGGCATGTGTCCGGAGAAAGGGACCAGCGCCATCGCCATGGCGGCCCTGGGCATTGCCGGTTCCCCCAATGGACGAATCGACGAAGAAACCACCTGCAACCTGGGCACCATTGAAGGCGGCACAGCAGTGAATATTGTTCCCGATTACTGCGTCGTCCACGGGGAAGCAAGAAGCCGCAGCAAGGAAAAACTGGAAAATGTGGTAGCCCGCATGGAAGATTCCTTCCGAAAGGCTGCCGGGAAATTTCCGGAAGGCCATCTGGAAATCAAAAAAGAAAAGGCCTACGATGCCTTCACTGTCAAAGAATCGGACCCGGTACTCCGCCTGTTCAGGAGTGCCTGTGATGTTGCAGGTTTTACCATGAAAGCCGCTCCCTCCGGCGGCGGCAGTGATGCCAACTGGTTCGGCACCAAGGGATTCCCCTCAGTCCTCGTTGGCGTAGGTATGGCTGATTTCCATACGAACAAAGAAAACCTGAAGGAGCAGGATCTGTACGATGCGGGGGAACTGGTGTACCGCATCATCGAGGCTGAAAGCCATTTTAATCATTAAAAACTGCCGGCTGATTCGCAGGGTCAGATTGCATAAGAATTTTTCGAAGCGGGAGCATACCGCCCCGGACTACATTAAAATCCGGGGTTAAGGAAGCACTGATTAAATCGTTGTCAGATTTCATTCTTGGATTTTTGTGCAATGCGAGGAATAACTCGACGCGAATAGCGAGCTATTTAAGGAGAGTTATGACGAAGCAGTGCATAAAAATCCTTATGAAATCTGACTCTGCGAATTAATCAGCGCTTCCTTAACACTCCATCTTATCCGCACTGTTTTATATCAAACCACAGCAATAAAAAAACGCCTTACGGCGTTTTTTTATTGGACTCTTCAGTTTCCAAATTCATCTTTGCCATTCTGGGCAGGCGGTGTCTTCACATACTTGATCTGTTCACACACGCACTTGTCCTTCATCTTGTAGAGATCCGGAATAAATTCCATAATGCGATTGAAAGTATCATCGTTGATGGAATACTTGGTCCAGAGTCCTTCTCTACGGGCATTGACTACCTTCGCTTCAATGAGGATTTTCATGTGATAAGAGAGCGTAGACTGGGACAGGGTGAAATTGGACAGAATGTCGCAGGCAGACATTTCACGGCAGGACAGCATATCCACCACCCGGAGGCGGGTCTCATCGGACAGTGCCTTGAAAATGGTTGCGAACTCTTTATAACTCGGTTGGAAATCCATAACAAACCCCTTTTCTGAATATATTTTGTATTACACAGGCGAAAATATAGATTTAACAGGTCTCCACGCAAGCGCAACGCCATCGACACATTTAAATCTATTTTTGTCTATTTTAAACCACATCGTTTTTCTTGTCAAACGAAAAATTATAAACATCTCCATTGGTGCAATGGAATCAGGCCCGACCTGATTAAAAGCAGTAAACAGGTGAGAAGTGGTGATGGCCCCATCGATACAGAGGAGTGCCTCGGATTTTATATTTTATATTTTCTACCTGCCACCAGATGCAGGACACAACCCTGCCCAAGGGAGACATCCGCAGGCCCTGCCCTCCCTGATTCATACCAGCCACAGAAACAGTCCTGCCAGGACGCCCACTGCGTATCCTGCTGCCACATCCGTCGGATAATGGACACCACCAATGACACGGATGGCCGCCCCCAGGAGACTGACTGCCAGAAGCACCATTCCCAAGGGTGGAAACACATAGAGCCAGGCCATAGATATGACCGCTTCTGAGAAAACATGGCGGCTGGGCATGGACTCCCCCTTTTTATCTTTAGCAACCAGGGGATGGATATCCCAGGTCTCATAGGGCCTCTTTCGGTTAATCCCTTTCCGTACCAGGGAAACCAGGATAAAAGAAATTCCCGGTACCAGAATCAATTTCAGAAAAGCCGGATTAAAAATGTCCCCCGTTTCCCGGTATCCGTAAAGCAGAAGGAACGGATAGGCCAGGTACATAAGAACCACCAGGCCATGGTTCAGGAGATTGAGCAGTTTTACCCGCTCCGGCTTATCCCGGAAAGGGGAAGAAACTTCCTCATACCATTCTTTATAATCAGCCATCAGATGCCTCCTTCGACTGCGCAGGCAGTTCCTTCCTATTATATACGAAAGGCCCTGTTCCTGCCTCCCCTGTTTTTCACGGGTCCCATAGTATCCATTTCTCCAGCCCCATGCCACGTCCTGTCCATTTTCCCGGCTTCTCCGCCCATGGATAGACAGCAAAAAAGCCTGCCAGAAGCAGGCTTTTTTGCTGTGGGTTTCTACATGGGAAGGAAAATCCGGATTACATGCCTCCCAGCATGAAGTAGCGGACTTCGATGTAAATGTTGGTTACGATCAGGGACATGATCATCAGCGGGAAGCACCATTTCATGAAGGTGCCGAAGGAAATATTGTGTCCTTCCTTAGCTGCGATAGCCACCATGATGACGTTAGGCGAAGCACCGATCATGGTACCGTTGCCGCCGAAGCAGGCACCGGTAGCCAGGGCCCACCACATATAGTCCGCATGGGGCAGGTTCATCAGAGCCTGCATATCCTTGATCAGAGGAATCATGGTTGCAGTGAAGGGAATGTTATCGATGAAAGCAGAAGCAATGCCGGAGAGCCACAGGATCATGTAGGTAATGAGGTGGTTGTCTCCGTTTGCCAGAGCCACGCCCCAGGAAGCGATAGCCGTAATGACGCCGGCATTTTCCATGCCGCCAACCAGAATGAACAGGCCCATGAAGAAGAACAGGGTATCCAGATCCACTTCTTTCATGGCATCTTCCGGATTAATATGGCATGCCAGCATGGCAACCACGCCGCCGGTCATGGCAATGGTGGCAGACTGAAGTCCGAAACGGGAATGAAGGACGAAACCTACGATGGTAAGGCCCAGCACGATGAGGGACCGTTTGAAAATCATCTTATCTTCCACGGCGGACATGATATCAATGGCATCGATCTGTTCCTTCGGAAGATGTCCATGGGGCAGTTCCTTCCGGAAGATGAAGAGGATACCGATGAGGGTAGCCACAATGGTAATCACGACTACCGGTGCCAGGTTGAAGAGGAAGTCATTGAAATCCAGGTGGGTAGCAGAACCAATCATGACGTTTGGCGGGTTGCCGATCATAAGAGCCGTACCACCAACGTTGCACATAAGGATTTCAGACACCAGAACCGGTACCGGGGAGATCTTCAGCATACGGCAGAGGGAAATAGTCATCGGGGCAATGAGGAGCGCCGCGGTAACCGAATCGATAAGGGATGCACCTACCGCAGTGACGCAGGAAAGAAGCACCAGCAGCTCCCGCGGTGAGCCCTTGGATTTCTTCATGGCCCATAAAGCGAGGACCCGGAAGAAACCGGATTTCTTAACAACGGAAATCAGAATCATCATGCCTGCCAGAAGGCCCAGGGTGTTCCAGTCGATAAACCGGGTAAAGGCCTCCGTCTGGGTGACGTACCCGCCATAGATCATTGCGCCGCCGCCAACCAGAGCGCAAATGGTTCTCGGGAACTTTTCAGACATGATTGCCACATAGGTGAGGCAAAAGATAATGACGGCTAGGTAGAATTGAAATGTAGTCATGAAATACCTAAACTCCTCTCACTGCCCTGAAAAGGGTCGTAGATTTTCATAAAGCCCGGGCTCCATTCCTTCGGACCCTTCCTTTTCCGAAACTGCAGAATGCACTCCCCTGCTCCATGAAGGAACACCACATTGCTTGATAGTTTTATTCTAGCACAATGCATGGTAGAAATAAATAATACATAGCGCAGAAGATGCAAATTGATATATAGAATTTAATTCATGATTATCATAAATCATTTCTATTACTTATATTTACCTTGCAAAAAAGAGGGGGAAAACCGGAGATATTGCAAAAAGGAGTACAGCAAAAAACCTGCAGGCTTGGTCAGCCTGCAGGTTTTCATTCTCTGGCAGGGGTAGGTGGAGTCGGACCACCGATAACGGAGTCAAAGTCCGTTGCCTTACCGCTTGGCGATACCCCCATATGGAATTCTGGGTAAAAAAAATGGGGCGAGTGGTGGGGCTCGAACCCACGCGTAACGGAGCCACAATCCGCCGTGTTAGCCGCTTCACCACACCCGCCACATATAGGCGTCATATGACCTATGTCATATGACGTTGATTAGTATATCACAGATAGCGAAGTGAGTCAAATGGGATTTGGGAAATTTTGGGGGTGCTGCAGCGTTCCAGGTGAAATGGGCCCCAGCCAATTGCGGTTTGTTGAGCTATTGAAGAGGTGCTGAAGGATAGAGTCATTCGTGCGGGAGCTTCTATAGTGAACGACAAAAATAACTTTATTTAAAGCTGCACAGGGTTCGAAGCTGATTATTTGGCTTTTTCCAAGCCTC
>ERZ1034949.727-NODE-727-length-19279-cov-54.301186_pt1 | contig 19279 bp, 16 predicted proteins | sample MGYA00520590_ERZ1034949 | MGnify/ENA primary metagenome ERZ1034949 (study PRJEB33766, sample SAMN09781752) | gut metagenome | biome: gut microbiome | host: Homo sapiens | place: Madagascar | study: EMG produced TPA metagenomics assembly of the PRJNA485056 data...
ACCGAGGATGTAGGAATTTCGGACGCGGGTTCAACTCCCGCCAGCTCCACCACTTGCTCTTCCGGATACGTCCGGAGAAATCCTGAAAGCCCGCATAGCACAAGCTCTGCGGGCTTTTTTGTGTCTACCGTTGTCCGAGGATATCCAGCTAAATCCAGTGATTATTGGTATACGTTTAGGTATACGCTAAGATGTATACCTAAAACGTATACCAATTTTCTGGAGTGGGATAATCGTGGCACGTACAACGCGTCCTCTTACTAACACCGAAGTATCACGTGCTAAAGCAACAGAAAAGGATCGAACACTACACGATGGCGATGGACTTTTTCTACTAGTAAAAACGAATGGTAAGAAGTTGTGGCGTTTCCGCTACCAGAAACCAGTAACAAAACAACGAACCATGATTGGTTTAGGATCTTTTCCTGCTCTTTCTCTAGCTGAAGCCAGAAACATCCGAGCTGAATATCTTTCCCTGTTGGCTCAAGGTATCGATCCACAAACTTACAGCGCTCAAGTTGCAGAACAGCAACAAATTGCTGTTGATAGTATATTTTCAAATGTTGCAGCAAACTGGTTTGCTATAAAACGTAAAAGCGTTACACCTGATTACGCAAAAGATATATGGCGTTCATTAGAGAAGGACATTATTCCAGCTATCGGTGAGATTCCTGTTCAGGAAATAAAAGCTCGTACATTAATTGAAGCCCTAGAGCCAATTAGAGCGCGTGGAGCACTCGAAACAGTTCGTCGCTTAGTGCAACGTATCAACGAAATCATGATTTACTCTGTCAATATTGGATTGATTGATGTGCTCCCTTCATCAGGCATTGGTATGGCTTTTGAGAAGCCAAAAAAGAAAAACATGCCGACATTGCGTCCAGAAGAATTACCAATGCTTATGCGTTCTTTAATTATGTCAAACCTTTCAATTCCAACACGCTGCCTTATTGAATGGCAACTATTAACGCTTGTGCGCCCTTCTGAAGCGTCTGGTACTCGATGGATAGAAATAGATCTTAATGCAAGGCTCTGGACAATACCTGCTGAACGTATGAAAGCAAATAGAGAACATATTGTTCCCTTATCAAGTCAAGCACTGGATATCTTAGAGATTATGAAACCTATAAGTTCACATCGTGAATATGTTTTTCCAAGCAGAAATAATCCTCAACAGCCAATGAATAGTCAAACTGCTAATGCCGCACTAAAACGTATTGGCTATGGTGGAAAACTAGTCGCACATGGATTACGTTCCATAGCAAGCACAGCAATGAATGAGGCTGGTTTTAATGCTGATGTAATTGAAGCTGCATTAGCCCATACTGATAAAAATGAAGTCCGCCGAGCATATAACAGAACAACATATTTAGATAAACGTCGTGAGTTAATGTCATGGTGGGGAGATAAAATCTCACTCCTTAAACCCTAGTATTTTTTCAGAGTCCACACTTTGTTAAATTAAGTATTAAACAAAACACAATAAATCATGAAAATATTTCAATGCGAAAATCAAAAAGGAGATATATTATGAACAATAATACAAAAGGTGCATGGTTAGTACATCATGCAGAAAAAATAAAAAAATACCCAGGAGCAGATAGTGAGTTTGAGCAAATAAATTTTGCTGGTAAATGTGGTATTCTGTTGTCATGCATTAGCTCAAACTCACAACAGATTCTAACCGAGGAAAGAATTTCAAATTTATCTAAGGCTGCAGGCATAAACAGAAGAACTGAACTACCATTAATCTTGGAAGAGCTTAAAAAACAACAGGTTATAGAGCAATCTAAAACACTAAATAAATATGAGATATTAGGCATCCCCAACTCTATAACTATACTGAATCATGTATCACGAATTTTCGATGAGTCTGAACCAAGCAACTCAGAAAATGCCGCAGTGGAGCTCTCTGAATTATGCTCAGAGTCACCAATAAACGAAAAAAATGCAAAAACAATGATAGAGGATACGTTCGAGTTAGCTAACTCTGATAGTGAGAACTTATTAAGAAACTGTCAATTAGTTGGTTTTATAGACTCAGAAGAAGCATTTTCTGGAGAGAAACTCTTATTTAATGGCAATTTATTTAGAACTGATGATGTCAATAAGTCATATGCAATACTTAACTCATTGAATGACAGAGATGCTGAGAAAACAAAAGAATTCAATCTACTACTTAGCAAGTCAGGATGCATAGATATCGCTACAGCCAATACAATACTAGGGGTTGAACTACTAAAAAAATTACATTCTATTGGTGTTTTAGACATAAATCAGATAGGTAATGAGTATGGTACTCATTATTATATTACCAAGCCATCTGCCTTTAACAAATTCTCATCCTCTGCTATAGATGATGCATTCGATTTAGCCAAAGCTTTTGTTACATCACTTACTTTTGGCATGCAGAAAAGCGCCACATCACGAGGAAGAATCACCATGATCGAGGCTCTATTAAGAAAACTTATAAATGGTTATGAAGTTGGCCCTGCAACAGCAATTGGTCATGACTATCAAATACTCGAATTAAAAGGTGTTATAAAAATAACCGAGTCAGGCAAGCAAGGCCAATATTATATGAGTCTATTAAAAAAAGACATAGGTGAGATGGCTCTAAAAGTTATCACAAGCGGCGATGCCAGCCTGCAATCATTAAACACTCTACCTTCTGCAACAGTAACATCTTACATTTCTCCAGAGGGAACGCGAACTCTTGAACGGATCAACCAACCTGAGCCATTAAAGAGAAATATAGGTGAAATCCTTAGCCAACTCAGAAAAGGGAATTAATCATGAAAAAAATAGAGTTAAAAAAAGGCGAAAGAACAGAAGAGCTATTGAGAAAATACTTCTTAAGCATTGGGTATTATGTTCTGAGATCTGTTGAATTTAAATATCATGGATTCGACATTACTGATATAGACTTGTGGCTTTATTCTCGCCCCTCACCAATCTCCAGAGAAAGAACAAACGTTGATATAAAAATGAAAAAACAGCCTCAAGCGCTTGAACGAGTTTTGTGGACAAAAGGTCTACAAAAAGTTCTTGACCTAGAAAAATGCATTGTCGCTACTACCGATAGAAGGCCAGATGTAACAGAATTTGGAATTAAACACGATGTGCTTATCTTAGATGGTAATTTCCTATCTAAACTAACATCTACAGAGAGATATGATGACCAAAGAATAAGCGAAGAAGATTTTGAAGATATTTTGACATCGCTTGAGCCTGATTTTTACAACAACACTTTAAAACATAGATATCGTCAATCAAAGGCAATATTGATCACAAAACTTAATTTCGATGGTATAAATCACCTTCTGGAAGATATTCAATTTTATCTAGAAAAAGTCGCAACAGCAGAAAAAGAGTCATACTATGCTGCTTGTAGAGCACTGTATTCTTCGATATCTATGTTTTTGATTACTCTAGATTACTCTATAAAAGACATAATCTTCAAAGAGCACGAAGAAAGAATAAAAGTGATTAGTGATAATATTCGTTACGGTGTTGACGGTAAAGAGCAGGCAAAAAAACTATTATCGATGTCAACAAAGTTGCTTTCTTCCTTTATTGGCTCAACTCCAATTGACAACACAACGGTTATCACTGAAGTTGAAAATCAATTTCAAAGCATTCCTGCAGAGATAATAGCAAACCATTTTTCTACAACACAGTCAATGAAACAAATATTTCAACTGGCAATAGCTTTTGAAGGTCTCGCGTTTAGTAAAGACATACCAAGGACAATTGATCTTCCATTCGAAATGAAGTCAATTGTTGGCGTCTTGTGTGATTATAATTCAATAGACAGAAAAAAGGTGATTAGATAATCTTACAAAGGTATCAACTTTGCGCGTAATGAGACTCTATTAAACTTAAAATTAATTTAGCTCTTGCGCGCAGTGCTTTCCCCGCCTCGCCCGCCCGCTTTGCGGGGCGGTTTTAATGCAGTTGTACTGACACGCTCAGACCGCGCCGGGAATGGCGCGGTTTGCAGAAAATGAGGCAGGAAAACGCATGCAAAGCCATGCACCTTATTGATGCATGGCTTTTTTCAGTAAAAACGGGCGGATTTTCGGGGAGTTTTACACAGACTGATGTGATGCCAGTTGCGCACTTTTACGCGAAAAAATCATGTTCTGCGCAGGAGTGAATTTTTCACGGCTGTCATCCACCGAAGCCGCGTCAGGCCTGAATCCGATGGCCGTTAAAATGTCGCTATCCTGTGCGGAATAATTAATTTTTTCACCCTTCGCAAGCCAGGACAGGAGGGCTTCACGCAGGGCATCTGTGGCACGCTGTATGGCACAGTTTCGGGCAATGGCCGTCAGCTCACTGTAGCCCATCAGCTCCGGTGCCAGTGCCGCCGCCAGTGCTGTGCCGTGCTGCTGCATAAAATCATTCAGCCGGTCGCGGATGCTGATGTGCTGAACGGCTTCATGCGAACGAATATAACGACCGGCGGCCTGATTCACCTGCCATTTTCTGACTTCGATAATATTGCGTAATTCGTCAAGGCGACTGACGTTTCTGCCTTCTCCTGACAGAAGCCGCAGATATTCCTGTTCGGCCGCTGCCAGCTCATTTTTGCGTTGCAGCCATGCTGCTTTGTTATTCTGACAGGTGTCAAAGGCCTGCTGTAAGGCTGTGCTTTCCATCGTTATCTCTTTCTCATCATGCTGAAGAATAAAAATACGGTGTGCGGCGACGGCCGGTGTTAACCGGCAGCCCTCATTCCAGACGCAGCGAATATGATTGTGTTTTTAAGCGTACTGGCGGCAGTTCCTGTTTTTCATGCAGGCTTTCTGCCAGTTCGTCCGGCGTGACCGGGCGGACAATGAAACGGTTGATGGTCTGAAGCGTTTTAAACACCAGACCACAGCCCGGATCCGTGCACACATAAAAACGCTCGGTGACTTCCTGAGACAGACGCCGCGATGTTCTTGACAGTGCAAGGCCTTTACATCTCCGACAACAATATCCGGTAACAAGCATTCTTTTCGGGCGTTTCATACTGCCGGAGGCTGACGTCAGTGAATCGCGGTATCTCTGTTTGCCTGAAATGTATTCCATTCCTGAATCTTTACTGTCAGAGAAAAAGCTTTCACTCGCTTCAAATGTCGCAGAGCAATAAATATTCCGGCACTGTGCAATCATTATCTTGGTGCCATCGTCCATGAAATGTGCGCGACGGGTGTGAGCAACATGTCCACACGACGGGCAGTAAATCATGACAGCAGTCCTCTGGCCTTAAGCTCTGCTCCCTGCTGGTCTATTTTGTCCTGCCACACCTTGCGCTGTGCCGGTGTGCCTGCCACCTCATAATCCATGTGCGGGAGTGTTGCCGCTGACAGTCCGGTCAGCCGGAGAACCGGCTCACCGGTGAGGCTGATTTGCATCTGTTTAATTTTCTGTTCCAGCGATGATTTCACCTGCTGCATGACAGCCTTTTCCGGTGCGACGTAGCCCTGATGGCCGGTGGTGTTGGCGAGCGGATTTTCCTGTACCAGGATGCTCAGATGCATTGCCCGGACAAGCGCCTCACAGGTTTCATTCAGGGCGTGTTCCAGCTCATGCTCTGCATACAGACTCAGAAGGTGATGATGTGCCTTCCGGTAGGCGGTGGCCGTGCTGTCACACGCCCCTTTCAGGCGTTCGCGTTCAAAATTCAGCACCACGGCCAGATTGTCATATTCCTGTACCAGCTCCCGGCGTGCCACGCGCTCAATGTGGCGCTGTTTCAGCTCATCGCTCAGGACACCACCGGCTGCACGAAAGGCCGTGCGCCAGTCATCAGCATCGTTTCCGTCGGCCTGCGTCAGCGCATTTTTTTCCTGCTCTGCCCGTTCAATGGCCGTGACGGTCTCATCCATCAGGCGGGCGTTCTCAAGATGAGCGACTCTGGCCTTTTCCAGTTGTGCCAGTGCGGGTTGCAGATATTCAGGGATGGTGTTGTCAGACATTTTCCGGCTCCTCGTCACTTCAGGTTAAGAAAATTGTGACGTACACCGGACAACAACACGACGCATTGCAGATGTGCCAGCCCTGACACAGGAGACTCATCCTCAGACCGGCAAGCCAGGAAAAGGTCGCAGGAAAAACCGGCTTACTGTTTGTTTTTTTATATTTTACTGTTCACCTCTGTTCACCATAAGAAAAAAGATAAGTAATACAGTAAGTTAAAGGGTGAACAATCGCAGTAATGACTGTTCACCGTCTGTTCACCACTGTTCACCCGTTGATGGGCTTTTTATGCTGTTTATTACTGTTTATTTTTATTAATTCACTGAAATAAATAAGAAAAAACAATTTGTATTTCACTATAATTTTTTCCAGCTCCTTCCAGAGCGTTTTAAAGCTATCTGGCGCTGATGTACAAAAAATGCATAGCCATTGTAAGGCTGCCGGAACAAATCCCCCCTGTTGCGTCTGCTGAAAATATTCACAAAATAAAGCGCTACCCGAAGCCGGACGGACTTATCCGGTGCTGTATGGACATTAACGAGGTAGCCCGATGCAAGCTGTTTTTTCTTCCCCGTCTCCCGCCCCTGTGACACCACTGATGCCGCTGCCGGACATCACGCAGGAGCGTTTTTTACGTCTGCCGGAAGTGATGCACCTGTGCGGCCTGTCACGCTCGACCATCTACGAACTCATCCGTAAGGGGGAATTTCCGCCGCAGGTGAGTCTTGGCGGTAAAAATGTGGCCTGGCTGCACTCTGAAGTCACCGCATGGATGGCCGGACGCATTGCCGGACGCAAACGGGGGTACGACGCATGATGATGCCCGCTCTGCAAAAACTCCCTTTTTCTGGCTTGCCTTTTTCCGGCATTTGCGGATATAGTTTTTCCGCTGCCGCAAAATCGGCAGCCGGGCGTGAGAACCCGAGCAATTCACAGGCGACATATGACGCGCCACGCGTCTTTTTTTGTGTCGCAATCAATGCCACAGAGCGCCAGATTATGGTGTGGTGTGTGGTCAGTCGTGCAGATGGCATTCCGTGCATCCTGCCCGCGTCCGCTCATTATGCCGCAGAGTCAATGGTAGCTCAGGCGGGGCAGCCTCCGGGCTGGCCGGTATCCTGTGAAGCCGGTATTCTCACCCCCGTCTGGGCTATCGCCATCGAGCGTGAGAACTCCGGCGATAGCGTTATTTGCTATTCACAGGAGGCTGCCTTATGGCTACAACCCTTACCCCTTCACACCCTGAATTTGTCTTTGTGTTTGCGGCTGTCCGTCGCGCAGACCGTCATCCCCGTATCTGCATGCTTCGCACCGTCGCCGGTGATGAACGCAGTGCCCGCCGTTCCCTTGTCCGTGACTATGTGCTCTCCATTGCTGCCCGTCTGCCGGTGGTGGAGGTGTCCCGTGCGTAATAAAAAAGCCCCTCAGACCGTCTCAGCGCGTCATGACGCCCGTGAACACCTCAGCATTGAGGCTTACCATAAGCTCAACCGCGCCAGCGCCGTATCCCAGTTTGTTGGGGGTGATTTGATTCACCGTGAACTCTCCGGCCTGCATCAGCTCTACATTCCGCATATTTTCAGCTACCTGAATGAAGATATTGATTTTGTGCTGAATGAACTGAAAGCCAAAGGCCTGTGCCGCGATTTTCTCGCCCAGCAGAAAGACCGGGGAGACAGGACGCATGTTTGATTTTCCCCAGCCCGGTGAGATTTACCGTTCTGCCGGTTTTCCCGATGTGGCCGTGGTCGGCATTCTGGAAGACGGTATTCCGTGGGAAATGCCGTACCGCTGCCCGGACATTGTCTGGAACCCGTACCGCCGTAAATTCAGTATCCTTGTGCGTATCCTCGCTGACGGGCGCACCACAGACATCCCGCTGGGGCGTTTTCTGCGTGAATTTACCTGTGACCGTCCTGACCTGTTCAGACGCAGCCCCGTAAACCGGCATGCGGTACTGAAAGAAATGGCCGGAGACCCGGAATTACAGAAATGGCGGGAGAAATATCTGGATATTTACCCGCAGGACACTGTTCCGGCCAGCCGGGCGGCACCGGTGGCGCGGGAATGGCGGGAAATTCCCCGCACGGAGCCTGACCCGGAAATCACACCGGATAACAGTTACCGCAATTATCTGTAATTAAAAAACGACACCCGAAAAATTAAATGTGCGTATTCGCGCAGGGATACGCACGTCTTCAGGAGACGCAGATATGCCTTATCAGTTAATGCAACCGGCACGGAATGCAGTCATCTGTCACAGGGAGGAAAACAAATGAAAACACCCTTACCGCCCGTCTTACGCGCTGCCCTTTACCGTCGCGCTGTCGCCTGTGCCTGGCTGACCGTGTGCGAACGTCAGCACCGCTACCCGCATCTCACCCTTGAATCACTGGAGGCGGCCATCGCCGCTGAGCTGGAGGGCTTTTATCTGCGCCAGCACGGTGAGGAAAAAGGGCGTCAGATAGCCTGTGCCCTGCTGGAAGATTTAATGGAATCCGGCCCCCTGAAGGCCGCGCCGTCGCTGTCCTTTCTCGGGCTGGTTGTGATGGATGAACTCTGTGCCCGTCACATAAAAGCGCCGGTACTGCACTGAAGGAGAACAACACCATGAAAATGAACGTAACCGCCACCGTCAGCCATGCGCTCGGCCACTGGCCGCGTATTCTCCCGGCGCTGGGGATTCAGGTGCTGAAAAACCGTCATCAGCCCTGTCCGGTCTGTGGCGGGAGTGACCGCTTCCGTTTTGATGACAGGGAGGGGCGCGGCACCTGGTACTGCAATCAGTGTGGTGCCGGTGACGGCCTGAAACTGGTTGAAAAGGTGTTTGGTGTTTCCCCGTCCGACGCGGCCGCAAAGGTGGCTGCCGTGACCGGCAGTCTGCCCCCGGCTGACCCGGCAGTGACGGCCGCCGCCGGTGCTGAAACAGAAGCCGCCCGGAAGAACGCCGCCGCACTGGCACAAACCCTGATGGCGAAAACCCGTCCCGGAACCGGTAACGCCTACCTGACCCGCAAGGGCTTTCCCGGCCGGGAATGCCGGATGCTGACCGGCACACACAGAGCCGGTGGCGTGAGCTGGCGCGCCGGTGACCTTGTGGTGCCACTGTATGACGACAGCGGCGAACTGGTTAACCTTCAGTTAATCAGTGCTGACGGCCGTAAGCGCACCCTGAAAGGCGGACAGGTCAGGGGCACCTGTCACATCCTTGAAGGACAGAATCAGGCCGGAAAACGTCTGTGGATAGCGGAGGGATACGCGACCGCACTTACCGTGCATCACCTGACCGGTGAAACGGTGATGGTGGCGCTTTCTTCCGTGAACCTCCTTTCTCTGGCCAGCCTTGCCCGGCAGAAGCATCCGGCCTGTCAGATTGTCCTTGCCGCAGACCGTGACCTCAGCGGTGACGGCCAGAAAAAAGCCGCCGCAGCCGCAGATGCGTGTGAAGGTGTTGTTGCCCTGCCGCCGGTCTTCGGTGACTGGAATGATGCCTTCACGCAGTACGGCGGGGAGGCCACCCGTAAGGCCATTTACGATGCCATCCGGCCACCGGCTGAAAGCCCGTTCGACACCATGAGCGAAGCGGAGTTTTCCGCCATGAGTACCAGCGAAAAGGCCATGCGTATCTATGAGCATTACGGCGAGGCGCTCGCGGTTGATGCCAACGGCCAGCTTCTGTCCCGCTATGAAAATGGTGTCTGGAAGGTGCTGCCACCACAGGACTTTGCCCGGGATGTGGCCGGGCTGTTTCAGCGTCTGCGCGCGCCGTTCTCCTCCGGGAAGGTGGCCTCCGTGGTGGACACCCTGAAGCTGATTATTCCGCAGCAGGAAGCCCCCTCCCGCCGCCTGATTGGCTTTCGTAACGGCGTGCTCGACACGCAGAACGGCACGTTCCACCCGCACAGTCCGTCACACTGGATGCGCACCCTGTGTGATGTGGATTTCACCCCGCCGGTGGAAGGGGAAACGCTGGAAACCCACGCCCCCGCGTTCTGGCGCTGGCTTGACCGTGCCGCCGGTGGCCGTGCGGAAAAACGCGACGTGATTCTGGCCGCACTGTTTATGGTGCTGGCAAACCGCTACGACTGGCAGCTCTTTCTGGAGGTGACCGGTCCCGGCGGCAGCGGCAAAAGTATCATGGCCGAAATCGCCACCCTGCTGGCCGGGGAGGATAACGCCACGTCGGCCACCATCGAGACGCTGGAATCCCCGCGTGAACGTGCCGCGTTAACTGGCTTCTCACTGATACGCCTGCCGGACCAGGAAAAATGGAGCGGCGACGGTGCCGGACTCAAGGCCATCACCGGCGGCGACGCGGTGTCCGTTGACCCGAAATACCGGGATGCGTACTCCACGCATATCCCGGCGGTGATTCTGGCCGTGAACAATAACCCGATGCGCTTCACCGACCGCAGCGGCGGCGTGTCACGCCGGCGGGTGATTATTCACTTCCCGGAACAGATAGCCCCGCAGGAGCGCGACCCGCAGCTTAAGGACAAAATCACCCGCGAGCTGGCGGTCATCGTGCGTCACCTGATGCAGAAATTCAGCGACCCGATGCTCGCCCGGTCACTGCTTCAGTCCCAGCAGAACTCAGACGAGGCGCTGAACATCAAACGGGATGCCGACCCGACGTTTGATTTTATCGGCTATCTGGAAACCCTGCCGCAGACCAGCGGCATGTATATGGGGAACGCCAGTATCATCCCGCGCAATTACCGTAAATACCTCTATCACGCCTATCTGGCCTACATGGAGGCAAACGGCTACCGGAATGTACTCAGTCTGAAAATGTTCGGGCTGGGGCTGCCGGTGATGCTGAAGGAATACGGACTGAATTACGAGAAGCGCCATACCAAACAGGGGATACAGACCAACCTGACGCTGAAAGAGGAAAGCTACGGCGACTGGCTGCCAAAATGTGACGCCCCTGCAACAACCTGACCCACCTGACCGGCATCTGCCGGTCTTTTTTTTATCCCGACATCCCCCGAAGGTGAACAATCCAGTGTTCACCCTTCACCGTATATTCACCCGTTATCATACTGAAATTAAAAGAGAAAAACGAAAGGTGAACAGTGTGAACAATCAAATCAAAAAAAAACTTTTTTCTCCCTGTGTGATTTTCAGTACGGGGGATTAATCACCGGTATGAGTCACACCGGCAGAATGCCGGAGGTGAAGAATCGAATGTTCACCCTTCACCCATTATTAACCACCTATCCAACTGAAATAAAATGAGAAAACAGAAAGGTGAACAGTGTGAACAGTTCTTTCGAAAAAAAAATTTTTTCCTGTACGATATAGCATCAATCCAAGTAAAAATGCGCTTTCATTTCACATTAACTTACAGCCATTGGTATACGATTAGGTATACTCACAAAAACTGAATTAAACAAAATCATTAAAAATCAAAGCAATACGATATTTATTCAAACTCCGCCAGCCCAATCATGATTGGACGGTGTAAGGACAACACCAACAAAAACAGGAAGTTAGAAGTCTCAGCAAAACACCGACCAGACGGTGAGGAGACATAAAAGGATACGCAAAGGAGCCGCGGCTCCTAGTAACATGAAAGCCCACAGATGTGGGCTTTTTCGTTGATGGTCAGAACGACCAGTTCACACCAGCTACCGCGTTCCACGGGGATTCCACACCGGCACTATGGCTATACCCCACCCCAAGATGCCCGCTTAACGTACTGCTGAATGAGGCTTTAATACCTGCCTGGTATATTCCACGTCTGCCCGACAAATAATTGACGAAATTACCGTCACTATTCACTTTCACCCGGTTATCATCGACAAATTCTTTGCGCACAGCCGCCTTCAGCCACGGCTCAACTTCCATACCGTTCCCCAGACGCATGTTGTAACTCAGCGTTGCACCCAGTTCACGATATATACTGCGGGTATCGACTGATTTCGATTCCATGCCATTGGATAAATGATATTCGGGGTTATCAGGGGTGAACCCCCGTTAACGATGCATACGGCGTCAGGTTCCAGTTACCATCGGTAAATCGCATCCCGGTTTCAATGTGACCGCCCAGCCCGTTGCTGTGGTAACTGCCATTGGCGGCTCCACCGCTGCTCATTTTACCTGCTACGTTACTTTTAAAACGGTTCAGCTTCACGACACCGTCCAGATAGAAACCACTTTCATGTTCCCAACTGGCATAGCCGCCCAGAGAATAACTGCCCACACTGCCATGTCCTCCGCGATCAAAACCGATATGTGAATGGGAATAGCCCATAAAAGCGCCTAGCGTGGTAATTCCTTCAGGAATATCATTACGGCTGTCGATCCCCACTGTCATTCCGGTCAGCGTCTGCTCAAACCCGGCACCCGCATCGGTGGTGACATTATTACGGGTGTTATACGTCGCCCCCCAGACATTATTGTTGTGTGGACTCGCTTTCATTATGTTCAACCGCTCGCGAATACTGTTTAGCTCAGCATCAAATACCAACGGTAATGTTGCTGCCATATTGAGTACGGCTGCCGTAGAAGGCGTAATGCGTTTCTCCGGAACGGGTGTCGGCGTTGGATCGGGAGTAGGGTCTGGTTTTGGATTTGGGTCTGGCTTTGGATCGGGTTTTGGGTCTGGCTTTGGATTTGGGATGGGGTCCGGGTTGGGTTTGACATCATTGGTCAGGTTCCAGTTGCTGTTGCCGTCACTTTTCAGGACATACTCATAGGTCCCAAGATCAACGAAACCGCCGGTATTGCCCAGCGTAAACGAAGCATCCCCTCCCCCTGTTTTCACCAGCGTCATCGCGTCGTCAGACTGTGGGCTGACGCCGGTATCCTGAACAAAGATTTTAAAATTACCAGTGGCGTTGTTGTTGACGACCAGTTGATCGCCCCGGGAGCCTGCAACGTTGGTATGCAGGTAGAAATTACCGCTACCGGAAAGTTCATTGGTTGTCAGCGTATTGTAGATACCGTTAGTTGTGGCAGGCGCTGCTGTTTGTGCTGACAAATAAACATCACCGTCGTTGAGTAGCAAACTGTTTGCTCTATATTCGCAGTTGCTGGTACCTGCACAGGAATTATTGCTGTTAAGCCAGACACTGCCCCGGCTGGCAGCCGTCAGGTCGGCAAGCGTGGTATCGACGCCATTTCCCAGAGTCAATGTCGCGCTATCGGTAATCCGGACCGCCCCTTCGAGTTTAACTGGCGTAACATTATCCCGTGGCGTCATTAACGACAGGCTTCCTGTCGCGCCACTGACCGATGCATCCGCCAGCGTACCTGCGTAGACGATTGCCGTACCGCCAGCGACCTGGAGATCTTCTGCCCGGGCCAGAGCCTGAAACTCATCTTTTGACCGCCCAAGGGTATATTGCCCGCCAGAGTTAACCTTTGTGGCGGAGTCCTGACCCAGGTTTTGCATTGCCCCACCCTTGCCAACCGTGGAGTCGCGAGCTTCGGTACCTGCTAATACCAATAAATTACCGCCATTTTCCAGCAACATATTGGTCGCTAAATTGCCGGAAATGGAAAAAGTACCGTACTGGTGAGTACCGCTGATTTCAATACCGTTAGCCGTGCTCGTCTGGAGAGCGGCACCGCTGTTCTGGACGATATCTGTCGCTTTGCCATTATCGTTGACTGTCAGCGTACCGCCTTCATTGATCTTTGTTTTTATTGCCTCTCCGTTAGCTGAAACTGTTTGTATTCCGCCGTCGTTAATTGTTGTCTCATTCGCCACACCCTCGACAATTTGTTCACCGCCGGTGAGCGTCGTGCCTGTCGCAGTGGCTTTTGTTTTGACGATCTCCCGTCCGCCCATATTGACCTGTGTTTTGTCAGAAGAGGTGTCTGACTCCACGGTTAACACGCCGCCATTTGCCAGCAGGATATTGTTCGCCGCACCCTGCTCGATGCTGAACGCGACGCCATCCGCGCGTGTTCCTGTGACCCGCGTCGCCCTGGTGGTTGCAACCAAAGCGCCCTGGCTACTCTGCTGTATCCCCGTTGCGCTGCCTTTCTCCCGCACATCGAGTGTGCCGCCGTCATTAAGCACCGAGTTTTCAGCCAGACCGCCCTCATTAACTACCTGTGAACCCCCATTAATAATGGAACCTTCCGCTGTCCCGTTTGCCATAATTTGTTGTAGGCCAGAGACGATATCGGTATTGATTGCCTTACCATAATTCTGAACGGTTTGCGTGCCACCATTGATGTGTGTTTTCTCTGTTGACCCACCATCAACAATTTGTTCACCACTTTCGATATTTGCTTCAGTGGCTAAACCATATACCGTTTGCTTGCCACCTTTGATATTTGCTTTATCAGAAGTGGCACTGGCATATATTGTTTGGGTGCCAGCACTATTGAGTACAGTGCCAACATCTTTTCCATAAACATCCATTTTGCCGTTGGCATTAATAATCGTGTCAACTGCCCAGGAACCAGTGACGACTGTTAATGAGCCAGCGTTTTCCAGCACTACATTTTTAGCTTCTGAATTCCTGATGTAGAAAGCATCACCATAACTGTTGGTTCCTTCGATAAGTGTTCCGGAGGTCGTGGAAGCAATTAATGCGCCGCCGGATTGTTGCTCAACATGCTTAGCCTCACCACCGTCCTGAACCTCCAGAACGCCGCCATTATTAAGTCTGGTGCTATCTGTTTTAGCCTCCTTCTGGACAATCAGCTTACCGCCAGTATCAATGGTAGTATTTTTCGCCGAGGTTTTAGCCACTACCGTCAGTTCGCCGGTATTTTCCAGCACAACATAATTAGCCTCCCCTCCGGTAATAGTGAAGTGAGAGAGCTTGTTGTATCCTTCGATATCAGTCCCTGCACCCGTGTTGGCAACTAAAGCACTGCCCGTCTCCTGGTTAACCCCATGTGCAATACCGCCGGTATAGACAATCAGCGAGCCTCCGGCGCTAATATTGCTGCCAATTGCCGTACCATCTTTCTCAACAACCTGCCGGCTCCCGGAGGATATAATTGTTGTGTCAGCTTTCCCGCCGCTTTTGATATTTTGCGTTCCGCTGTTGATATTGGTGCCTGTGGCTATGCCATAATTATTAATATTCTGTGTGCCACCATTAATTATGGTATTTGTCGCGTTTCCTGCAACATCCATAACCCCGCCATTATCTATTCGGGTCGCATCAGCTTTAGCATTGGTTAAAACTGACATTGTTCCTTTATCTTTAATAATCGTCTTGTTTGCCGAACCATATGCGTTTATGTCTAAATGACCACCGTTTTCCAGCAACACATTGTCTGCCACGTGATTGTGGATGGAGAATGCACCTTCACTATTCGTACCGCTCACCGTCGTACCGTTAGTGTTAGTTTTTAAAATTGCACCATCGTGCTGGGTAACATTTGTTGCCGTACCACCACTAACATCAAGCACGCCACCAGAATAAACTTCAATAACATCCGAGGTGCTGGTGTTATCAACAATTTGCGTGCCACCAGAATAGATATGCGTATTTTTTGCCGTTGACTTACTATTCAGAGACTGAGTTCCGCCTTCAATCGTCGTGTCCAGCGCACGGCTCTCATATACTCTTTGCTCACCGCCATTTTTAATGGTTGTTGTTTCTACTGTGCTCTGTTCAACATACTGTCGACCACCATTTATGGTTGTGTTCGTTGCCAGACTTCCTTGTACTACGTCCTGAGAGCCAGACTTATTTATCGTTGTACCATCAGCATGCCCTTGAACTTTTACTATCTGGCTACCACCATCAATGAGTATTCCATTCGCACTCCCTCCCTCTACGCGTGAAGCACCGCCCTTAATTGTCGTTCCATTGCTGATACCCCCTTTATAAACGTCCTGATTGCCACTCTCGATTGTCGTACCTGTGGAAATACCCCCGTCATGAATTGACTGTCTGCCACCGTTAATGGTTGTATTATTAGCCTGCCCCACAAAATTGTTATGACTTCCTATATCTTGATATCCACCAGATTCAATAAGACTTCCATTAGATACCCCGCCATGAACATTCTGCTGGCCATGGTTGATAATATGAGTGTTATTTGTTGTACCTCGTTCATCCACTTTTTGGTTGCCATCTACAGTCTCATCGTTTACCACACCAATAACATTAGTAGTGAAGGCAGCCATCCCGGGCGGGGCATATATCAAGGCAGATATCAATAAGGAAAGTACTGAGCGGCGACAATAATAGGGACTGGTCCTGTTCATAAATTTCATCCTCTGAAAAGTGAATACTGAGTAGCGTTTAAGCGACCTTAGCTTTGCTGCAACATCAGCCCACAGGCACCAGACCAGGGGATTCATCCTGAAGAGACAGCGCAAGTGTATTGTGTTCACCGCTCATCAAAGACATCATGATGAAATGATGATATTCCGCATAAGAATGAGGCATTTTTTAAACGCAGTGCGCTGAAGTGTGGTTGGATAAAAAAGTCAATCCATTCAGGAAATACGGGCGTATTCTTTTCTTTCGACAATGAGGCCGTTGGCAAAATAAAATGATTTACATAATCGTTTCTGATGAATATCTTCTGCTCACATAAAAATCACACAATAACTTTGAGATCGCAGATTGTTTTACTTTTACAGCATTCGTCCCCCCATTGTTGGGCAAATATAGATTGGGCCAGAGCACGAAAGTTAATACCACGTTTGCACAGCTCCTCCAACAGCACGACAAGATGCCACATACTGCGCCCCAGTCGGTTCGGTTTACAGACTACCCGTGCGTCCACCGCCGATAATGTCCTGACCAGTTTTTTCAGTCCGGACCTCCTGCCACGGTTTTACGTTGAAGTGGTAACCCTGAGCACGCAGTTCTTCAGTCAGGCGTGGTGCACCGTAACGCTGTTATTGCTGGGTAAGATCAAAAAACTTTCAGGCAGCTAAGGAAAGTTGAACCAGACATTAGATGAAATATTTCAACCAATTACAGCACCAATTCAGTCACTGCCAGCCCACCAAATAAATCAAGGGGTTGCATGAAAACGTAGCCCCTTTTTCTTTGGTAGTGACACTAAAATGGATGTAGTGTGAAGAATAATCCCGTTTACTCAATCAATAATACATATTGTTTCAATCTACGTTATTATCTCTTTGTAAAAATTGCCATTTATTAATCATTGAAAACTGCTTTTAGAACTTGATACAACGGGACTAGTCACAACAGGACTATTCTCAACGGGATCATCCTCAGAGGAACTATCATCAAAGTCATCATCCATAAATAAAATATCATCGAATGGTGCCACGCCCGTGATGAGTTTTATTTTATTATTACGATCAGTCAATACTCCACTTAAACCGTTTTCGCTCACAGGTTTTAATGATTTTTCATTACTCTTGTTGTAAGCAGGCGCATTAAAAATACACGGAGTATCAACATCAAACAATGACGTTCCCCAGTTCACATATTGAATATCATAGTTACTGAAGTTCTGTCCAGAAAAGAAGCACCCCTTAAAATCCAATCCACGTAAATTATATAAACCACCCTCTTCTTTTTGGAGAGTAATGTTAATTTTGGCTATCTCCCGGACATCATCGCCATTTTTGTATTTGAATACCGTTTCAAGATGTTCTCCAGACAGCTTGACTTCAGGAAATAATTTGAAATCAAAGCCTATATTATTATGTGTCAACGTAGATGAACAAAAAATGGAAAAAGCTTGCAGTGCTGAATTATAGCTATCGATTTTATCTTGAGGCTGAGCTCTTGGTAAAAACTTATAGCAACACTCATAAAAATTAAACAGAAGCTCTGAAGACCTTGTATTTTTATCAAATAATACCCCCTTGAACTCATTCACAAACGCATCTTTTTTTTCTTGAATATCTATGGGGTGTTCCTTTGACTCTGACAAAGATGAAATCTCATCTATTTTGTTTTCATATGAATTACGTGATTCCATACAGACATTTGGCGGCGTTTCTAAAATAACACTACGCGTACTACTTGGCTTAAGTAAACCAACATGAAAATCACTTTTTCTTATATTATCGAAAAGGTTCTATTCATTTCTTTTAGCGCATTCAAAAAACTGATCGGCATTATTTTTATTCGATAATTTTTTAGTTTCAGAAAACACATTTTCATTGTTTTCCAGCTTTAGTTTAATGAGAAGATTTTCCCAGACCTGCTTGCTTAAACATATTACGTCAGGCTCACCAGAACTAACTAACTCGTGATTATTATTAAAGTGTACGTTGAATACCTTTAAGTTATTTTCACCAACTTCATATTTAATACGTTTTAATTGTTCTCCAGCTCCCATAATGACAAAGGCGTTGCCTTCTTGATATATACATTCAGACATCATTTTTTGTAAAGTTTCAAGAGCACCGCGATACGTCTCTGATGCAGCTTCCTTACAAATTAATTTTAAAATACTATGAGCTAGTAGCTCCATGTGTTTAGAAGATTTATTTTCATTATAACTTCCACTACCCAAAACTGCGCTAGCGTTAAATCCGTTGCTTTTACTAACTAACATTGTCTATTCCTCAATTAATGTCTACATGGCTATTTTTAATGTTATTACTGTTTGTCACTATAAAAAAACGCTCATTTGAGACAATTACTGACATTAACTGCTTCACTTGCTACGCATGGAACTTTTAATTAAATTAGCACAGGAATGTTAAATTTAATAAACAAAAGGTTATTTCGCTGTATGATAAAAAAAACCGTTATAATTTATTAGTGAAAATCGTTTTTCAAGTGTTAGAAATTTATATCTCAATAGCGTTGGTTAATGAGCGTAGCCACGCTCCTGTAACGCTCACAAAACTCATCTGCCTGCGGCGGGTGTTCTGGTCAGTAGTAGATGTTTAAGGCGTGGCAGAGACATTTCATCCTTACTCTACGGCATTGTTCTACATACATTGGTTGTGGTACTCACTTATCATCAGTGAGCGAACAGAGAATAGTTCAGTGATTTGAGTAATTAACCTGATTAAATGAAGGGGTATAATAAATGATAATACTCTGGCTTTATCGTTAATTACTTAATTCCACATGTAAGCAATTTGCCCGCTTGGCATAGCAGGCATTTTTTCCAGGTACTTTTGAATGAGTACTGATGGATAAATACATTGCAGTGGCGTGCCACGTACCAAAACACCAGCCCTCATTCGAAACCACCCACCGCACTTCTTCCTTGAAATGGCGTTAGTCATGAAATATAGACCGCCATCGAGTACCCCTTGTACCCTTAACTCTTCCTGATACGTAAATAATGATTTGGTGGCCCTTGCTGGACTTGAACCAGCGACCAAGCGATTATGAGTCGCCTGCTCTAACCACTGAGCTAAAGGGCCTTGAGT
>ERZ1034949.728-NODE-728-length-19268-cov-15.125852_pt1 | contig 19268 bp, 19 predicted proteins | sample MGYA00520590_ERZ1034949 | MGnify/ENA primary metagenome ERZ1034949 (study PRJEB33766, sample SAMN09781752) | gut metagenome | biome: gut microbiome | host: Homo sapiens | place: Madagascar | study: EMG produced TPA metagenomics assembly of the PRJNA485056 data...
TAATTATAATTATGGCAAAAAATTGCTTTATCAATTTCATGGAAGGTGTTAACAAGTTCTCTTCTGAGGAACGTTCTGAGATTTCAAAGTCTTTCCGCAAGGACTTGAAGGCTTACAAAATCAGCGGCGCAATTATGAAAATCGTAGAAAGCGCCAGTGACAAAGTTCCTGTATACATCAATGTGATGTGCCAGCAGGCTCGTAAAAAGAACTTCATCACTGAATTTGAAGAAGAATGTTCTCGACTCCGCCGCCTGTACGTTCGCGACCGTGCCGAAGTAGCTGAGAAGATTCATGCACTTCATGAAATTGTAAGGGACAGCCTTAAGTAAGACCAGTCCAAACCGAATTAAAGAGCACCGTTTTAGCAATAAAACCGGTGCTTCTTTTTATGGAAAATTCCATATAATAAAAACTCCGCTTTAAATAAAATTATCTCGTAAAAAAAACATTTTTTTGTGATACTTCTTACTAAAAAAGCGGAGTTTTTGTTAAATTCGCCCAAATCAATCGGCAATTGTCAAATTACGTTTACCTGCCAAAGATTCTTGTATAAACCTTATCTGCTCCATAATCATTTCATTATCTTTATATTTTTCAACCGCCATTGACACACGTTCTTCAAATGTGCCGTTAGCACCTTTAAATATAAACATAAATGCACGAGTGCAAGATTTTATAACGCTTTCGTCTAAGCCGCTGCGTTTCAACCCAACAACATTCAAACCGCGTAAACGCGCAGGCATTCCATTTACGATACCAAAAGGAATAACATCTCGAGAAACACCGGAAACACCGCCGACCATAGCCTTGCGGCCGATATGCACAAATTGGTGAACAGCGCAGTTACCGCCCAAAATAACACCATCGCCTAAATGAACATGGCCGCCGATTACCGCGTTATTTGTCATAATCACATTGTTACCGACTACACAGTCATGCGCGACATGCGAATTAACCATAAACATTCCATCATCACCGACAACTGTTGTTAAATGTTCTTTCGGAGTACCTGCGTGCATAGTCACATTTTCGCGAATAACATTGCGTTTACCAACAATCAAACGCGCTCCGGGCTGAAATTCATTACCGTGGTCCTGAGGTCCGCAACCAAGTTTTGCCCCCGGAAAAACCACGGTTCCCTCTCCTATAGAGGTATCTCCATAAATTGTAACTTGTCCCAAAAGTCTTACATTTTCGCCTATTTTTGCCTGAGAACTAACCCAGCAAAAAGGTCCTATTTCTGCACTGTCTGCAATTTGAGCGCCATCTTCAATAAAAGCTGTAGCATGAATTTTAGCCATCATATTGTTCCTTTTTATATGTAAAAAAATCTTAACTGAAAATCAGACTACAGATTGTCTTACAGAATTGCAACACACAAAACGTTACAGTTTATTTCTTTTGCAACACGCACACAAAGAATCCGTCTGTACCGGTCAGAAGCGGAGAGCATTTCAGCCAACGTGTTTCCTCAAACGGATAATTTTGTTCAAGTTTTCTTTCCCATAAATTTTTCATATTTACAGTCATAAATTCAGGATATTTTTGCAAAAACGCTTCTATTCTTTGTTCATTTTCTTCAGGCAATACAGAGCATGTCATATAAACGATTCGTCCATTGTCAGTCACATGCTTTGCCGCAATATCCAAAATTTCCGTTTGCGCCTGTTCAATGGCCTTCAGCTGTTTAGGTGTAAGCCTGTATTTAGCATCCGGCGAGCGCCGCCAAGTTCCGCTGCCGGAACATGGAGCATCAACAATAAAGCGGTCAAATTTATCGGCGGCACCGATTTCTCGCAATATTTTTATATTTTTTATACCCAAACGCTCTGCCCTGGCCTTCAATCCATCCATACGATTAAAATTTTTATCATGGGCATATATCAATCCTTCATTATGCAGGATTGCTCCCAACAACAAGCTTTTTCCGCCTCCTCCGCAGCAATAATCTATAATACGCTGATTGCTGCGCACATCGCATAAAATCGCTCCAAGTTGCGAAGCTTCATCCTGCACCTCAATATCTCCATTTTGATAAGCCGCACAGTTTTGCAGATTCACCCTTTCGGATGACCGCAAACCATATGGAGAATATGGGGTAAAAGAAAAAAACAATCCCTCTTTCTGAAGCCTGTTTTTTGCATCTTCCCTACTGATAAAATTGACTCGTATATCAGCAGGAGCCGTAGTATTCAGACTTTCTGCCAACGCTGGATTGTTAATTTTTTCATAAAGCCATTTAGGACATTCTTTTTCTATATATAATGGATAAACATCTTTATTCAGATGCGCCAATTTGTCTTTTTCAATTTTAGTTAGAGGTTTCAAACCATATTCTGAACCATCAGCAATAATATCCGCATCCTCGTCTTTAAGATATGCCAAAAGGAGCATTCTCGGCTCACAGCATCCGCAATCAAATTCTAATCTGCTGCGATGGCGGATAATATCCCATACTGTATTTGTAATGAATTTACGGTCTTTCGAGCCTATATATTTTCGGTTACGCAAATATTCTTTCAGAATATTGTCGGCAGGATATTGGTCTTGAAAAACTTTGCATATAACCTCCAACACCGCCTGATATTTGGCACTAAGCTGCATTTAACTTCTCCTTATATCGCCACTATAAACAAAAATCCCCTCAAAAACAATATGTTTTTAAGAGGATTTTTTATTGTTCTGCATTCTATGGCAGAATAGCCATAATCATACAAATCAAAGCTGACATATTAGTCTTTCCACACCAAGATAGGATAACGAGCTGTGTCTTGTGCAACATTGCAATATTGAGACAAAACTTTTATCGTTTCTGTTACAGGCTGTGCCGACATCAAAGCCAAACGCTGCTCAAAAGACATTTTAGGCAACGGATGCAATTTTGCATTATTGAAAAAATAACCATTCAACGCGCAACACGCCAAAGAGTTAATGGCGTAGGCATATCCTTTATATTCAAATCCCAAAATTGCATAGCTTTCGCTATCTTCAACCTTTTCAACACGTTCAACTATTATATCTTCGCTATTAAAAACAAGCAAATGACATGGAGCAGAAATAAAATGCTTTTCCACCTGCTTTGAGCCGGTAATTTTGTCAAACTGATTTTCCATAAATATAAAAGTTTAATAATTAAAATTTGTTTATATATTACACAATTTTTATATTTTGTCAATCTTTTGCTCATTTCAAAATTCTTGTCGGCTTTTTTGAACTGCACTGCTATTTTTGTGTTTTATTGAAAAAAGCCGATAAAGTCTTGGAGTTTGTCTAATCAACTGATGAGAATATAAAAAAACAAAAAAAGAGCATTCATTTAAGAACACTCTTTTCTCGTTTTTCAGACCAACTTACGCTGTTCTTCTTCTAATAATTTTTCCAACAATGGAACAGACTGAACCAAATCGGCAATCGCCGAATTGTGAGCGCAATATGCAATAGCTTTTTTAATCCATTCGCAACGCGCGGCCTGCGTACTGATTTCATTGGTATACAACTCCATACAAATTTGCAGCAAATGAATACATTCATTGTTATACAAAGGATTTTGTTTTTCAACCCGCTTAACACGGTATCCTTCCACACTTTTGCGATAAGCATCGCTATTAAAGTATTGCTGCTCTGCTCGATTTTGCTTATAAGCGGCATACCCCAATTCAGAAAGCAGAAGCTCTGCTTTCAATTTTGGAAAAGCCTTAAACACAGCATTCTTTTGCTCGCGGACACTACTGTGCGCCAACAACTCTCTGAAATATGTTTCACAGCCTATATCTATCAATCTTTGCACAACTTTAGCATCCGGAAGATTTTCCATATCAAAATAGTGCAGTAAATTGATAATTATCGCATCATCTTGCGTAAATTCCAGCAATTTGAGTTGAGTTTCAATACTGGCAAGAGCGTTTGGCTTAGGACTTTCGGCTAATTTCTGCACCGCCATTTCTAACAACCGGCAACAGCCCTTTTCATCTTTTTGTTTGGCTGTTTGCTTTATCAGCTGCAATAAAGTTTCAAACGACAGCGCAAAATGCTTTATATACCACTCAATTTTAGGCTTAATAAAGCTGTCTTCCGGCGTTTCATTAAGCTTTTGCATTTCAATCAAAAGCTTTTCGCCATCCACGCTGAAGCAATGCTCAATCAGCTCAAAAGTTTCTTGCGGAGCGCTGTAAATAAGCATTTTTTCAATTTCAAGACTATATGGCTTTGCGCCTGTTGTCTTAAAATAGAGTTTCCAAAGCTTAATTCCATAAACCTTCAAAAACTTGGATATTTCATCGTTTGACATTTTTTTAAACTGCTGAGAAAGCAAATATCCAATCTTATCTATACCTTCACGGCAATATTCTTGACACAAACCATCCACCGATATTTCATCAAGTTGTCCCAAACATGCTTTTGCAAGTAATTTAAAATAATCTAATTTCACCATAAAAATATAAATTTAGTTAATAATTAAAATTTATCTGAGTATAGACAAATCTCAAAGTTTGTCAAATAAAAAAACAGCGCTTTTCTAAAAAGCGCTGTTTTTTTATTTGTTTTCTTATTTATCGGCACGGCGGCTTAAAACCACATCTACCACATCAGAAAGTCCGCTTTGCTTACGCAAAAAATCATATGAATATTCGTTATCAAATGCAGATGTCTGAGTTTTTACATAGTCAAGCAACAACCCCTGATAATCCAGATTTTTATTTATCGGTAATCTAGCTCCCAACTGCGTAGCTAAAAGCACAAAATGCATTTCCGCATCGGAAGAAAGTTCAAACTTCTGGCAATACCATTTAATTTTTGCAGCATTGCAACCGGATAAAAGCTCTTTTTCAATCCACGGATGCAACGGCTTTCGCAAAAGTTCAAAATCTTCTTGCGGTAAACCGGCAATAACCTCACTTTCGGCTTTGGTCAGCGAATATTGACGCTTTTTGAGACAAGCCATAAACAATGGTAAAACACGTTTGCGGTTAGCCAAAACATAAGCGCAAATCTTATTGCTTACAAAAGTATGATTCAGAAAGAAAACGCTCAAAATTCCGCGAAGTTCACGGTCGGTTGTTTTGCCGTTTTTCTCTTTCCACTTCAAACTCCAAGCAATTTCTCCGCCCCATGATTTGCCGATATGTGTTTCATACTCATACATTTCACACAAATTTTCTAACACACCGACAGAAATAATACCTTTCTTTGCCATGTGCAGCAAATACATTCTTTTTAAAAACCTCATACACAAAAATATTTAAAAGTTAATAATTAAAATCTTACGATAAGTATAATCATCTTTATTTTTTTGTCAACAGTTATTCATTATATTGTCAAACATTTTATAAAATAAGTATGGATACTCTGCGTTTTGTCAGGCAGTACGCACAAAAAACGCGTACCGCTTGACAAATAAAATCACAGCATAAAGCGGACAAGCTGCACCAGATAAGCATACACCGCAAATGCGGCAATTTTATAAAGCACGGCAATGCTCATAACCGAACCGCCGACAATTAAAAGCTGGATTAAAACAGCAGCAACAACCGCGCAGCCCAAAATCAGCAGCCAATAATATTTTTGCTTCAAGAGCAGCAAAGAAATTACTAAGGCGGCAATGGTTAAATATAACCCTTTCATTGCGCCGAATGTTTCCGAAACCGGAGCGGTTACAGCGCCAAAACCAAAAATAAATGACGCCATAATCACCACCAAAGCCGCAATAAAAATCATAAAACAAGTTTGTTTTGACATTATATTACCTTTCAAAAACTAATAACTGCGTGCATAAATCACATCTAAAGTCGCATCTTTACCGGTCAGCAGACATTTGCCTGTTGTACCGCTTTGGTCAAACGGAATGCAGCGAATGGTGATTTTCATAGCTTTGAGCAATTCTTCGGTTGCCGGATCCGCACACCATTTACCGCGTACAAACGCAACTTTGCCATGTTTACCATCTTCAATCCATTCATTGCCGTTGGCAAAATAAGCGGCAAATTCTTCCGGAGTTTTAATATCGGTACGAATATTTTGTTCCAAACGCTCTTTTGCGCGCTTAAACATTTCATGTTGCAAAAATTCCAAACGCTCGCTGACAGTAGCCACAAATTCTTCAGTCTTCAGAATTTTTTTGCCTTCCGGCTGACCAAAGAAAATACGCTCTTTAACCATCAAACCGCCGTTTTCTATATCGCGGGCGCCAATTTCGCAAACCATAGGCGCGCCTTTGCGAACCCACTCCCAAACTTTATCCACGCTGGATTTGTCGCGAGAATCAATTTTGGTGCGCAGTCTTTCGCCAAACGCGGTTTTATTTTTCAGCTGAGCTTGAATGTTTTCAATATACTCCATAATTTTTGCGGCATCATCATTCTTTTTAATCAACGGAATAAAGATGATCTGATACGGTGCAATTCTTGGCGGAACAACCATTCCCTCGTCATCAGCGTGCGACATAATCACACCGCCGATTAAGCGGGTGGAAACGCCCCAAGAAGTGGTGTAAGCGTATTCTTGCTCATTGTTTTGATTAACAAATTTAATATCCGCCGATTTAGCAAAATTTTGCCCCAAAAAGTGAGAGGTTCCGGCTTGCAGAGCTTTACCGTCCTGCATCATGGCTTCAATACAATATGTATCTACCGCCCCAGGGAATTTTTCGTGTTCCGGCTTGCGTCCGGCAATCACCGGCATAGCCAACACATCTTCGGAAACTTCTTTATACACATTCAACATTTTAGTTGTCTCGGCTTCAGCTTCTTTAGCCGTGGCGTGTACGGTATGTCCCTCTTGCCACAAAAATTCACGTGTGCGCAAAAACAAACGCGGACGCATTTCCCAACGCACAACGTTTGCCCATTGGTTCAGCAAAATCGGCAAATCACGATAAGATTTTACCCATTTAGAAAACGAGTCGGCGATAATGGTTTCGCTGGTCGGACGTACAATCAAAGGTTCGTCCAATTCGGAAGCCGGCTTTAATTTGCCGTCTTCATTAACCAAACGAGAGTGCGTAACCACAGCCATTTCTTTGGCAAATCCCTCAACGTGGTCGGCTTCTTTTTGAAAGAATGAAAGCGGAATAAACAGCGGAAAATAGTAGTTTTCGTGGCCGGTTTCCTTAAAACGATAGTCCATTTCGTGCTGGATACGTTCCCAAATTCCGTAGCCCCAGGATTTTATAACCATACACCCCGGAGAAACGGAGTTTTCTGCCATATCGGCTTCGGCTACCACACTTTGATACCATTCCGGATAATTTTGTTTACGACTATTTTTCAAAGCCATTTATTTTCTCCCTATCTCAATTCACCGCCGGTCTTTTTACCGACTTCAGCTATAACTTTATTCATCAAATTTTCAATATCTTTATCGGTAAAGGTTTGTTCCACCGGCTGGAATGTCAAAGCAATCGCCACGGATTTTTTACCTTCCGGCATATTTTCGCCCTCATAGACGTCAAACACGCGCACATCGGTAATGTGATTGCGGTCGGCGTTTTTAGCGGCGGCAATAATTGCAGCGGCGCTAACCGACTTGTCTACCACAAAGGCCAAATCCTTATCCACCGGCTGGAATTGCGATAATTCCAGTTTTTTACGAGCCTTGCCTTGAGTGTTGCGCGGCAACGGAATATTATCCAAAATCACCTCAAAAGCAACAACACGGGTCTTAATGTCAAAGGCTTTTAATACTGCCGGATGAATCTCGCCAAAGTAGGCCAACACATTTTTCCCCAAACGCAAAGTTCCTGAGCGCCCCGGATGATAATACGACGGCGCGTCCAAAGTAATCTGCGGATTTTCAAACGGCCCTTTAGCCGCGGCAATCACGGCCAAAGCATCGGCTTTAGCGTCAAAAACATCATAATCGCGGTTGCTGTGCGTCCAATCTTTTTTAGACGTTTGACCACAGCGAACACCGCTTGCCGCCATATTTTGCTCTTGCGGATTGCGGCCGTAAAATTCCGGACCAACTTCAAACAAAGAAACATTGGCATAACCGCGGGCAATATTATTTTTAACGGCAGTCAGCAAATTCGGCAAAATTGACGGACGCATTTCATTCAGCTCTTTGGCAATCGGATTAGCCAAGATAATTGCTTCATGTCCTTTGCGGAAATATTGCGCCAAATCGCTGTCGGCAAAACTCCAAGTTACGGTTTCATACATACCGCGCGAAGCCAGCTCATGTTTTACAATCACGGCATTGTGCTGTGCCGGCGACAAAGTTTCTTTCGGGAATTTATCATGCGGTAAAGACACAGCCGGAATTTCATCAAGACCAATCATACGCACAACTTCTTCAACCAAATCATGCTCACCTTCAATATCGCCACGCCAACTTGGTGAAACCGCCTTAATTTTGCCGTTTTCCAAAGAAGTTTCAAAACCGAGTTTGTTCAAAATTTCCATAGATTTTTCGGCGCTTACCGGCAAACCGATTAAAGTTTCCAAGCGTTCCGGACGCAAATAAGCCACTTGCGGTTCGCATTCTTCCGAACCAACCACGGTCAATTCCGACGCCTCGCCGCCGCAAATGCTTAAAATCATTGCCGTAGCATAGTCCGAACCGCTGATATTTGATTTAGGGTCAACCCAGCGTTCATAACGATAGCGAGAATCCGAATCTATTTGCAGATGACGGCCGGTGCAGGCAATACATTCCGGCTTAAACAAAGCACATTCCAGCAAAACATTGCTTGTTTCAGCTGAGCAGCCTTTAGCCAAACCGCCCATAATACCGCCAAGACATTGCACACCTTCAGCATCACAAATGCCTAAGGCCTTATCATTTAAGATATATTCTTTTTCATTCAGCGCGGTAAATTTTTCGCCGTCTTTTGCCATACGGACAACAATATCACCACTTAGCTTATCCGCGTCAAAAACATGCAACGGACGAGCTAAATCATAGTTTATGTAATTGGTGATATCAACAAGCGGAGAAATAGAATGCAAACCTATTGCCTCCAAACGGTCTTTCATCCACTTCGGCGTTTCGGCTTTATTATTTACGTTGCGAATATAGCGCGCTGTATAAGTCGGACATTCCGCCGGACATTCCACCGTAACTTTTAGCGGATTAGCAAATTTAGCCGGAGTTTTAACAATATTCAGCGGTTTTAATTTACCCAATCCTGCGGCCGCCAAATCGCGAGCAATACCGCGCACGCCCAAACATTCAGCGCGGTTAGGAGTAATAGAAACTTCTATCACCGGGTCAATAGCCAAAACTTCTGCCGCCGGTTTGCCAAGTTGCGTGTCAGCCGGCAATTCAATAATGGCATTGTGGTCAGAACCAATCCCCAATTCATCAAAAGCGCACATCATACCGCAGCTTTCAACACCACGGATTTTTGTTGGTTTCAAACGTTCGTTAAACAAAGGAATCAATGTTCCGGATGGAGCGAAAATTCCGATTAAACCGGTAAAAACATTCGGCGCGCCGCAAACAACTTGATATTTATTGGTTCCGTCGTTCACGCACAAAACGTGCAAATGGTCAGAATCCGGATGATTTTCTACGCTATCCAAACGAGCGGTGATAAAACCGTCTAAATTAGCGGCCGGATTATAAACTTCTTCAACTTCCAAACCGATACGGGTTAATGTTTCGCTGATTTCATCGAGTGTGGCTGTTGTATCTAAATGTTCTTTGAGCCAAGATAAAGTAAATTTCATCGTGTAAGTCCTCCGTTATTGCTTAAACCGCCGGTCATAGAAGAAAAATCAAGCGGTGTAAAACCATAGTGTTTGAGCCAACGAACATCAGATTCAAAGAATGTGCGCAAATCAGGAATACCATATTTCAGCATAGCCAAACGGTCAATTCCCAAGCCAAAAGCAAAACCCTGATATTCGTTAGGGTCAATTCCGCCGGCTTTCAAAACATTCGGGTGTACCATACCGCAGCCCAGAACTTCGAGCCAATCTGTCCCCGCGCCAATTTTCAGCTCGTTTTTAGTTTTCAGACAGCCAATGTCCATTTCTGCCGAAGGTTCAGTAAACGGAAAATATGACGGACGATAGCGCACCGGCAAATCGTCCAATTCAAAAAAGGCTTTCATAAAGTCATATAAGCAGCCTTTAAGATGCGCCATTGTGATGTTTTTATCAATCACCAAACCCTCGACCTGATGAAACATCGGAGTGTGAGTGGCATCATAGTCCGAGCGATATGTGCGCCCCGGAGCAATAATGCGGATTGGCGGCTGCTGTTTTTCCATAGTGCGGATTTGCATTCCCGATGTGTGAGTACGGATAACGTATGCGGTGTCCATATCAAACGGTTCCTCAGGGTTGCTGCTGAGGTAGAATGTATCCTGCATTTGACGTGCCGGATGGTTTGCCGGCATATTCAAAGCGTTAAAGTTATGGAATTGGTCTTCAATATCCGGACCGTTTGCCACTTCAAAACCCATTTCGCCAAAAATAGCGACAACTTCTTCATAAATTTTTGATACAGGGTGAATGCGTCCTTGAGTTTCGGGACGAACAGGCAAAGTGACATCAATGGTTTCGCTTGCCAATTTTTCATTCAAGGCTTTTTCTTCCAACACGGATTTTTGTTCTGTAATCGCGGCGTCAATTTCGTTTTTGATAACGTTCAAAGCCTTGCCGGCAGCAATTTTTTCTTCCAGCGGCAAAGCGCCCAATCCTTTCATTTGTTCGGTCAGCTTACCTTTTTTACCCAAAACGGCCACGCGGATTTCATCTAATTCTTTCAAATTTGCGGCCGCCCTGATTTTTGTCAGGGTATCGTTTTTTAATTCTTCTAAATTTTCCATTATTTGCAACCTTAGTTTTTTAAAACATAAAAAAGAGTCCGCCTCGGGACTGCCCTTTAGCCAACTCTTTTTTATTCTTTTTACTTTGTATCTATTTTATTTCTTAAGAGCCGCTTTGGCAGTTTCTACCAACTTAGCAAATGCTTGGGGCTCCTTCAAAGCGATATCAGCAAGAACTTTACGGTCAAGTTCAACACCGGCTTTAATCAGCCCGCTGATAAATCGAGAATAAGTCATATCATGGATACGTGTAGCAGCGTTGATACGTTGAATCCACAAAGAGCGGAAACTTCTTTTCTTTGCTTTTCTGTCACGGTAAGCATATTGCAAACCTTTTTCAACTTTTTCAACAGCAACTCTGAATACATTTTTATTACGACCTCTATAGCCTTTAGCCATATCCAAAATTTTTTTATGGCGAGCGTGAGCCGTTAAACCTCTTTTAACACGAGACATATCCTATCCTCCCCTAAATAAACGGTAAAAACTTTTTAACAAACTTGTTGGCTGCTGCAATAATCATAGAGCCGCGAGCTTGTCTTTTTTGCTTTGTCGGTTTGTTGAAGAGAAGGTGTCTCTTGAACGAATGGTTTCTTTTCAATTTGCCGGTGCCGGTAACGCTGAAACGTTTAGCAGCGGCTCTTTTAGTTTTTAATTTAGGCATTTTATTCCCTTTCAATAAACTGGAATTAAACAACAAGCTGTCAGGCATGCCAATTCGCCCGAACAACTCAGACAAAGAGCTTTATACCGCAAATAAATTTTAAATTCAAGTGTTTTTTAAATTTAATCATACAGAATAATATTGACAAAAGTTTTCAAATATTTTATATTACGTCTATCAATTTATTATTATATACAGAGTATCCGGTCAAACAAAGACTCTTTAAACATTCCGGTTTTATTATGATGAGATTATTTTTAGTTATCTTGATGACTTTTGTGTTTAACTTTAACGCTTCGGCTCAAATCAGGTTCTATAGTCTGGATAATATACAAATTAAAGATAGGATATACACAACAACAGGAAGCGCTCTTATTCCTACAGGAAAAGGACTTATGCTTCTTCCTAAAAGAGAAACTCATAGCTATAAAGGAAAGTATTTATGTTTCTCCGGCTCTTTAACCTATATTGATGCAGACTATAAACGAGATGGATATTTAGAAAAAATAAGTATAGTGACAAAATGCACCAATCCTCCGATGGAATATATGCAAACATATACTCCTTATAATGCTGCACTGGCATATGGGTCATATACAAAAGGGCAATTACTATACTCTGACGGCGCAACTGTTGAAATGATTAGCAAGCAGTACAGACTGCTTTTGAAAATTAAATCAATAAAGTTATGCTCTGAATATAATTCTCAAAAAGTAACACTAGGCACAAATTGGACTAACGCTCAGTTTATGGCAAACATCTATCATTGGATACCAGAACAATCTTTAACTTGGGCAACAGAATACAAACAAGGTAAGCACAATGCAACAGATGTTGTTTTTCAGGAAAAGAAAAAAATATCTGTCATAGAAGTGACATTTACAAATGGTCAAAAAGTAAAACTTCAGACCTATGAAGACCCAAAATGGTACAATAAACCTGCATGGGAAAATGCCAAACCTGGTATGTTGGTTGAGCGTTTCAAAGTTCGTCAGATAACAGTCTATAAACTTAAATAGACACCTAAAAAGCCTCGCTGCAAAGTGAGGCTTTTTGCTTTACGACATAAATATTCTACACTTTTTCTATTGAAAAAATTTAATTTTATATTTCATGTACTCTTGACACAAAAAATTTATTTTCGTAAAAATCATTAGCATAAAACAAAAAAGGAAAAGCAATGCACACACAATCTGTTACTTTAGAATATCTGCCGCAATATGAAGCTTACGGCATCAGCGATGAAAAAATAAATGTATTTGAAAAACAAAACATAATTCCTTTAATTTCTTTAGCTCCTCAGGATATTGAGCAGCTTGCCGACACACCTAAAGATAACAAACCGACTGTTGCTTTTTTGCTGGGACGCGATGAAAATTACTATACTATTGACTATAACTACGCCCGCGCTATTTTACAATCCGGCGTAAACATCCGTTTTTTGACCTACTCCGCCTGCACCGAGCAAATGAACGGAATCCACGGCTTGATTTTGCCGGGCGGCAGATTTCCATCCCCTGAGCAATTTTATTGCGACGCCGCGCCAAACGCCTCGACAAAATACGAACCGCGAGCCGCCGCATATTTGAATTGTATTGCCGAGGCCTTGAAAGAACATCTGCCAATGCTGGGCATTTGTGCCGGTGCGCAAATGATTGGCGGCGTGCTGGGTATGAAAATGTACCGCAACACCAAACAATATACAAATACAGATATTGAACATAAAACCAAGATTTTAGACGCGCACAAAGTTTTAATTAAAAATCCATCACCGCTGCATGACATTTTGCAGACAGAAGAAATTGAAACAAATTCACGTCATACGGAATCCATGCTGCCTTATGCTTCTGACAGCAAACTGACAATTTATGCCAGAACCGAAGACAATATTCCGGAATCTTGGGGAAACGCCGAAAAAAATATCCTGTGCATTCAATGGCATCCCGAAGACTTTGCCGCCAACGGAGATATATCAATGCAGCGCATTTATAATTGGTTGGCGCAAAAAGCGCAAAGCCACAAAATAAAACTGTCATAGCACAATGAACTTATTGACACAACCTGCCATATTTTATATAATACGAGCATTCTTGTTGAGTTCTTTTATGATTTCTAAAAAATCCATTATATTTTATCCAATACCGCCTTTATAAATTAAGCTTTGCAGAAAAGCAACAAAACTCTTGCGTTGCACGCATATTTCCATTAGTCTAATGCCAACAAAAGGATTGTAAAAAGATGATTGCTAAATTACGCGGGCTGATTGACACAATCGGCGATGATTATTGTATTATAGACGTGAACGGCGTAGGCTATCTTGTTTCTGCCTCGTCTAAAACTCTTGGCAAATTGGTTCAAGGACAGGAAGCCACACTTTTGACAGAAATGGTGGTGCGTGAAGACAGCCTTTCGCTGTTTGGCTTTGCCGATGCTTGGGAAAAAGAATGGTTTACAACTCTTACAAAAGTGCAAGGCGTGGGAGCTAAAGTTTGTTTGAGCATTTTGTCAGTTTTAACTCCGGCGCAGCTTTCTCAAGCTATCAACGCGCAAGATAAAACATCATTTTGCCGCGCTTCCGGCGTGGGGCCGAAACTTGCCGCTCGCATAGTTACCGAACTCAAAGATAAAATCGTTACAATTCCGGTCGGAATTTCCGGCGCCAATGCTGATGAAGCTATAGAGGGCGCTCCGGCGGCTCAGGTTGTTTTGCCCAAAGATGCCGATTATTCTAAAAGCGAAGATGTTATTTCGGCTCTGGTTAATTTAGGTTACCAACGTTTGGAGGCTTATCGCGCCGTATCTAAAGCTATGGCAGAAAATCCGGACGCCAATGTGCCGACACTTATCCGCCTTGCCTTAAAAGAATTTGCTCAAAAGGAATTTTAGACCATGAAAGATGATACGCGAATCGTAAGTCCGCAAGTCCAAGCAGAAGATGAACAAATCGGTAACAATCCGGTTAGTCTGCGTCCGACAAGTTTGGATGACTTTGTGGGACAGCGTGATGTTTGCGATAATTTAAAAGTGTTTATCGCCGCCGCCAAACAACGCGGAGAAGCGCTTGACCATGTGCTGTTATTTGGTCCTCCGGGACTTGGTAAAACCACGCTTTCTTCTATTGTCGCCAAAGAACTGGGCGTCGGTTTCCGCGCTACTTCGGCGCCAATGATTTCTAAATCCGGCGATTTAGCGGCGATTTTGACTAATCTGGAACGCAACGATGTGTTGTTTATTGATGAAATACACCGCTTAAATCCGGCTATTGAAGAAGTTTTATATTCGGCGATGGAAGATTTTCAGCTGGATTTGATTATCGGCGAAGGGCCTTCCGCTCGCTCGGTGCGCATAGACCTACAGCCTTTCACATTGGTTGGCGCCACCACTCGTTCCGGCTTGCTTTCAACTCCTTTGCGTGAGCGTTTTGGCATCCCTTTGCGTTTGGATTTTTATTCGCATGAAGACTTAAAGAAAATCGTGCAGCGTAACGCAAAACTTTTAAACATAGAAATATCGGAAGACGGAGCTATGGAAATTGCCAAACGTTCTCGCGGAACACCACGTATCGCCGGACGATTATTGCGGCGCGTACGCGACTTTGGCGCTGTATCTTCACAAAAAATCATAGATTCGCATATATCAGACACAGCGCTTAAACGTTTGGATGTTGATGATTTTGGGCTTGACGCTTTTGACCGCCGCTATTTGAATTGCATTGTCAAAAACTACGGCGGAGGTCCGGTTGGCGCCGATACTTTGGCAGCCGCTCTTTCGGAAGAACGCGATACTATTGAAGAAGTTGTGGAACCGTTTTTGCTGAAACTCGGATTTTTACAACGCACACCGCGCGGGCGTATTATCTCACAGCTCGGATATCGTTATTTAGGCGTCAATATGCCGGCGAAACAAACCAAGCAATATGAACTTTTGGAAACTTTGGAGGATTGACAATGTTTGAAAAAACTATCCCTGCTTTTGGACAAATAGAAAACAAAATTTTTGCTTATCCTGTGAGGGTTTATTATGAAGATACCGACGCCGGCGGAATTGTTTATTATGCCAATTACCTAAAGTTTGCCGAACGCACTCGCACAGAGTTTATTCGCACATTGGGAGTTAATCAGGAAAAAAATCTGGAAACCGGACAAACCGGGTTTGTCGTTCGCTCCTGCAATATTGACTATATTGCCTCGGCCCGTTTAGATGACGCGTTGGTTATTACCTGTAAAATTTTAGAAGTCGGCGGCGCCAGTTTGCGTGTGCTGCAAGAAATTTACCGCGGCGACACTCTGCTGACTAAAATTGAAGTCAAACTGATTCATATGAGTTTAGCTTTGAAAAGACCGGTTAGAATTGACGCAGATTTAAGCGCTAAAATAAAAGAATTGCTTTAATCAGCATTCACAACAAAATGATGTGTTCTCAATTTACGCACTTCATCCTGAGGCGTGAATAAAAAATAGTAATAACGAATATCTGAAGTTGATTTTACAATACTATTTGTACGAGAACGCTTGATAATTTCCTGTTTATGACTCCATTGATTAAAACCGCTCTGATTTTTTACTGCAATAGTTTGCGTAGCCATAAATGTTGTATCTATGTAATAAGTATAGCCGTTAATATTCACCGTATTCCAAGCATGAGCATTTTCAAACTGTTTCGGATTGTATTTGTCCTTAAAATATTTTGTATCAACAACAAAGCCTGAAACAATATTCACACCGCGTATGCCGGCATATAACGACATTTCCTGAAATAATTTTGCAAAATCGATGCATATTCCCGTACGAGCCTTAAAAACATCATAATGATATTTCATATTTCTTAGATTAGGCACACCATTAAATTTATAGCTATCATAAGCTATATGCGTGGCAATCCAATAAGCAATTGCCTGCATTTTTTCTATTTTATTATTAAATGGTTTAGTTAAATAAACAGCTAGAGAGCGTGCATTTTTTACTGCTGGCAACGGAACATGCGTTACATAGTTTAGAATCTGCTGTTGTCTGATTTTGTTTTGTCTGATAATCGGAGGTTCTTTAGCCGAGACCTGCGACACCGCAAAAAACACCAAAATCAGACACAGCCAAATTTTTTTCATATCCGTATTTCTATTTATTCAAATCAGGTTTAACCGCGGCAAACACATAGCCATATACCGGACTTTCCGCTTCATTGCGTAAAATATGACGTTCACAATTCAAAACTTTTAAACCGGCGCTTTTTAAGACCTTTTCCACATAGTTTGGATTATGCAGAAAACGTCCGCTTGGCGCCATAAAAAAATCATCTTCGTTATAATGATTTTCAGATATAGTAAAAAAGAACATCCCTCCAGAGGTCAACGATTTAGAAACACGAACAAATGTTTTTGTTAAATCACCGAAATAAGTCAAAACATCAGACGCTACAATCACATGAAAATAATACTCCGTCGTTTCCATATAATGACAAATATCATCGCAAATCAACTGCGCATAAATTTTTTTCGTTTCAGCTTGTTCCAGCATTTTTTCAGACAAATCAACGCCAATCAACCCTTTGCGAGAAGCAAATTTTTTCATTTTTTCGCCGCATAAACCGGTACCGCATCCCAAATCCAATATATGATATCCCTTAAAAACCGAAGTTCTAAGATGTTTGGCTGCCTCACATTCAATAAGAGACGGCGCCTGATAGTCTAAAGATTTTAAGGTTTCATCAAAATCTTGCGCAAACGCATCGAATGTAGCTTTAATATAATGGCTGTCCGAATTTAAAAGCGCGTGTCCGTTAGTCAGAGCGCAAGCCATATGCTGCACAATTTTATTATTCGGGAAAAAATTCAGCCATTTTGTAGCATATTTACGAGCCAAGTCTTCGCTTTTTTCAGAAAAGCATTCATATAATAAATAACCAAAATTTAAATTTATGTCATCAGTTTGCTCCGACGCCGTTTTAACATATCTCCAAGCAAACATAATACAATTTTCCCAATCATTTAATGAATGATATGTTTCGCTTAAAGCATTTAAAACTTCGCGGTTATGCTCATCTAATTCATAAGCACGCAGATATTTATCTATGGCTTTTTCATATTTTTGCATTGCGACCAAAGCATTGCCAGAAATCATATTTGCAACCACGCTTGACGGATGCCGCTCTAAAGATTTTTTAGCAAATTCCAGAGCCAAAACATATTTTCCTAAAGAATAATAAGTATTAGCAAGGTTAATCATTGCAATATAACTATTATTATTCTGCTCATACATTTTTTGATAATATGTCAGAGCAGTTTCATAACTACCGCGACAAAAAGCAATATTGGCAAGATTTTGCCATGCCGTCATATTTTTAGGATTTTGTTGTAAAGCCTTCTGAGCAAAATCCGCCGATTTATCATATTCTCCGATTTCATAATTTATTGTAGAAAGATTTAAGAGTGATGCTTCAGAATTTTTATTAAGTTTCAGGGCATAACCATACAGTTCTATAGCTTTTTCTTTGTTTCCAAGTGCATCAAAGCAATTTCCGCAGGCGATTGCATATTTTTCTGTCTTTGGACTTCCCTGCAACAAAAGTTGGTAGATTTCCAAAGCTTTTTTATATTCTTTTTCGCCAAATAAAACCGAAGCCTGATGCTCTAAATTTTCCACTGTAACCTCAATTTTTTATCAACTGGCAAAGAGTATAACACAGCTACAAACAAATGCAAAGCAAAAATATTTATAAAAAATGCAAAAAAAGTCTTGACACTTGAAAAAATATGATATATTAACGTAGTGTAATTTTTATGGGGTTGTGGCGGAATTGGTAGACGCGCCAGACTCAAAATCTGGTGGCAGCAATGTCTTGAGAGTTCGATTCTCTCCGGCCCTACCATAAAATTAAAAACACTCATTCGCAAGAATGGGTGTTTTTTTGTTTTAAGGCCGGAAGAAGCGAACTCGATAAGAGAGTTCGAAGCGGATAGCCGGCAAAACCGAGCTGCAGCGACGGTTGAGCCGCTGCGACGCGAAAGGCACTGCTCGCCGCAAACTTGTTTGCAAGAGTAGGAATATAACAAGCTCTCCGCCCCTGCCATAACAAAAGCCTTGCAAATCAATAGCTTGCAAGACTTTTTTTTGTTTCTCTATTTCAACATAATTCTTCAAACTTTCAGACTTTTTCAGAGTCTGATTTCAGACTTTTTTCAGACATCACTTTAACTTATATGTTAAATTTTCTCCTATTTTTAACATATTCAGGCAATTATTCTGGTTACATATCTAAAACTGTTGCCGGTTGGCTCTAAAATACAAAGGGCGGAGCTTGAAAACTCCGCCTCACCATACTATTTCATTAACAGAATGATGATTTTAAGCAAATATATAATAATGCTCAAAACTTTGTGTAAGTTTATCATCTTTCACCTTTCAGCTCATCCGAGCAGTTGCGAAAGGGATAAACCCCGCCTAAATTTGCTATGTTTTGACTTTAGGTCTTGACTTTAAAGCAAAAATAGGTTACCTTTAACTTAGATAGAGTTAAATTAGGGGTTTAACCCTCTCATAGTTAAAACAACGTCTGGTGTTACAGCACCGGACGTTAAATTTTATAACAGTATTGTTTAGGAAAATCAAGCTAAATAAAACAAAGTTACACTTTTTAATTTGCATTTTCTTTATAACGTTCACTACTTTTTGCAATATTTGCATTGCCTATAATATTCCCTATTGAAATGTTACACAAAACTGCAAAATATAAATAAAACATTTATATTTTGCTATGACAAGCTGCAAGATACAACTTGACAAAATCTTCTAAATTTATATAATTGCTTTGTTAATTTTATTATTTATTTTC
>ERZ1034949.733-NODE-733-length-19147-cov-14.256600_pt1 | contig 19147 bp, 10 predicted proteins | sample MGYA00520590_ERZ1034949 | MGnify/ENA primary metagenome ERZ1034949 (study PRJEB33766, sample SAMN09781752) | gut metagenome | biome: gut microbiome | host: Homo sapiens | place: Madagascar | study: EMG produced TPA metagenomics assembly of the PRJNA485056 data...
TTTTAAAGCGAAAGGGGCTTTATTATGAAATTAGATACAGTTCTTGCAAAAAGAGAGAACAAGGTAGTTTATAAAGACGGTGCGCTTGCAGCCAAAGTTTTTGACGAGTGTTATCCGAAATCAGATATTCTTAACGAGGCTCTTAATCAGGCGAGAGTTGAGGAAACAGGACTCAATATTCCGAAAATTGAAGAGGTTACAAAGATTGACGGAAAATGGGCAATTATCTCCACCTTCATCGAGGGCAAAACTCTTGCGGAGCTTATGGCAGAGCATCCCGAAAAAGAGGACGAATACCTAAATCTCTTTGTTGACATTCAGGTTAAAATCCTCAGCCAAAAAGCACCGTTGCTTAACAAACTCAAGGATAAGATGAAACGCAAAATCAGCGAAACCGACCTTGATGCAACAACAAGATATGAGCTTGAAACCCGTCTTAACGGTATGCCGAACCACACAAAGGTTTGTCACGGCGATTTCAACCCGAGTAATGTTATCATTGACGAGTCGGGTACACCGTATGTTATTGACTGGTCACACGCAACACAGGGTAACGGTTCAGCCGATGCTGCAAGAACTTACCTCTTGTTCCGTTTGAATCATCAGGAAGAGCTTGCAGAAAAGTATATGAAGCTTTACTGCACAAAGACCGACACAGCCCGTCAATATGTTGACCGCTGGCTTCCGATTGTAGCCGCATCACAGTCTGTTAAGGGCAAACCCGAAGAGAGAGAGTTCCTTCTCAAATGGGCAAGTGTTTGCGAATACCAGTAATGCCGTAATTTTTAATTCATATTTTACTCAGCAAAATTTCATTTTGAAATTTTCTCTCCTCTGTTTTTTTCATAATTGTATTACGGAAACCGAATAAAAGCAGCTCCCGCTCCACATGCTTGGTGCGGGAGTTGCTTTTTTAATGCGAAATTTATGTTGATGGTATGCTGTAAATATTACAAAAGGTTACAAATTTTGTAATAATTCGCTTTATTTTGGTGCTTGAAATGAAGATTTTGTGAGTGAAACTGCATCAAATTTTCTGAATTAGCAAAAAATACGGGCTTTGGGGTTGATTTTTTAAAAGGGTGATGTTATAATGGTTACAATGTTGTTATCAAGGTGTAACCTGATTTGTAATTTACTGTCAGATTTGGTAACAATTTTTCGGTCAAATCTTCCGTACAGATTAAAACGGACTGTACTTTGAGTCGGTCGTTATTTTTCTGTAAGAGCTTTGACTCTCTGATAAAAATGGAGGTAATTAACGATGCAGAGAATAAAAAAGATTACTGCAATCATTCTGAGTGTTCTCACACTTTCAAGTGTATGCGTATTCGGCTCTTCATTTTCTGCCGGTGCAAAAGGCACGGGTGCAGGTCTTGCAGAATGGGCACTCAATGCCTATAACAGCGGATGGTCATATGTTTACGGTGGTTCAACCCCCGGAGCGGTTGACTGTTCAGGTCTTATCTATTCATATGCCGGCGGCGAAAGATGCGGTAATCCACAGCTTGAAACAGCTACCGAAACAGGTTCGGTAAGTGCAGGCATTCCTAATGTTCACGGTCTTGGACTTTGGCGTCCCGGTCATGTCGGTGTCTATGTCGGCAACGGTATGGAGGTTGACGCAAGAGGTGATGAATACGGTGTTTGCTATGAGGCAATCGGCGGTTATAACAATTGGACATACTGGTTCAAGCTTGCCGCAGTTTCATATGTAACAAACGGTTGGGAAAGCTTTAACGGCAACTACTACTACTACGAAAACGGCGAGTACATTGTAAATACTTCAAGAACAATTGACGGTACTACATACTACTTTGATTCACAGGGCAGATCGAGCAAGACTCCTTCTGACACTTCTTCAAGCAGTTCGTCGGGTTCAAGCTCATCAGGCTCATCAGGTTCTTCAAGTTCATCAGGCAGCTCATCATCTTCAAGCAACACACCGAGTGTTTACAAGAACGGTTCATCGGGTGCTGAGGTAAAGAAGATTCAGCAAAGACTTGCTGACCTCGGTTATTATGACGGTGCAGTTGACGGTTACTTCGGTGACGCAACAGAAGAGGCTTATAAGGCATTCCAGAAAGCCGCAGGTCTTACAGTTGACGGTATTGCAGGCGATTCGAGAAATACACTTTATTCGGAGAATGCTCCCGAAGCTCCAAAAGCCGATACAACACCAAAGACTGAGGACAAGCCCGAAGAAGAAACAACTGCTCCCACAGAGGCGACAACAGAGCCTGTAACAGAGGCAGTTCAGTATCAGAACGGTGACGAAAACGATGAAGTAACTGCAATTCAGCAGCAGCTTATAAAGCTTGGCTACTTTGCAATGGATGCAACAGGCTACTACGGTGAATATACAGCGCAGGCCGTTGCAAATTTCCAAAATCAGAATTCACTCGATTCAACAGGTATTGTTGATGAGAAAACATACAACGCACTGTTCAGCGACAACGCAGTTGCAAACCCCAAAACAGAGGTTGTAAGCGGTGAGGTTTCTCCGGCGGTTTCAGCTGCTCCGATTGAGATGCCTTCTTCAACAGGTGCGTCGCAGTTCATTCTTTCAAACGAAAAGAATCAGAACTACTCGGACACAGCATCAAGCGTTGCCGTTCAGTCCGTAAAATCTGCCGACAAGGCTCTTGCAAAGTCAAATGCCGCAAGCACACCGACTCTTGTTGCCGCAGTTCAGAGATCCGCAAATGTAGGTCTTTGGTTTGTGCTTGTTGCAGTTATCCTCGGCGCAATTGCTTTTGTGTTCTTCCTTCGTGACAGAAAGCTTTCAAGATATTCAAGATATGTCGCAAGAAAGAAAAAAAGAGCTACCAAAGCCGAACTTGACGCAAGATGGTAATTGATATATAATCCGATTATTAAACAGTCGATTGCAAAGCAGTCGGCTGTTTTTGCTTAATTGAAAATGGAAAATTGTGGTCGGCGGTGTGCCACCGCAATCTATTCGAGAAGATACTCGGATAAAGGAATTGCATCAGATGCCCGAATACGGCATTGATGCAATTTTTGCTTTATATGAAAGTAAATGTATACTTGTAGGGGTAGCCTTGCTACCGCAGGTAAAGGCAGAAATTGTATGCCAAAACAAATTTTATAAATGCCGCTACGAATTGTTTCGTGTTTGCACACAAAACAAATGGCGGTCACTGACCGCCGCTACGGGTTGACAATTACTTTATGACATTTATTATGTTTTGCATTTATCATACATTCGTGTTAAAATACAAGATGAAAAAGTGTGTGGAAAGAAAGCGGTGACTGTTAATGAAAAAATCCGAAAAACCAATCGACAAAATAAAAGTCAAAAAGTCGATTTTCAAAAGGCTTTTCTTTCACATACTTGTGCTGTTTATTTTGGCGGTGATTGTTTCGGGTACGCTCAATTGCATTGAAAACATTCAGCGCACAAGGCGGTTTACACGACAGCTGACCGAAAGTGCGTCAAAGGTTGCAACAGAAACTTTTGAACGCTGTGATATAAACGCATTGCTTGATAATCCCGATTCCGAAGAATATCGAAAAGCCGTTAAGACCTTGAGGTGGATTTGTCAGACGAACCACCTTGAATATATGTACATTTACATTCCGAATTTTGACGAAAACAAGGTTACATATGTTATGACTGTTGCCAATGATGACAGCGAAAAGGAGAATATTTTAAATGTGAGAAGTGCAGGTGCAGAGGTTGACCACGGCTTGTGGGACGCTGAAAAAGAGGCGTGGGAAAATCCTAACCTTGTCACGGCTTACGAATATCAGAACGACAGCTTCGGCAGTTTTTACACGGCATTTTCAGCGATTCAAGGCAAGGACGGCAAGCCTGTTGCATTAATCGGTGCGGACTATTCGCTGACGCAGATTTATACGGAAATCATTTTCTATACTGCAATGCGAGTTCTTGCGTTGTTTGTTGTGCTGGCAATTGTATTCTTACTTGTAATGCGGTTTGTCAGAAAAAAGATGTATAATCCGATACTTTTGATTTTTGAAAAAATTCGAGGATACTTTTCCGACAAGGCTGACGGCACAAATACAAAGAAAGCGTTTGTGCCGATAAAACTCGGCTCTGACGATGAAATTCAGCTTTTGGCTGATTATTTCAACGATATGGCTCACGATGTAGAAACTTATGTTGAAAAAAATTCCGCCCTTGCGAGTGAAAAGGCTAAAAATGAAACCGAGCTTGAGGTTGCAAGGCGGATTCAGTACGGAATAATTGCGAGAGAAAAGAATGTTGTCTTTGCCGATTGTTTTGATGTTTCGGCAAGAATGGAGTCTGCAAGACAGGTAGGCGGCGATTTTTACGATTGCTTTGCATTGCCTGACGGCAGAATATGTGCCGTAGTCGGCGATGTGTCGGGCAAGGGTGTTGCGGCGGCAATGTTTATGGCTTTTGCAAAAACTCTTATCCACGAAAAAATGACCGAAAATGCAGAACCCGACAGGGCATTTGAAGAAATCAACAGGGAACTCTGTTCGTCAAATCCCGAGGGAATGTTTGTAACTGCATTTGCCGTGATTTTTGACAAAAACAGCGACAGCTTTTTGTACATAAATGCAGGTCATAACAAGCCTGTTGCGGTGAGCAACGGCAAGGCTGAATTTTTAGAATGTAAGCCGTGTATAATGCTCGGTGTGTTTGATGATGCAAGATATGTTGTGAACAGCGCTGAATTTGGAAACGGCGATATAATCTGCCTTTACACCGACGGTGTGAATGAGGCAACAAATGCGGATAATGAATTTTTCGGCAACGAAAGACTTGTGTCTGCCTGTCAAAATGCCGAACAGACTGCAAAAGGTGTGTGTGACGGAGTTTATGACGCTTTGACGGACTTTACCGAAAATGCGGAGCAATTTGACGATATAACAATTGTTGCAATAAAAAACAGCAAAAACAGAGATTGAAGGGTTATGAATGTTTAAATCGGAAAACAATCAGATTACAATAGAACAGATGAGAAAGCTTGACGAGGAATATACTCTTGTCGATATCCGAGATGAAATTTCATTTGAATACGGTCACATTGACGGTGCAAAGAATATTCCGCTTGCAAAAATCAAAGAGGACAATTCACTTTTGCCAAAAGACAAGCTTGTTGTCCTCTGTTGCAAAAGCGGTCAGATAAGTGACGAGCTTGCAGAAAATCTGCGTGATGACGGATTCAATGCCGTGAATCTTGAGGGCGGTTATTACAGTTGGTTGAGAAGTCAATTCGAGAATGAGGACTATGCAACCGATGTTGAAAAAAGCATCCGCAAAAAGTTCAGCAAGACGATTTGGAGCAGATTTACTGCGGCGATCATTGAATACAAGCTTGTTGAGCCGAACGATAAAATTGCCGTCTGCATTTCGGGCGGTAAGGATTCAATGCTGATGGCAAAGCTTTTTCAGGAGTTAAAAAGGCACAATAAATTTCCGTTTGAGCTTGTTTTTCTTGTAATGGACCCGGGCTACAGCGTTGAAAATCGTGATGTAATCGAGAGCAACGCCCGTAGGCTGAACATTCCGATAACTGTTTTTGAAACAGATATTTTTAATTCTGTTTACAATGTTGACAAATATCCCTGCTACCTTTGTGCAAGAATGAGGAGAGGTTATCTCTACAAAAAGGCAAAGCAGCTCGGCTGTAACAAAATCGCACTCGGTCATCACTATGACGATGTTATAGAAACTATTCTTATGGGTATGCTCTACGGCGGTCAGGTTCAGACGATGATGCCGAAGCTTCACAGCACAAACTATGAGGGAATGGAACTTATCCGCCCTCTCTACCTCGTTCGTGAGGCTGAAATCAAGCATTGGCGAGATTACAACAAGCTGAATTTCATTCAATGTGCGTGCCGTTTTACGGACACCTGCACAACCTGTTCCCCGAACAGCAACACAGGCTCAAAACGACAGGAAATAAAACAGCTTATCGCAAATCTGAAGAAAATCAATCCCCAGATTGAAAGCAACATTTTCCACAGCGTTGAAAATGTCAACCTCGATACGATTATTTCATATAAACAGGGCGATAATAAAGTTTCGTTTCTGGACAGATATGATGATATGGGGAAATAAGAGTATAAAGCTATGTTTATAAATATTAAATCAGATTACAGCACAGCTGAAATTGAAAGAATACTCAGTTCAAAAAGAAATGTAAAATATATGCGAAAGTATGTGGACTATGACCTTGGCATAAACTGGGTGTCGCATCGAAAAAATTTGCTTTGTCTGTTTTACAATTTTGGTGCTAAAAGTAGAGACGGTTATCAATCAACGGTGCGTCCATATTTTTACGGAAGAGTATTCAAAACGAAAAAAGGAAATAGAATTATAGGTATCGCCCTACCGGAAATTACCTTTTTGCTTTTGTCGCTTGTAATCTTTATTTTTTGTGCCGCAGATATGGTTGAATCATTTTGGCTTGGTTTAGGCGGTTGTATATTTGCGTTGTTTGTATTTGTACTATTCAACCTTGATATGCCATCAGGCATAAGCCGAATAAAAGATTATCTGGAAAAACAATTCAAATCAGAATACGACTGATTTAATAAAAAGGTTGGGTGACAGATTTGCAAAATTGCAAGTTCTTGTCACCCGATTTTTATATATGGAAGCAAATGTTACAGTGCATATGTCGCTCTTTGTGTCTTATCGTTACATGACCTAAAACCATACACCGTGTCGGGTGTTGCATTGAGATGTAAAAAATAGCCCGAAAAGAAAAATAATTCTTTTCGGGAAATAAAATCTGTAAAAATATAAAAAAGTCAGTAAAATCCGAAAAAAATCCGAAAATTCTCTTGACTTATTGATTATTTCAATATAGAATAATAAAATGTACCATAATGGGGATATGTACCGAAGAGGTCGGGAAAATCCGCAAAAAACTTTATCCGACAAGGGGATATTATCACAAAAATCCTTTTGTGTCAAGAGCTTTTTATGAGCAGATTTTCAGTACCGCTTGCCCCGTTTCATAGATTTTTTAAGGAGTGATACGCCTATGGTTAATGTCAAACCCGTAAAGCTTGGCAACACCGAAAGAATGAGTTTTGGTAAAATCGATGAAGTAATTGATATGCCTAATCTTATCGACATTCAGAAAGCGTCATACAAATGGTTGCTTGACGAAGGTCTTAAAGAAGTATTTAAAGATGTTTCGGGCATTACCGATTATCAGGACAACCTTGTTCTCGATTTTATCGACTACACACTTGATGTTGATCACCCGAACTACAGCGTAATTGAGTGTAAGGTTCGTGATGCAACATATTCAGCCGCTCTCAGAGTAACCGCAAGACTTTTGAACAAGTCAACGGGTGAAATCAAAGAGAGCAATGTATTTATGGGCGATTTCCCGCTGATGACCGCAAGCGGCACATTCGTTATCAACGGTGCTGAGCGTGTTATCGTTTCACAGCTTGTAAGAAGCCCGGGCGTTTACTATAAAATGGATCACGATAAAACCGGTAAGGAACTGTATTCAACAACAGTTATCCCGAATCGTGGTGCATGGCTTGAGTATGAAACCGATGTAAACGATGTTTTTTATGTTCGTATTGATAAGAACCGTAAGCTTCCCGTTACATCATTTATCAGAGCACTCGGTCTTGGTTCGGATGCCGAAATTCTCGACTATTTCGGTGACGATGAAAGAATGAGAGCTACTATCGAAAAGGATGCCGCTTCAAATGTTGAAGAAGGTCTTATCGAGGTTTACAAAAAGCTCCGTCCGTCTGAGCCTCCGACAGTTGACAGTGCGCAGACACACATAAACAACCTGTTCTTTGATCCCGGTCGTTATGATATGTCAAGAGTAGGCAGATATAAATACAACAAAAAGCTCGGTATTGCAAACCGTCTTGAAGGTCAGGTTCTTGCAGAGCCGATTGCCAACCCACGCACAGGCGAGGTTATGGCTCTTCGTGATGAAAAAATCACAAAGGAAAAGGCTTTTGAAATCGAAAACGCAGGTGTTAAGATTGCCTATGTAAAGGCTGCCGATGAAACAATCGTTAAGGTTATTTCAAACGGTATGGTTGACATCGCTTGCTATGTTGATTTTGACGCAGAAGCAGAGTGCGACATCAAAGAACATGTTCGTTTTGATGTTCTTTGCGAAATTCTTGATTCCTGCGAGAATGAGGATGACCTCAAGGAAATGCTCAGAAGCCGTGCAGATGAGCTTGTTCCTAACCACATCACAGTTGATGATATCTTTGCAACAATCAACTACCTCAACTGTGTTGCTCACGGTGTCGGTAATACAGATGATATCGACCACCTCGGCAACAGAAGAATCCGCTGCGTAGGCGAACTTCTTCAGAACCAGTTCAGAATCGGTTTCTCCCGTCTTGAAAGAGTAGTAAGAGAGAGAATGACAACCCAGTCACAGGATATGGAGTCACTTTCGCCTAACTCACTCATCAATATCCGTCCCGTAACAGCGGCAATTAAAGAATTCTTCGGTTCTTCACCGCTTTCACAGTTTATGGATCAGGGTAACCCACTTGCAGAGCTTACCCACAAGCGTCGTCTTTCAGCCCTCGGTCCGGGCGGTCTTTCAAGAGATCGTGCAGGATTTGAGGTTCGTGACGTACACTACACACACTATGGCCGAATGTGTCCTATCGAAACTCCTGAAGGTCCTAACATCGGTCTTATCTCATATCTTGCTTCATTTGCCCGTATCAACAAGTACGGCTTTATCGAAGCTCCTTATCGTAAAATTGACAAGGAAACAGGCGTTGTAACCGACGAGGTTGTTTATATGACAGCCGATGTTGAGGATAACTACGCTGTTGCACAGGCTAACGAACCGCTTGATGAAAACGGCAGATTTGTTCATTCAAGAGTCGTAGGTCGTTACCGTGACGAGTTCGTAGAGTATTCTCCCGAAAGATTCGACTTCATGGATGTATCTCCTAAGATGGTTGTGTCTGTTGCTACGGCTATGATTCCGTTCCTTGAAAACGATGATGCAAACCGTGCTCTTATGGGTGCGAACATGCAGCGTCAGGCAGTTCCGCTCCTCCGCAGTGAGGCTCCTATCGTCGGTACAGGTATGGAGTACAAGGCAGGTACAGACTCAGGCGTTTGTATCCTCGCTGAGGAAGACGGTATCGTTATGAGCGTTGACGCCCGTAACATTCGTGTACAGTATGACTCGGGCAGAGTTCAGGACTTTGAGGTTATCAAGTTCCTCCGCTCTAACCAGGGTACATGTATCAACCAGCGTCCTATCGTGTCAAGAGGACAGAGAGTTAAGAAGGGTGAAGTTCTCGCAGACGGTCCCGCTACCGAAAACGGTGAAGTTGCTCTCGGTAAGAACGCTCTCATCGGCTTTATGACATGGGAAGGTTACAACTACGAGGATGCTGTTCTTATCAACGAAAAAATCGTTCGTGATGATGTTTATACATCAATTCACATTGAAGAATATGACACAGAGGCAAGAGATACAAAGCTCGGACCCGAAGAGATTACAAGAGATATCCCGAATGTAGGTGAAGATGTTCTCAAGTATCTTGACGAGGACGGTATCATTCAGATCGGTTCTGAGGTTAAAGCAGGCGATATCCTTGTCGGTAAAGTAACTCCAAAGGGTGAAACAGAGCTTACAGCCGAAGAAAGACTCCTTCGTGCAATCTTCGGTGAAAAGGCAAGAGAGGTCAGAGATACATCTCTCCGTGTGCCTCACGGTGAATGCGGTACTGTTGTTGATGTTAAGGTGTTTACCCGTGCAGACAGCAGAAACGAACTCCAGCCCGGTGTAAACAAGGTTGTAAGAGTTTACCTTGCACTCAAGAGAAAAATCAGCGTAGGCGATAAGATGGCAGGTCGTCACGGTAACAAGGGTGTTATTTCAAGAATTCTCCCAATGGAAGATATGCCGTTCCTTCCTGACGGTACTCCGCTTGACATCGTACTTAACCCGTTGGGCGTACCTTCTCGTATGAACATCGGTCAGGTTCTCGAGGTTCACCTCGGTTATGCCGCAAAGGCACTTGGCTGGAAGATTATGACACCTGTATTTGACGGTGCTCATGAGCAGGACATTTTCCAGTGTCTTAAAGACGCAGGTTACAGCGAGGACGGTAAGACATGGCTTATTGACGGCCGTACAGGCGAGCGTTTCGATAACCCTGTAACAGTAGGTTATATGTACTACCTCAAGCTCCATCACCTCGTTGATGAAAAAATCCACGCAAGAAGCACAGGTCCTTACTCTCTCGTTACACAGCAGCCACTCGGCGGTAAAGCCCAGTTCGGCGGTCAGCGTTTCGGTGAGATGGAAGTTTGGGCACTTGAGGCTTACGGCGCTGCTTATACACTTCAGGAAATTCTTACAGTTAAGTCGGACGATGTTGTCGGCCGTGTTAAGACCTACGAGGCTATCGTTAAAGGTCAGAATATTCCTGCTCCGGGTATTCCTGAGTCATTCAGAGTTCTTATTAAGGAACTCCAGTCACTTTCACTTGATGTTCGTGTTCTTAACTCTGACGGTGAAGAAATTGACATTAAGCAGAAGTTTGATGAGGACGAGGATATTGTTGATGCAACAAATCCGGAATTTGAAGAAGACCATGTAATGACATCAATGGACGGCTACACTCTTGACGAGGGCGGCGAAGAAGGCAATATGTTTGACGATTCACTTGCCGATGTTGAAGAGGACAGCTACACATCGGATGATTTCAGCGATGACTTTGGCAGTGACGATATGTAAGGAGGAAATGCAATGATAGATAATAATGTTTTTGACTCAATTAAAATCGGACTTGCTTCTCCTGAGCAGATGAGAGAATGGTCTTACGGCGAAGTTAAAAAGCCCGAGACAATTAACTATCGTACTCTCAAGCCTGAAAGAGACGGCTTGTTCTGCGAACGCATTTTCGGACCGACAAAGGACTGGGAATGTCACTGCGGTAAATACAAGAGAATCCGTTTTAAGGGTAAAATCTGTGACCGTTGCGGTGTTGAAGTAACCCGTTCAAAGGTCAGAAGAGAGCGTATGGGACACATTGAGCTTGCCGCTCCCGTGTCGCACATTTGGTATTTCAAGGGAATTCCTTCAAGAATTGCCCTTATGCTTGATATTTCTCCCAAGCTTTTGGAGAATGTACTCTATTTCTCACAGTACATCGTAACAGATCCCGGCGACTGCCGTGACCTTGCAAAGTATCAGTGTCTTACCGAGGGTGAGTACAATGATATGCGTGAGAAATATGAAGACGACTTTGAAGCAGGTATGGGTGCCGAGGCAATCAAAAAGCTCCTTGCCGAGATTGACCTTGATGCTCTTTCCACTTCACTTAAAGAAGAACTCGAAACTGCATCGGGTCAGAAGAGAGTTAGACTCCTTAAAAGACTTGATGTTGTTGAAAGCTTCAGAATGTCGGGCAACCGTCCCGAGTGGATGATTCTCGATGTTGTTCCGGTAATTCCGCCGGATATCCGTCCTATGGTTCAGCTTGACGGCGGTCGTTTTGCAACAAGTGACCTTAACGACCTCTATCGCCGAGTTATCAACCGTAACAACAGACTTAAAAAGCTCCTTGAGCTTAACGCACCTGAAATCATCATCCGCAACGAGAAGAGAATGCTTCAGGAATCCGTTGACGCACTCATCGACAACGGCAGACGAGGCAGACCGGTTACAGGACCTAACAACCGTGCCCTCAAGTCACTTTCGGATATGCTTAAAGGTAAGCAGGGCCGTTTCCGTCAGAACCTTCTCGGTAAGCGTGTTGACTACTCAGGCCGTTCGGTTATCGTTGTAGGACCTGAACTCAAAATGTATCAGTGCGGTCTTCCTAAGGAAATGGCACTTGAACTCTTCAAGCCGTTCGTTATGAAACGCCTTGTTGAAACTAAAGCAGAGCAGAATATCAAATCAGCAAGAAAAGCTGTTGAGCGTGCAAAGGACAATGTTTGGGACGCACTTGAAGTTGTAATCAAGGGACACCCTGTTCTCCTCAACCGTGCTCCAACACTTCACCGTCTTGGTATTCAGGCATTTGAGCCTGTTCTTGTTGAAGGTCGTGCTCTTAAACTTCATCCGCTCGCTTGTACAGCATACAACGCTGACTTTGACGGCGACCAGATGGCTGTCCATGTACCTCTTTCGGCTGAGGCACAGGCAGAAGCAAGATTCCTTATGCTCGCAGCAGGCAACCTTCTCAAGCCTTCTGACGGTCAGCCTGTTACAGTTCCTACACAGGATATGATCCTCGGTTCTTACTACCTTACACTTGATAAGGACGGTGAGAGAGGCGAAGGAAAGGTATTCCGTGATGTTGATGAGGTTATGATGGCTTATCAGACAGGCGTCATTGAGCTTCACTCAAAAATCAAGGTTCGCCGTGAGCTTGAAATTGACGGAAAAATCGAATCCGGTATTGTAGACACAACAATCGGTAAGATTATCTTTAACAATCCTATTCCTCAGGATCTCGGCTTTATCGACAGAAGTATCCCCGAAAACAGATTAAAGTTTGAGGTTGACTTCCTCGTTGGTAAATCGGGTCTTAAGAAGATTATTGATAAATGTATCAAAATTCACGGTCCCGTAACAACAAGCGTTGTTCTTGACCACATTAAGGCACAGGGCTATAAGTATTCTACAAAGGGTGCTATTACCGTTGCCGTTTGTGACGCAGTTATTCCTCCTCAGAAGAAGGCAATTATTGCCGAGGCAGAGAAGGAAGTTGATGTTATTCGTGATGAGTTTATGATGGGTCTTCGTTCAAACGAGGAGCGTTACGAAGAAGTTCTTCGTATCTGGGAAAAGGCTACTAACGATGTAACCGACGCCCTCCAGAAAAACCTTGACCGCTACAACCCAATCTTCATGATGGCTGACTCAGGTGCCCGTGGTAGTATGAGCCAGATCAGACAGCTTGCAGGTATGCGTGGTCTTATCGCCAATACATCAGGTAAAACAATCGAAATTCCTATCAGAGCTAACTACCGTGAAGGCCTTAACATCTTGGAGTACTTTATTTCATCTCGTGGTGCTCGTAAAGGTCTTGCCGATACAGCTCTTCGTACAGCCGACTCAGGTTACCTTACCCGCCGTCTTGTTGATGTATCACAGGAAGTTATTATCCGTGAAGAGGACTGCGGTACTACAGAGGGTCTTGAAATCTTTGACATTAAAGCAGGCGAATCAAATGTTATCGAAGGACTCCACGAGCGTCTTATCGGAAGATATCTCCTTGATGACTTCTGCGATTCTAACGGTAATGTTCTTGTTTCAAAGGATGTTATGATGGGCGACAAAGAGGCTGACATCATCGTTAATTCAGGTGTTGACCACATCAAGATTCGTTCGGTACTTGAATGTCGTGCAAAACACGGCGCTTGCCGTAAGTGCTACGGTTCTAACCTTGCCAACCGTCAGCCTGTTACTGTCGGTGAGGCTGTCGGTATTATTGCCGCTCAGTCAATCGGTGAGCCGGGTACACAGCTTACAATGAGAACATTCCATACCGGCGGTGTTGCATCTGCCGAAGATATCACACAGGGTCTTCCGAGAGTTGAAGAGCTTTTCGAGGCTCGTAAACCAAAGAGCCTTGCAATCATCAGTGAAATTGACGGTGATGTTCGTTTTGAAGAAATCAAAAACGCAAAGCACGCTGTTATCTTTAACAAGGAAACAGGCGAAGAAAGAGCTTACCTCATTCCCTTCGGTTTCCGTGTAAAGGTATTTGACGGCGACCACATCAAAAAGGGTGACAAGATTACCGACGGTGCTGTTAATCCGCACGATATACTCGATATTCTCGGACCCGAGGCAGTCATGAACTACCTTATTTCGGAAGTACAGAGTACTTACCGTTTACAGGGTGTTGAAATCAACGATAAGCACATTGAGGTTATCGTTCGTCAGATGATGCGTAAGGTTAAGGTTGAGGACGCAGGCGACACAGGCTTTATGTCAGGTCAGACCTACGACAAGAACGAAGTTCTTTATGAGAATGAGCAGATTAAAAAGCGTATTGCCAACGGCGAAGAAGGTCTTCGTGAGGCAACATTCACTCAGCTCCTCCTCGGTATCACAAAGGCCGCTCTTGCAACAGACAGCTTCCTTTCAGCCGCATCATTCCAGGAAACAACAAGAGTTCTTACAGATGCCGCTATCAAGGGTAAGGTTGATCCGCTCGTCGGTCTTAAAGAGAATGTTATCCTCGGTAAGATTATCCCTGCAGGTACAGGTATGCAGAGATATGCAGATGTTCAGCTTGAGAGTAATTCTGAGGCAGAAATCGTTGAGAATGACGAAACAGATGATGTTATCGTTGCTCTTGAAGACGATGAAATTATGGACTTCTGATTTAACTGAAAACAGATAATGCATAAAAAAACCACGGTATGTGCCAAATGGTGCATACCGTGTATTTTTTTGTTCGTGAAGACGGTTTTATAGGTGCGAGGGATAAATCACCCGAGAGTAGAATTGTAATTGCCTGTGGTGTAATCCAACTGTAGGGGCGTTCATTGGACGCCCGACTTTATGATACTGTTTGCTTATTCACATAGCTTTTGATGTGATGAAAATTGTGTATTCAATTTTGCACGCAATGCGTGCAATCGTGTGCGTTGCACACGGACGGGAGAACACGGTTCTCCCCTACAAAATAGCAGTAACTTTGTGATATTTATATAGTTTATTTCTATCACAATGTTTGTGCCTTAACTTGCGGGCGTCCAATGAACGCCCCTACAGAATTGTGCTAACAATCACAATACTACGCTCGGGCATAATATGCTTTTGATATTACAAACTGCCTGCACGAATTGGGAACGGCGGCTCGCCGTTGCCCGACTTTAATTTTTAATTTGTAACTATTTTCTGCCGAGAATGTAATCTGTGGAAACTTTGTACAAATCAGCCAGTTTAATTAAATGCTCAACAGGAATTGACTGAAATCCTCTTTCGTAGCGTGAATAGACCGTCTGCTGAATTCCTAAATATTCGGCAACTTCACTTTGTTTCATATCATGATCTTCTCGCAAATCACGCAGTCTTTTAAAATACATATTATCACCTTGTATAGTATCTATCGGTACTATTGACTTTATCATAAATGGGTGATACAATGATTTTATAGTACTTAAAAGTACTAAAGAATTTAACTTAAAAGCACGCCGCAGTTTGCTCACTTGAAACTGCGGCGTGCTTGAATTTTAGGTTATAAAATTCTCAAAATGTACATTAGATAACCCTCCGAAATCATCGGAAGGGTAAATCTTTTATGATTTTATTTGTTTAAGCCTGATTTTCTTTTGTCAAGATAATCCTGAAGAATTATTGTGGCGGCAACCTCGTCAACGACATTTTTACGCTTTTTTCCTCTTGTATTTGTGGTGTTGAGAAAATTGTGGGCCGTAATTGTTGTTCCGCGCTCATCCTGCATAACGCATTCAATGCCTGTTTCATTGCTCAGATTTTCGGCAAACGCTCTGGCATTCTGTGCGCTTTCGCCCTCACTGCCGTCCATATTTTTCGGAAGTCCCACAACAATAAGCTCGGCTTTTGTTTCTTTGGCTGTATTTGACACCTTTTCAAGCAACTGTTTCGGTGACTTTTCAAAAATAACCGTATATGGTGACGCTAAAAACTCGGTTTTGTCGCATACGGCAATGCCTGTGCGTGCTTTTCCGAGGTCAACTGACATTATAATCATTTTGTTTGTCCTTTCACTTTGGTTTACTCCATTATAATGCAAAATCAGAATTTTAACAACGGCTTTTTTTAATGTTGAACAATCTTTTGCGTAATTACTTTATTAAGTTTTTTCAAAGCTTTGTTTCTACAAAAGAATATAAAAATTCTCATTCACAAAAAGACAAAACTGTTACCCATAATATCCTATAATAAAAATACAAAAAGAAGTAAATCATTAAAGGGATGTTGATTTTTATGGAAGCAAAAACTACTTTGACTCGCAGACAGGACGCTGTTCAGGGCGATTTTATGCGGAAAATGCTCACAAACGCAGGTTGTCTGCTCTGCGGAATTTTGGTGTCACGGGGAGCGGTTCTCGGAAGCCTTGCACCGTTCGGGGCGTCATTTGCGGCGGCAGTTCCGAGAAAGTATCTTTTGTCATCACTCTTAGGCACGGCATTCGGCTATGTCCTGCTCAAACCCTCGGACAGCTTTCGTTACCTTGCCGTTGTGGCGGCAATAGGCGGTCTGAGGTGGCTGCTCGGCGATCTTGACAAGGTTACCAAAAGCAAGGTTTTTGCTCCGCTTGTGGCATTTGTTCCGATTTTTGCAACGGGTGTTTCGTTGCTTTTCGTAAGCACAAGCACGCTGACAACCTTTGCCGATTGCGTAACCGAGGCGGTAATTGCAGGTGCGGCGGCATATTTTATCAGCACGGCACTGCACCTCGCAGGTGACAACAGAAGTTTTGAAGTTTTTTCGCAACAGGAAACCGCAAGCGTGGTTATGTCGGGGTGTATCCTGATTCTGGCTTTCGGCAGTATTGCGTGGCAGAATATTTCGTTCGGCAGAATTATTGCGATGCTCGTCATTTTGCTCTGTTCACGCTACGGCTCGGTTACGGGAGGTGCAATCAGCGGAATTTCAACAGGGGCGATTTTCAGCATTGCATCAAGAGAGAACGGCTACATCTGCGGCGGTTTTGCATTCGGAGGACTTATGGCGGGGCTTTTTTCACAGCTCGGAAAATTGGGCTGTGCGATTGCCTTTGTAATCTCCAACGGTGTGATGTGCCTTGCGTTCGGTTCGCAGTTCGGAACACCGTCGGGTGTGCTTGTTGAAAGCCTTGCCGCAAGTGCGGTGTTTATGGTACTTCCGAAAGAGGTCGGCAATGTGATTTCGCCCGTGTTTTCAAGCGACAAAAATACATCGCTCGGAGAGGCTCTGCGAAAAAATATTGTTATGCGGCTCGACTTTGCCTCAAAGGCAGTCGGCAATGTGAAAAACGATGTCTCAAAAGTTTCCGAAAAGATGAAAAAACTCTATTCGCCCACATTTGACGCTGTTTGTGAGGGTACAAGAAATGAAGTCTGCGAAACCTGCGGACTGAAAATGTACTGCTATGAACACAAGGGCGGTGTTACCCGTGACGATTTTGCAAGGCTTGAAGAGTATCTTGAATCGAACGGCACAATAGGCGAAAGAGATGTTGAAAAATCTTTTGTAAAAAACTGCTGTAAAAAAGGCGAAATTGCCCGTTCAATGAACGCAAACTACCGTGAATATCAGTCGGCACTTGAGGCACAACAGAGGATTACCGATGTGCGGAGCGTTGTTGCAGGGCAGTTTTCGGGAATCGGCGATATTCTCCACGATTTGGCTGATGAATTTCGCAACACAATGCGGTGCGATAACGAATCTGCACAACGGATAATCAGCGCACTCACAAGCCTCGGTGCAATTGTTGAGGAGTGCATCTGCCTTGTGTCAAACGGCGGAAGAATGAGCGTGGAACTTACGCTCTCGAATAAGTCCGAAAAGCTTTCTAAGGGCGAGGTTATGCGTGAGATTTCACGCTGCTGCGGAAGAAGATTTGACCTGCCGACAATCAGCCGTGAGGGCAACAGAATCCGTATTGCAATGTGCGAAATGCCCGTGTTTGATGTTGAAATCGGAAGCGACCAGCACACCGCCGACAACGGTAAGCTCTGCGGTGACTGCATAAATTATTTCAATGACGGTTTCGGCAAAACATATGCGCTCGTGTGTGACGGTATGGGTACGGGTGGCAGAGCTGCCGTTGACGGAAATATGGCGGCGTCTGTTATGACAAGACTGCTAAGGGCGGGACTTTCAGCCGACAGCTGTTTGCAGATTGTGAACTCCGCTCTCATGGTGAAAAGTGAGGACGAATCGCTTTCAACAGTTGATGTCACAAGTGTTGACCTCTACACCGGCAAAACCACCTTCAAAAAGGCAGGCGCACCCGTAACATTTGTAAAGAAAAACGGCAGGGTAACGGTTCGTGAAATGCCGTCGCTCCCTGCAGGAATTCTAAACGGTATAAAATTTTCAACCGACACGGTAAATCTGACAACGGGGGATATGATTGTTATGGTATCAGACGGTGTAATTACGGGCGATGACAAATGGCTCGAAAAGCTTATTCGCACATGGAATGAGGGCAGTACCCAGGATCTTGCAAAGGCTGTTGTTGACGAGGCGGTAAAGCACCGTAAGGCAGACCGTGAGGACGATGTCACCGCCGTTGCAATCAGAATTACGGAGAACGGACATTGATTCAAATTAAGTTAAAAATTGAAAAACGGAAAATATAGCGAGGTTAATCGGACACATGCAAGTAAAGACACAGAATTTATGTAAAACAAATTCAGTAAATGTCACAAACCCGTAGGGGCGTTCATTGGACGCCCGCTTGATGAATATTTATGTTTATATAATATGTTTTAATATAACATAAACTGTGTATTCAATTTTGCACGCAAGGCGTGCAATCGTGTGCAACGCACACGAACGGGAGAACACGGTTTGCCGCTACATTTTAATATCCACACAAAAACAGGCTGTACGCAATCTGTACAGCCTGTTGCTTTATGGCTTTCTTGTGCCGCAACCGCATGTTCCAACATAATTTTGATTTATTTTTCCACACTTTGGACATTGCCAAACATCGGTTTGAGCTGAAATCGGTTCAAAATTCGGCTTTTGACAACTACAGTTTGAGCAGTATCTTATGTTGGCAGGATTTGAATTTCCGCATTTCGGACACAGCCATTTTGTACTTACTTTCGTTTTTTCACGGCTTTCTTTTGTAATATAACTGTCAAATGCTTTATTTGCCGATGCGTTTACTTTTTGAATTGCACATGCAAAAATTATTGCAATTATTTCGAGAAATGCCGCAATCATCATACCTGTGAGATTTTCATCACGGTGATGATCTATATAAGATGATACATTCATTATAAATACGATTGTTGAAACAATTTCTAGAATAATAAATATAACTATATATACCATTCGTTCAGGGTGCTTTGCGCGGAAATCGGCAATAAATTCTTCTTTGTTTTTTATTGGTTCTTCATGCTTTTCGGTATGCTGTATATTATAATTTTGATTTGCATTTTGATTAGAAAAATTATCTGATACAACATTTCCTA
>ERZ1034949.739-NODE-739-length-19018-cov-27.707061_pt1 | contig 19018 bp, 19 predicted proteins | sample MGYA00520590_ERZ1034949 | MGnify/ENA primary metagenome ERZ1034949 (study PRJEB33766, sample SAMN09781752) | gut metagenome | biome: gut microbiome | host: Homo sapiens | place: Madagascar | study: EMG produced TPA metagenomics assembly of the PRJNA485056 data...
GAGGATTCTCCTTTGCCTTGGCAAAAAGAGAATCCAAGAAATCTTTGTTTATTTCCAATGTATTCATGATTCTTATTTCTTAAGAGAAGCAAGATACTCCTCGTGAAGATGATAATACTTCTTCTTGAAAAGTACATAAGCAAGTGACAACACAAGCAATGCGCCAACAAGATACATCCAGTGACACGCAACTTTATCAGGACACAGATAGATAAATCCCAATGAAATCACCAACTGCATAGCCATATACAAGGAAGACACCTTCACGTGACCTATCTTCAACTCATTTGCCATCAACTGATAAGCATGCTTGCGATGAGCCTCACCCAGATTCTCATGCAACATAATGCGATGAACAATCGTCAGACAGCCATCCACACCATATACCAACAGGAAGATAAGCCAGGTAACATCCTGAGTCTTGATGATGACGTTGCCCAGGAGGAACAACATGATAAAGGCGATACCGATAGATCCCACATCACCGGCAAAACACTTTGCCTTACCCTTTGGTCGGAAGTTGAAGATGCAGAATACCAATGATGCGAGGATGGTAGAGATAACCAAGCTCTGCTCCATATACTCCTCATTCATATTCACCAATGCCAGAGGTACCAATACCGCCAGCGAATAACCAGCCGTGATACCATTGATACCATCCATGAAGTTGATGACATTCGTAGCACCCACATATACGATGAGTGCCAGGATAACCACCCACCACATTGACCAATGCAAGATATCCAGCTGATAGAAAGCCAGGGCAGCAGAAGCAAACTGCGCCACCAATCTCACGCTATCAGGCAGCGAGCGGATATCATCCACAAAGCTGACACCCGCAATCAATGTCAGACCAGGCAGAAACCAAGGATAAGGGAATCCGAAGAATCCACTCCATACCCAAGCCCCTATCAGGAAGATGATGCCACCACCTCTCAACACGATAGAAGAGTGTGATGAGCGTTCATTCGGCTTATCAATGATATTACACTTATCCGCAATACGGAAGTAGATAAGTTCTGCTATAAGAAGAAGAATGAAAATAATGATATATGTTACCATAAGTATTTTATTAAAAGGTGGTTGGAATATCTAAAGAAGATTTGAAAGAAAGACTTTATCCTTCTTTCATCCCCTCCGCTACCCTCTTCAGGCTTTCCTCAAAGCTGACCAGCTGATAGTCGAAATCCATTTTCGACATCGATGAGTCATAATAGTAGGTAGCAAACATTTTGTTGATTGGCTGAAGCACGAAAGAGCCAAGCCATACGAACGGATTGAAGATACGGCTAATCCATACCTTATGACCAGCCAGCTTCGCAAAGAAGCGAATGATTTCTACGGTATCAGCCAGTTCCTTGTTCTGAGGATAGAAAACACCACTCAGTCCTCTAAGCATTACCTGCTTCACAAACTCAGCGAGATTATCGATATACAACATCGAACGCTTGTTGTGCCAGCATGGGAAGAAAGGAACTTTCGTTGCAAGCTTCGCCAATCTTGGGAAATTACCCTTCGCATTCGGACCATAAATCATACAAGGACGAAGAATGCAGACCTTGAAGTTCTCATCCTCCAACTTATGAAGGCCAATTTCAGCCTGAAGCTTAGAGTCGCCATAGAAGCCATTAGGATTCTCCTTGGTATCCTTGGTCAGCACCTCACTTTTCAACGACTGACTCTCATGGAAAACAATCTGACTTGACATAAAGATAAACTGCTTCACTCCTGCAGCTTTCGCATATTCAGCAACAGCAATCGTCAAATCGCGATTCACCTTATAATATAAAGGTTCCATCTTAGGATCAGCATTCACATGCGCAATTCCTGCCACATGATACACTACATCATATTGAGAGTAATCAGCCTTCTTCCAATTATCCCCCATTGTATCCACAGCATCTATTTCGAAATCAGATGATGTAGAAAGAATATATTTGCGCACACTCTCACCAACGTATGAGCCTGCGCCTGTAATCAAAACTTTTATCATTATTTTATTTCATTCTAGGATTTAACATATCTGAAAGCTTATACATCAAACCACGTACAAATGAAGGCATACATGCTCTAACCAAAGGATAACATACACCTAAATAAGCAATAGGTGAACACTTACATCTCCAAGATCCATTCAAGCCAACTTTAGCACGCCACCACCCTACTTTCAGATTGTTTCTGTTAATACTATCTTTAAAAAATCGATAATAAAGTAAAGGCTCGCCGATATTTTTGCATTTGAGACCAGATTCTACGCAACGAAACCAAAGTTCATAATCATCCTGTCGAGGACCCGAGTTGGGATTATAACTACCAACTCGTAAAAGGGATGACCGCTTAAAAGAAACGGTAGGATGAATAAATGGACAAGTCCATACTTTTCGATAGATATCCTCTTGCTTTAATGGAACAGACATCTGCTGTATCGCTTCACCACATTCATCTATCATTGTAGCAAAAGATCCAACGACTTCTAGTTCTGGAAAATCATCATACTCTTTAAGAACACGCTCAAAACGATTAGGATAACAAATGTCGTCAGTGTCCATTCTAAATACAAGTTCATTACGACATTTTTCCAATCCTATATTTAAAGCCACACTTAATCCCTGATTGATTTCTAGAGGAAAAACTTCCAACGATTTGTATTTTTTTTCATAAGAGCTGACAACTGCTAAAAGTTCTTTTCCTATAGGACCATCTAAAATCAATACAACCTGATTAGGCTTAACAGTTTGCTCAAATATACTTTTTAAAGCTAAGTCTAGATAAAGAGGCTTTTCTTTATAATAAAGGGATAACAAAACAGAAAATCTCATATATACATCTTTTTTAACAATCAATCTATTGGAGACTATGATAAACGTCCATATATTCTTCAGCCGTTTTACTTATGCTAAATGCTTCTGCACGTTTCTTGCAGCACAAAGCTATATTTTTATAAATTGACTCGCTATTCAATAAAGTATTAATTTGTCTCACTAAATCCTGTTCGTTGCCTGCTTCGAATAAAACACCAGCTCCCTCAACAACTTCTTTTAAGCCTACTATATTGGAAGCGATAACCGGCACCCCTGTAGCCATAGCTTCAACAACGCATAATCCAAAACCCTCCCAATTAGAAGACTGAACAACAAGATAAGCTTGTGAAAGAATTTGTGGAACATCATTTCTTGATCCCAAAAAATATACTTTATTATTCAATTCGGAATTCTGTACAAGTTCCATACATTCTTGTAAAGTTACCCCATCCCCAACAAATTTTATTATTACGTCATCTGGAAGATACTTAGCTGCTCGTATTAAAGTCTTTTGATCTTTAGATACATCAAATCTAGAAACCATCACTATTACTTTTTCCTTGCAACATCCTAACTCTTGGCTTATATATCTTGACAAATTTATACCATTAAAAATTACTTTATACTTACTTCCACTATCATGTAACCAATTTTGCAAAGAATCTTGTGCACCTTGACTAATTGAAATAATCTTTCGACATTTAGAATATACCCATCTTTCAAAAAAACGCATATACGATTTATTTCGAACTCTACTATTTGTTGTATGCATAGTAAACACCAAATTCATTCTATAGAATATAGATGCTATTGCTGCAGTATATAATGATGGCGTACTATGCAAATGAACAACATCAAAATCTTTAGCAATCTTTAAAAATGGAATCACATTTCTTATATCGTAATACTTTGCCGCATTTAAACTAAGAATTTCTATTCCTGCCTCATTCAAGACCTTCTCGTTATACATATCAACTCTTTTAAATACTAAAAGAGTTACTTGACAATAGTTAGCTAATTGAGGCAAAAGATCAGTAACAAATCTTTGTACACCACCAACTTCAAGAGAGGGTACCACATGTAAAACTTTCATAATTTCAACAAAAACTATTTTTTATTTGGCTTCATATAATATGCTAATATGCCAAAGTTCTTTTATTTAACAAAACGCAATAAGCTAAAATCAACTGTCCTGGAAATGTACAAATTCCGCCATAATGAAAAGCACCAATCACACCAATTAATATAGGAAAAAAATTAATTCTATTAATGTACTTTAGAAGATATAACACAAATAGTACAATTCCTCCTACACCCATAGAAATGTAATACTCCAAAAAAGCAAAATCTCCCCATATTAGCGCTTCTTTTGAGTATTTGAAAGTCGCTCCCCAAAATATATTGGTAACATTATATTGCTTAATTAAATTTAAAATTTGGTCCAATTTATAATCCCATAAAAAAACAAGATATTCACCAGACAACCTTTGGAACAGAGAATCCTCATTAACTTTTATATAAATAAAGAATGCAACAATACCAGCCAACAAAGCAAACAACACTGCCACATATTTTAATTTATACAAATTAAATTTATACAAAATTAAAAGTAAAAACAAGAAGAAACCAGTTCCTGAGCCTAAGACAACGACAGCAAATGTTGACAACAAAAAAATAATTCTTTCTTGTAATCTAGAACATGCCAAGCAACTTCTTTTTATCAGAGATTCTCTATAAGCTAATAACATAATTAATATCGTAGATGTTGTTGTTGCATTACACCCAATACTATAAACTCGGGAAAAAGAGCCTGTCAAAATTTCATCATTCAACTTAGGATAATTAGGCAATATACTTGTAGGAACAACTGTATTAATCAGCAAAAATTCAACGAGTATTTCCGCACTTAGCAATAATAGAATTTTATTAATATTAATTGCTGTTTTCGAGAAATATAATGTAGCTGTTACGACAGCCCATCCCATATAAAATTTCGCTGTAGCAAACCAGATATCAGTATCAGGAATCTGGTCATATTTCTCAAACAAAAATAATATATAAAGAAATGCATAAAAAAAGCCCCATTTAGATATTTTTTCTTTATGATGCCATAGAGCAAAAAGCAAATATATGATGAAAAGAATATACCAAAAACCAGAAGCGCCTAGCAATGGAGAGAAAAACATTAACAAGAATAGATTTTCGTTCTTTCCATGAGATTCTAGCCAATCATACTTCATATTATCAAACCTTTTGTTTTATTATATGTAACTTTCTTAAATTATTAGGACCACAAATTATTTTCAGTAATAACACAATAAATATCGGATACCTGAATATATATTTAAAGATTATGCACAAAGCCTTTCGCCTTTGCCCAGAAAACACATAATAATTAGCCTCAACATAGTAAGCACGCTTACATATAACATTTCTATACTTTATCAATTCGCTATAAGCCAAAGATTCCTTATTTATTTGTGACAATAAATATCTAAATTCATCAACCCATTTTGAAGAATGAGACAGATTATTTTGATGGTACAGATATATCATCAAAGGACTAGAGACATAAAGAATCTTGCCACAAACTCCTAATCTAATAAAAAAATCATAATCTTCTATCAACGAGAAATTAGCATTAAATCTAATGTTCTGGATTTTTACAATATCAGATTTAAATAATGCCGAAGAGATTGCAACATCATATCTACTTAACAAATCACAAACATTTATTTCTCCAGGACATTTATTTTTATATGCTATCCACATTTTGGAATTTTCTCTGCAATAATAATTTGAATAAATCAAAACTGCAGAAGGATTCTCTCTTATCACACCAACATATTCAGACAAAAAAGAAGGCAACCATTTATCATCAGAATCCAAGAAACCAATATACACACCATTAGCTTTTTCCAACGCAAGATTTCTTGCTTCACCTAAAGAAGTATGTTCCGGTGCATAAAAATAGCGAATTCTATCGTCATGATAACTTCTCACAATATTTGCAGTAGAATCCGTCGATTGATTATCCCAAAAAATCAACTCCCAATTTGAATAGGTTTGAGCAATTACACTATCAATCGCTTCACGGAGAAATCTTTCTCCGTTAAAGCAATTGATAATTATACTAATTAAAGGTGAGTGTTCCATTATACATTCTCTTTAATAAGATTACAAATTCTATCAACTTCCTCCAAAGACAATTCCGGATGCATTGGCAAAGTCATAATTTCCTCATAAACCTGCATAGATACAGGCAACTCATAGCTAGTTTTAAACAAACTAAGCAAATGATTTGGTTTATAATGAACACCTGTAGGTACTCCTGCCTCATTCAAAATATGCTTAATTGCATCACGCTTACCATTCTGAATCATCACAGGATAAATGAATGATATTGTATTATTAAAATCGATACCTTTGATCAACTTTACGCCAGCAACATCATGTAAATTCTCATAGTAACGCTTTGCTAGACTCTTGCGCTTTGGTGCGAACTCAGAGTCTAATCGTTTCAATTGCACTCTACCAATACCAGCAAAGATATTACTCATATGATAACGATAACCCTGAGTTTGAACATCAAAGTCCCAGCTACGAAGACCAGCATAACGTTTCTCAGAATCCTTCATTACGCCTAATAAACGGGCATCTTGAACATACTGTAAAGCCTCGGGGTCAGAAGTCATAATACAACCACCTTCACCCGAAGTGATATTCTTAATACCATCAAAACTGAAACAGATCATATCCCCAGAAGCTCCTATCTTCTTGCCATCCTGTACACATCCAAAAGCATGTGCAGCATCCTCTACCACACGAAGATTATGTTTCTTTGCAAAAGCATAAACTTCTGCATGATTACTCGTATTACTTGCATAAAAAACCGGCAATATCACCTTAGTCTTATCCGTAATACGCTTTTCTGCATCAGCCAAATCAATAAGCAGGGTATCAGGATCAATATCACAACTAACAGGCACACAATGTGCAGCAATAATTGCCTGATAAGTTGCCACAAATGTAAATGTAGGAACTAGCACTTCATCACCAGGCTTTGTAATCGCAGCAATAGCTAAGTGCAATGCAGCAGTTCCACTATTAACACAAACCGCCTTATAATCTGGATTACCAACGTATTCCTCTATTTCTTTTTCAAAAAGGCCTACGTATTCCCCCATACCTAAATATCCACAATTAATAATAATATCGGATACAGCACTGGCTTCCTTATAGCCAACAACAGACTTTGATAATCTCATTTTCATAATATTTAAAAAGTTCTACTTAATTACAGGGATTTCACTTTCCCATCGTTTCCATGGAGCAACACCATCCAACAGTAACTGTTCCAAAAGATTCTTCTCACGAATATTGTCCATACACTGCCAAAAGCCACGATGCTTATACGACATCAGTTCCCCTTCAGCAGCAAGTTGGCTCAAAGGTCCCTTTTCAAAAATAGTCTGGTCACCTTCAATATAATCAAACACTTTGGGCTCTAAAACCATATAACCAGCATTGATTGGTACACCGTCGGTTAGATTTTTCTCTCTAAACGAACGAATAGAATTATTCTCATCAATGTTAAGTACACCTTTATCCTGTGCTTGAATCACAGCTGTCAGAGTGGCTATTTTTCCATGACTTTTGTGAAATTCAACTAATTTGTCTATTTCAACATCACATACAGCATCACCATACGTCATCATGAAAGTCTCATTGCCAACATACTCTTTTATACGCTTAATTCTTCCACCCGTTAAGGTATTGTAACCAGTATCTACAACTGTAACCTTCCAAGGTTCTAGATTTGAATGATGAATCACCATCTCATTCTTATCATGTGTAAAATCGAAAGTTACATCAGAATTATGCAAGAAATAATTAGCGAACCAATCCTTAATATACTCTTGTTTATAACCAGCACATATAACAAACTCATTATAGCCGTAATAGGCATATTCTTTCATAATATGCCATAAAATTGGCATACCGCCAATCTCAATCATGGGCTTTGGTTTAAACTGACTTTCCTCACTGATTCGTGAACCAAAGCCACCTGCTAATAAAACTACTTTCATACATTTAAGTTTATATGATTAAAATCAAATGTAATACCACACTCTTCTCCTGGCAAATTGACCTGCTCATTAGGATCGTGAGGTATATTTGCCACATTCAGTAAGATGCTCTTACCTTCTGCAATTCCCATAAAAGCCATCCATACCCCTGGAGGTATAGTTATTCTACGATAGAGTTCTGGAGAATCAGGAGACAATGTTGCCTCCATAAACTTCCCGAATGTTGGTGAATCCTCTCGTCCATCATATAAGACAAAATGAATCTTACCAACAATACAAACTAAGTTAAGCGTCATTTTTGAATGGCGTTTCCAAGCTTTAACCAATCCGTTGATGATACTAGAAAAATAAGCTTCACCAAACCCCTCAAAGCCAGGATCTACACATTTCATAGCGTGAAATACGTCACCTTTAGGATGTGCAATTTGTTTAAGAGGGGTCAATAAGACCCCATCTATCAAATTATTTTCCATTGTTTATATCTTTTATTTTGCCCATTCTAGATTCTGCTTCTGTGCAGCATCCTCATAAGCCTTAATCTGTTGTATAGTCAACTCAAACATGTCTTTATCCTTCTCAACATAAAAAGCACGATACCATTCTGCTATAAAATGCACGCACTCCTCATAATGAAGCGTAGAGTGCCAATGAAGGTAAGCCAGAGCCTTATCACAATTAAGTTTCAAAAGAGTAGCCTCCTCAAAAGGTACATCACCAGTCAACTTAGCTGCTTTATCTTTATCAAGGCCCCAAAGGGTTGCCAAATCCTGAACAAGTTCAAAAACAGTCTTTGTTTGTTCTGCTCGTGGACCAAAATTGTATGGCTCACCATTTTCACATTTACCCTCTGCCAAATATTGACCTAAAGTAAGATAGCCAGACAATGGCTCCAATACATGTTGCCAAGGTCTTGTAGCCTTAGGAGAACGGATTTCAACTGTTTTACCCTCAGAGAAAGCCTTTACGCAATCCACGATGATACGATCTTTAGCCCAATCACCACCACCGATAACATTACCAGCTCGGGTTACACCAAACTTAATATTAGGCATTTTATTGATGAAAGAATGCCAATAGCTCTTAATTACAAGCTCAGCAGCACCTTTAGATCCTGAATAGATATCCTTACCACCAAGACCATCAGTTTCACGATATCCCCATATCCACTCTACATTATCGTAGGCCTTATCTGAGGTGATCAATACACAAGTACATTCCCAATCAATGTTTTTGATTGCCTCACATACAACAGCAGTATCAATAATGTTGGTAGTCATCGTGTCAAATGGCTCTCTATAGGATGTAAGCACCAAAGCCTGGGCAGCTAAATGAATCAAAAAGTCCGGACGAACCTCCTGTACATAATCATTAAACTCCTCTTTGTTGCGAACATCACCAAAATGCTGATGTATCTTATCCTCAAGATGAAGAGTTTCAAACATAGAAGGATTGGTAGGTACACTTAAAGAATAACCATAAACATCAGCTCCCAACATAGTAAGCCAAGTTGTTAACCACGAGCCCTTAAAACCGGTATTACCAGTAATAAGAACTTTCTTACCTTTATAAATGTTATTAAATGCCATAACTATATGTTTTATTCAAATATTTTAAAAATCTATCTTGATCTTTCTTATCTAACAATATTGGCAGATTCATTATCTTATTGCCAATTTGTTCTGCAATGGGACAAGTTCCCAATTCATATCCAAAATTCTTTAAATCCTCTGTCGTAGCGACAATTGGTTGTTTAAACCATACCCAATCATCAATATAGCCAAATTTATCCGTTGACTTATTAGACTCAAAAGCAATACGTAAAGGAACAATCTCAGAATTAGAATCAAAATATGCGCCAGGCAACTCTTCCCGGTCTTTTAGATAATTCACTAATGTTTTCATCCATTTGTTTCTTGTTTCTAAACTTTCTTCGTATTGTTTAAACACATTCAATCCAATTTTTGCCAAAAAAGAAGGGAACGTTGAAGGATAAGGATAAAAACTTGATTCACTGATGGTAGATGATGCTTCATGCTGCAAGTATGGAGTCACAGCTTGTTTTATACCTAATCTAGACTTAACTGCATTCCAATAATTTTGCAAAATATATAACTTGTGATTATGAGCCTCTATATGTTGCTCCTTAATATATGTTTTCAAAATCAAATATTGATGCTCCTTGCTTAAATGAGCACAAGTATTTTGAATTTCTCTTACAGAGTTAGCTATATCAAATCTCTGTGTATATACAAAGCCACCCACCAATGTATTCAAAGGCTTGGTATGATCAGTAGAAAATATTGCAGCATCACCATAATTTCCCAACATTGTATGTTTGTATTTTGAACCAAATGTCAATGCACAATCCTCTACTAAGTAACAGCCATGCTTTTGAGATATTTCTTTAATTTCATCTATTTTACAAGGAATACCAAAAGAATGCTGAGCAACAACAACTTTAGTTCTCTTTGTGATTCTATCAGATAAAGAAACTGGAGACATTCCCAAAGTATCTTTATCTATGTCTATAAAGACAGGTTTTGCACCAACACGTAGAACTGCGTTAACCATTACTGCACATGTAAAACCAGTCAAAGCAACCTCATCTCCAGTTGTTACTCCCCACTGTTTCAGTAAGGCATAAAAAGACATACGCCCTGATGCAAAAGTTATAACAGTTCCTCCTCCAAGAAATTCTCCTATTTTCTTCTCATATTCCTCTATTATATTTTTATTTGGTTCTTCTATAAGTTGAGAATATGTAATTCTTTCATTTCCTAAGTTAATACTTGGAGAAATGAAACTGTAAATATGAGTTTCTGTAAGTAGTCTTGCCACTTGTTTCACTTTATTCATTATCATATTATAATCGTTTTTTAAATTTACGAATATAGTTAATTGCCTCTTGCTTTAACACACTATTAAAAGGAACACATGAAGCCAAAGCAAGAATTACGCATACTCCCATAACGAGAATATTGAAAAGCAATGACAATTTATCATGTTTGTCTCTAGTAAAAGACATCAAAGCAAATGCAAAGCAAACAGCTACAAATATAGAACTAAAAATAGTTTTCAAGATAGGCTTATATCCAACAAATGTCAATCCTCGCTTAGCATAGTCCTTACTAATAAGGGTTAAATACCCAACTGTTGTTACTGTTGGAGCGACAAACTTAAAAACTGCGAATGATTCAAGCCCCCATATTTTTGAGGTAACAATAATTCCCAACCAATATATTACAGGAAGTATCACATTATACTTTATCAATACAGAATTCTGTTCTGTTGCTATAAAAAAATTAGTAATTGGATCCTTGATAAAATTTGGCAAAAAACTTAATACCAAGAAAGAAATCAACATGGCAGATTGCACATATTGAAGACCTATCCAGCTAATAACGAAAGTTTTTGCAAAAATAGCCAAAACAATTATTGGCACAATAATCACAGGGGCAAACATGATAATCATTTTGTTAACGAAACGTGAAAGACCTTGATAATCATTGAGTCCTACAAAATGATTGTACCTTGAAGCATAAGGCGAATATACCAGTGAACAAAACGTCCTTACTAAAGTCAGAACAGACAATGCCGCTCCATATATAGCAACTGCTTCGATTCCCCAAAAGTTAGATATAACAACTTGATCCAACTCATAATACAAAATCATTGACATCACAAGAATCAATGAAGTACCGCTCAATTTCTTAACCTTATCAAAGATTTTTTTATCAAACCTAAAGGCAGAAATAAATTCTTTCAGTTTATAGCCATATTTTTTTGAGTAAATCAAACCTACCAATACCACGATGAGATTGACAAGCTGATAAAAAACATAAAATTCTACTACGCGATAATGGCCACCATGAAAAAAATAGAGGACAGAAGCTATTCTTGCTAGACTTCCTATAATCAGCATTCTTTGAAACTTATAGTCTTCAACCCTAATTGTAAAAATTAGCCCCAAGATTCTTTGCCCGATAATAATTGGACATGCAATAGCCAATGTAAATAACAAATATCTAGCAATCTTGAAAGATTCAGTATCATCTACCAATTCTGGAATTAATATTTTAGGAAAAACACCAATGAAGGCTATACCTAAGGCCAAAATGGTAAAAACCGATATCATAACAAATGCTGTAAAACCAATTACACGCATTTCATTACGATGATCGCCCTTTATATAATATTCTGCAGCATACTTTACTCCAGCTGACAAGACTCCTAAATCAGCATAGGAAAAGAATATCGTCAAGGATGTACATACGCTATAAATTCCGTACAACGTCTTGTCAGAAGACAAATAAGGCACTACCACAAAAAGTGAAGCAAACCCCAGCAATATGGATAGAGCTTGCCAAATATATGTTTGTATATACTTTTTACGATATTGAATCATAAACTAACATGAACTTAACAATAATTTTCTATAATCATCTGAAACTCTCTTAGCCGTAAAATATTCTTTATATCTTTGGAATCCTAGGTTTTCTTGCTCTTCCATCATCGTTTCATTGCCCAATAGCTCAACAACTTTACTTGCCATTCCTGCAGCATCATTTTGAGCAAACAAGAAACCACCAAGTCCGTCTTTGATAACTTCCTTTAAGCCACCTACATTTGTTGACAAAACTACTTTATGATACTTCATTGCTTCAACGCTTGTCAAGCCAAAAGACTCAAAAGCTTGAGATCCTATTAAGACTAAATCAGTTTGAGCTAAATACTCCATAGCGTTAGTTGTATATCCAAGACAATGAACATACTGTTCCAAATGTTTATTCTTAGCATAAGCCTCTACGTTTTGCACATCCTCCTCAGTTCCATATCCGACGAATACAACATGAACATCAGACATCACGGCAACTATCTTATCCAAAACATCGATAATGAATTTATGACCTTTTCTCTCTTCATAAGTCGCAAGCATCATCAAGATTCTGCTTTTCTCATCTAAATTTAGCTTTGTTTTTAAACTAAATGAAGGTTTAATTATACTATCAGATGTACCATTATATATATACGTGATATTTTCCAAAGACTTAAAAGCATTTCGCACTCTTAGTGATTCTGCACTAACTTTTGACACAGAAACAAAACAAGATGTTGCTTTAATCAGCAAATTATCTATTACGCTGTCAACTATCATATTAGGGAAATGGGATTTGACTGCCAAATTATGGAAATTATGCAAAGACTTCTTACCAGTATATAACCACCAAGAAATAGCAATACACCTACTGCTAGTACAAGCAGGATAACCACCATTAATAACATACAAGTGGGTAAATCTACTTAATTTTAGTATTCTATATCCACACAAAATATAATAAGGGACATGCAATAGATAAGACAAAATATGAACCAATCTTGCCAAGTGTCGATTAGCAATATTTACTTCCCAATCAGAAACCATAGACATGCTATAGAGTTCTACCTTGCAGTTGGGATTGGTTATTTTATCCTTGAAAAACTTTGCCCCAGAATGTGACTTATTGCATAAAAGGACAAGTTGATCTCTTTTATCCCAATTATTTATGAGTTGGTAAGTAAAAGTATCTAGACCTCCAACCAAATAACTTTCAAAATAAATACATATTTTATTCATATCGACCTTCTAATATTGAATATAAGATTTCTTCATTTGTATGACTTTCAGAAGAAGGATTTGTGACATAGTTATATTTATAAGCTAAATATTTATCCTCATCAATCGGCTCAAATTTTACATCATCCGGTATATGATCCATATTAATTAACCTTCTGCCCAAAACGGCTGCAAAAGACTTGCAGTACTCGTTTATCATACTCATATTAGCGATTATGGCATCACTTGTCAGAACTATAAGAGGCTTTTTAAAAATACTTACAAACGATATAGCTGTTGAGTGATGGCAAATAACTCCTTTGGCATTTTTCACCAAGCTGTTGGTCTTATAGAAAAAGATTTCTCGACCATCGAAAGGATTATGTTCTTTATATCTTTGAGCAATTGGATGAGCTGCAATAACTACGCGACAATGTTCTTGTTCCTCTATCATTGAAAAGAAATGATTTATAGATTTATAGCATGCAAACCAGCGACTTTATTATCTGGGTGCAAAGGAAGGTACTGATCTATAAAAACAATGTAAGGTGTTTGTATATATAAATCCTTAACATGTTTAGATGCAACGAAATCTGTGCTGTTAAAAGCTATCATCTTGGTCGACTTATCTATTTTATAATCAACCTCCGCCTTTACACAAGTATTTAGCTGGTATTTTAAAGGGGCAAAAAGTTTGGTGCGCTTAAGAACACTCCATATGCGATTATTAAGTACCCGCAATAAGTTAAATTTAGCAATTCTACTTTTTATTGAAGCAATCGGAGGCAATACCCCGTTAACACAATATGCCATGGACAGTCCTTGTTTCGACAATTCTCGATAGCAAAAAGCAGTCTTACCATCAAAATTCATATATACTAAATACAAAGTGGTTTTGCTTCCAGTCTTCCTTACATAAGTCCGAAAATCAGAAAAACTTGTAAAATCTCGTTTTGTTAAACCTTCAACATCATCCAAAGGCATCTTAATGTTATACGTCAGTGCAGAAACATTCCAATATTCTACATCAACACCTCTTTTTATGAGTCCTCTCGTACCAAACAATTGGTTGATTCTAGAATCAAGATCATTTGTAGATATGATAACCAGTTTTGTATATTTCATAGGATATCTAACTATTCAATAAAAATAATCATTATTTTGCTAATAATATTAGAGAAGAGACTTTTTCATTATCGCATTAGCAACAACTAAATCTAATGCCCCGTCTATATCAACAGAATCCTCTGCTGACATAATATAAGAGAGAGCTTTTGCACCAAAGAAATGCTTTTGCTTTAAATACGAATCAGGCTTAGCAATAAAGATTGCGCCATTAGGAGAATAGTCTTTATACCCCTGTCTTCTATAATTAGAAAAATCTGTATCGAAATATTTCAAACTCTCATCATCGTCAATAGGATTTACAAGAACCTTTGCATGTTCTGCTTCCTTCATTGATACTAAGAAATCAAAATGTTCTATCTTTGATTCAAATTTTTCTATAGCTTCTGTTATATGCTTGGATGTACGAAGTGGAGAAGTTGGCTGTAAGAGAACAAAATAGTCAATAGACTCCTGAAGTCTATTCTTCAATATATCTTCCAACACCATAAAGGTTGTTGCCTTATCATTAGATAATGCTTCACCTCTCATCATCACTTCTGCACCATAATGTTGCGCTATCTCTGCATAATATTCAGAATCCGTAGATACTATTACATGATCAAACAAACCAGTCTCTAGTGCTGCTTCTATAGAATAAGCAATAAGAGGTTTGCCACAGAGATCTATAATATTTTTATCTTTTAACCCCTTCGAACCAGAACGTGCCGGTATAATAGCTATTCGTCTCATACGTTTAAACATTTAAAGGTTTGACATCAAAAAACTTTTTATACTTTAGCTTTTCACCATGCAGAATATTCTTTGTTGTTTGATAATACAATTCTGCAGAATGCTCTTTATAATAAGGAGTATCAGTTATTTGTTCATCCTTATGAGAAATAGTAAACCGAATTGCATGAGTAATAGCTTCTGCTGTGCAACGTACATCTAAAATGCTACTACTTTTAACGCGACCTGTCTGTCTATCACCTATATTTATAGTAAAACTTCCTAAAGAAGGAACTTCTATAATACCACTACTAGAATTTCCAATAAGAGCAACAGACTGCTTTACAATATAATGGTATGCATCAGGATGAAGATTGCTATAAAAATGGCAATTTTCATGTGTTTCACAGAATTGCTTTACTCTCTTCGTAATTTGATCAGCATGTGTGTCTGCATTTGAACCAATAAATACAAAAGTATAATCTGAGCTAAATGGCTCTACAGCTGTCAACACCTGTTCTACCTGTTCCAACGGAGAAACATCGTTTAAGGTCTCAGGATGGAAAAGCACAACAAATGAATTATTAATATTCAAAAGTTCTCCTGGGACATTATTTCTATCAATATGAAGACAGTTCTCTGCTCCTAAAGCACCAAGATAATATACAGTTTCTGGAGCCTCACCTAATTGTATTACTCGCTTACGATATTCCTCTGTACTTGTTATATGCCAATTTGCCATTTTAGTTATAGAATGACGGATAAACTCATCATAGTTTGCCTCTGTCAATTCACCACCATGGAGATGCAAAATTGGCACACGATGCATAGCTGCAGCTATTGATACTGCATAAATTTCATATCTATCCCCCAATATTATCAGAAGATCAAACTTATGGTCTGAGAAATATTTACTGAAATCATCCAAAGTTTGAGCCATAATGTGGCAAGTATCATCAAGAGAGTCCATCTTTTGCGGGATGGCATCCTTATAATCTATTCGAAAACCATCTTGTTCAATGATATTAACAGCACTACCAAACTCAGAAGCCAGCAAGGCTCCTGTTGTTAATACAGAGAAATCGACCTCGTCATCAGCATTGAGCTTTGCGATATAGTTTCTTACGATTCCATAATCGGCACGTGAGCCTGTGACAAATGCCACTTTATATTTTTTCATTCTATTTTTTATTTTATAGCCTCTTCTACGATAGCCTTCAGATGCGTATAGCCCTCATCAGAGAAATGCAATCCATCCAAAGTATATTCCGAACGCAAATCACCAAATATATCAGACAAAGGCTTGGTGTCTATAATAGTTACTTGCTGTGAAAAGGCTGAGATTAAACGTTTATTTAATTGGTCTATACGCTTGTTAGACCTGTCCAGTCGCCCATTGGTATTGGAAATTGTGAGAAAATAAATCTTTGCCTTTGGATTTCGTTGAGAAATATAGTCAAAGGTTTGAGAAATACTATCGACAATAAACTCATCTGTATATGGGTAAACTATATCGTTTGTACCATGCATCACGATATAAGTATTTGCTTTACAATTGAGTAATTCACTATCCAAGATATATTGCTTATACTCTACAGAGGATATTCCTCTAATGCCACAATTGCGAACTTTCTTTCCTGCTATTTCAGTACAGTTCCAATTATCCAATTGAGAATGACCAACCAAGCAAATCGTATCTTCACCATCACATTGTGTGAATATATCTTTTTTCTCTTGGATACGACTCAATATACTCTCTGTCAAGAGACTACGACCTAACTTTTTCTTCATCAAGACTAAAGCCAACTCGAAATCATTTACAGAATTGACAACAAGAGCCTCAGACTGTGGCAAATCAAAATACGAGATTCCTTCTGTTCCATCTCCAATCATAAAGGCTGGCACGACTTCAACTTGAGAACTTTTATTAAAAGAAGGTTCAAGAAAATCTACGCCAGTAGTAACCTTTTCGACTATTGGTAAAAAATGCCCCCCCACATATGCAGAAACAGCATCTACCAGAGTTTCTCTAGTCAAGAAAATCGCCTTGCCAGAAATCAACATTTTTGGAGATTTATCTTCTGGTAATTGGCTAGTCACTTTAAAATCATATTTTGATGCGAGTTTCTTAATCTTATCAGAATTTGTCAGCAAATATTTTTCGGCAAAAATATCAGTTTCCGAAACTGTATCGCATACATACTCAAAGCAAGGTTTACCCCACATACTCAACGTATAAAAATCATTGGTATCCCCTTTATCTGAGCGACAATCAATATAAACCGTTAATACATTATTCATTGTGTAGATATTAAATTTCTATTAATTCATCTTCACCGAAATCACGCATTGCTTTCGTACCCAAAACATCATACCATCTCATTGGACTTATACCATTGCCCGGGCGCTTACAGGTAAGGTTCTCTTCGGTAAAAATTTCGCCTTTTCGGATTGCCTTACGAGCCACGATAGATTTACGGGCAATATTAATATTACGTCTTTCAGATTCTGTAACTTTCTTACCGCCCTCCCCGGCAATAACTTCTATACGACGAACATTTTGGCAAAGTTCCTTTAATTCTTCTGGTGTTGCAGAAGCCTTGTGATCTGGACCTGGCAAGTTCTTGTCCAATGTAAAATGCTTCTCAATCAGGACAATGTCCTTCATACAAGCACCAATAGCAGCTACATAGCCTACAGAATGATCAGAGAAGCCAATTTCTATATCCGGGAATTCTTGATGCAACGTATCTATTGCGCTTAGGTTCACATCCTTATCAGGTGTTGGATACTCAGTATTGCAATGAAGAATAATCAAATTCTTTGGATCTTCATACTTACAAATAATATCCACAGCTTGATGAATCTCCTCTATCGTGCACATACCAGTTGAAAGGATAATTTTCTTGTTTGGTATTTTATACTTAGCAATTCTCTCCAAAAAAGGAAGATTGGTTACCTCCCCTGATGGAATCTTCCAAATTGCCTGCTTCTGCTGTTCCAGAAAAGCAATAGAATCCATATCAAATGGTGTAGAGAATGTATCAAGTCCTAAACTGACGGCATAGTCACGAAGCTTGATAAACTCATCATATGGCAATTCCAACTTACGGGTCATCTCCAATTGATTCTCATCATTACCAGTTGTTACCTTTTGGTAATCTGCCTTTGGAGCATATTTTGATATAAGCTCTGCAGCCTTGAAAGTTTGGAACTTGACTGCATCAACACCACAAGCCTTAGCTTCATCTACCATTTTCTTTGCCAGCTTTGGATCTCCACAATGATTACATCCAATCTCTGCTATTATATATATATGTTTCATACTAGTTATATTTATGGCTTTTCGATTCAATTTCTTTAGCAGGAACCCCAACTACCGTAGTGTGAGGTTTAACATCTTTAATGACTACAGCTCCAGAACCAACCAAAGCCCATGTTCCTATTGTCAACTGACCATTTATAACTGTTCCAGAACCAACAAAGCTTCCATCCTCACAAATAACATCACCATTTAATGTTGCATTTGTTGAGATATTAACATGATCTTTGATATGGCAACCATGCTCAACCAAAGCTCTTGTATTAATGACACAATTATCACCAACAGAACTTCCGTGATTTAATATGGCAAGTTTTCCAATAAAATTACGCTAAAATCTGCCGAATAGCTAAAAATGAGCATTTTACAAGTTTTT
>ERZ1034949.744-NODE-744-length-18947-cov-43.941668_pt1 | contig 18947 bp, 38 predicted proteins | sample MGYA00520590_ERZ1034949 | MGnify/ENA primary metagenome ERZ1034949 (study PRJEB33766, sample SAMN09781752) | gut metagenome | biome: gut microbiome | host: Homo sapiens | place: Madagascar | study: EMG produced TPA metagenomics assembly of the PRJNA485056 data...
ACCTGCCGCCGCAGGTAAATGGATTAAGCCAGTTAGACCACTGGCAGGGTAACTGTGGCTATTGGATTCGAACCAATGAATGAGTGTTCCTCTCCCGGAGTCAAAGTCCGGTGCCTTACCACTTGGCGAAGCCACATAATTATGCTTTTGGACCGCGCGGCAGCCATCAGGGTAAGCAATAACCTTTTCCCATGGGAGGGCAATCCACCCAAGTCATAGACCACCTGTATACAGATAGCGTAACTTTAAGCAGATTAATTGCAGGAGACGGATTTGAACCGCCGTTCTCAAGGATATGAGCCTTGTGAGATTCCACTTCTCTATCCTGCCCTTAACCCGGATTCCCGGGTTAGCAAGGTATTTTACGTGTTATGCCTGCCACGAGTTGTTTCGGATATTTATTTCTTTTTAAAAAAAGTATGAATAACAAAAACCTTAATCAAGGAGGCGAGCCATCTTGCGTGCTAGATGACAAATACGCACGACAGGATTCGAACCTGTTTAACTTTCCACTAAAGCGTGCGTACCAGCTACAAAAATTAAAGAAAGGAGGATTAAAATGAAAATGTCAAAACAACCGTTTTATTTGTGCTTCCTGCTGCACAAATACATTATAACAGATTTCTTTTAACTACCTCTCTACCACTTTTGTGTTTTTAAAGCATATCACGAAGTTTTTCCACGTATCTCTTGACAAGATCACGTTCCTCCCGGCACTCTGCGTCCTTGGACATATCACTCATTTCTGTTGTAAGCTCGTCCAGATGTTCTTCCAGAGCGGCAAGCATCTTTCTTTTGCAGTCTTCAGACTTGCCAGAACGATAGCTCTGCTTCTGTGTCATATAGTCGTCATAAGCATCTCGCCCATCAGAACGGCTGTAATGTCCTCTGACGTAATGCTCGCCCCGTCTGGCATAAGAATTGCCCCTGTCGTAATCCGGCATCATTCTGCCGTCATTTGAGCTGTATCTCCCCATGCTGTCGCGCTTTCTACCACGTTCGCTGTAATCGTCATTGTAGCCGTCACGCATCTCATCAAGGACAGTGTTGTAATATTCCACTTTTTTATCCCAGTACTGCGTATTCTTGATATCTTTGTACATATCAATCAACTTGTATGTCATTTCCAGATTTCCAGTGGTCAGTCCATTATCAGCGATTTTGGACAGTTCATCTTCGATTCTTGCGCATAAGTCTTTAATGTCTCTCATAATCACACCTCCTACGCTTCTCTGGTTACGACAATATTTGCGTTCGCAACAGAAATAGCCTGATCGCTTGTATTCTCTACTGCGATATTAACGCAACATCCACGAGGTACATCAATATAGATACCAGAGGACACATTGTTGTACTGGTCTACTGCCGCCGGTGTGGAAATCATCTGAGAAGAAAGAACCGGCTCACCAGAGATTGCAATAGCCAGAGAAATGGCTCCGACAGTACCGCCTGTTGGAATTGCGATATTACCAGAAAAATCCACGAAAAATCTTGCTTTGCACTGGTTGGTAAGTCCTCTTAGCGTAATAATTCCGCTTCCCTCTCTGTGCTGAATGCAGTTAGAACCTTTAACTGCTGTGTTTGAAAATACTACGTTTCCATTTGCTGCTACAGTTTGAGCAGCTACATTTGTAAATTCTGCCATAATTTTTTTTACCCCTTTCATATCACAAAAGGACAGGTCTCAGCCTGCCCCTCTGTGTAATACGGCATAAGCCGACATAATCATAAAGATTAAGATACTACTTTATTTTCTTTTCTCTTATACTCTGCAAATTAGTATTGTAATGGTCTTTTAAAAATTGATCGAATTGCTCTGGTACATTGTCTTGCTTTCCGTATTCGGAATGAAATTGGTTGTGTATTTTCCTTAACATGGGGATGCCTTCTTGACTATCATTAATTCTTTTTAATTCGTCTTTTAGAATATAAAAGTCATCTTGATTATCATAATCCGATAATTTTTCAAGTACAGGTATTCCTGTCTCCATGCTTGCCTTTTCAACCAATTTGTTAAACGAATACAAGTGGTGTACAGACAGCCTTTCAGCGTTTTTCCCCGTAATAGCGCACACATTCCCATAACTTTTCTTTATCTCTTTTTTCCATGGGTTAGACACGTCTCTCAATGAATCCGCAACATTGCACCTTCCGTCTTTGTAATTCCAATTTCTTTTGTTTCTATTATCAATAGCAGCGCATTTTGCGCAACCAGATTCTTTTTTTAAAAAATAAAGAAATTTGATATTAACAAAGTGTCCTCTTTTGCAAGTACATCTGAAAGGAGTCATGTTGTCTTTATATTCTTTTTCGTCAAGAATCGAATATCCTTTTTTTGCAAGCTCTTTTTTTACAAAATCAATATCATATTTTGTTTTTTTTATTTTCAAACTTTTGTTTCCGCATTTTGGACATCTGTCTTGCCCTGTACAGAATTTCGCATAGGATTTTTGAAAAATATTCCCGCATCTGCACTGTATCGTTAATACTGATTGATTGTTCTTGTATTCTCCGGAGATATATTTGCATCCACTGGAATTTATATTTTGTATGACATCGTCAAGATTATTTCTAAATTTTCTCGAATTCCTTTCTCTTGAACAGTCAATGCACATAATTTCCCGTTCACGCAATTTATTGAAATTTCTCTCAAATATCTTTCCGCAACCACATCTTATTCGTAAAGGAGTTGAATTATTAACATACTTCTCGGAAAGTACTTCGCATTTCCCTTCGGTCTTGTTTTTAACAAACTCCTTTACGTATTCAATCGTCAATTTTTTCGGCATAAAAAGCACCTCCTATTATGCTTTATTATACCTTATTTTAAGACCATACTCAATACTTTTTTATTACGTGGTGCTATTTAATTAGCAATTTCCGCAATTGCACCCATTGCAGGTATACCCGTAAAGATTTGACGCAGGGAAAGACGGTACCGGCGTAGGTCTTATTGCGTCGATAATCTGGTTTGTCTGTGAAGCCATTGCAGTTGTGAGAAGTGCACTCTGGCGATCCTGAGAAGCAGCACGTCTGAGATCATTGTTTTCAGCCTGCAAGCTAGAAATCTTTTCATTGCAAAGATAATCTAAAACGGCTCTCGTATTTGCATTCTGGTTATCAATGATATCTCTTGTGTTACTGTTCATTGTGTTCTGCAAAGCGCAGGTGTTCTGTGCCATATTGTAGTTCACGCCCTGGATAGCTTCCCGAGTCTCGCAACAGCAATTCGCAAGCTGAGCCTGTAATGCATTTGTATTCTGCATATTCGCTACAGTATCGGCATTGATTGCCTGCTGAATGCCAAAGCCGGTCTGCATGATGTTTGTGTTGATGCCATTGAATCCGGTAAGCATACCGTTGTTCACTGCGTAGAATCCATCACAGATACCGTTGTTGATTCCGTCAAGCTTGCTGATTACTGCGGAGTTATCAAATCCTCTCTGAATGTCTGCCTGAGTAGCCGCTGTGGCTGCATATCCGCCACCATTGCCGTTATTGTCCCATCCGTTGTTTCCCCATCCGAAGAAAGCAAAAATGAATAAAACAATAATCCACCAACTACCATCTCCGCCAAACATGCCGTCATTATTTCTGCCGTTTCCAGTAGCAGCGGCAATATCTGCTAAGCTATAATTTCCATCCATAGTTATAATCTCCTTTTTGTATATTTACATCAATCTGGCCAGATTGTAATGTACTATTTCATATTCTTCAGTAGATTCTGAAACTGTCCTGCCATCTGCTGAACTTGATTAAGTTGCTGTTGGGAAATCTTCCCGGACTGTAACATCTTCTCAACTTCTGCTTTCGGATCTCCCTTAAAATTCTGTTTGAACTGCATAAACTGCTGTATCATCTGCATTGGCCCGTTTCCCTGTGGCATTCCACCACCAAGCACATTAAATAACGGATTACTCATCTGCATTTCCTCCCTTGACTGCTGATTCCTGTGCGGTATTAGCCCTAACAGGTTCAGAAAAAGAATTTAATCGGTTTATGATAGCTTCGTATTTTCCCTTTAAATCGTCATATTCCTGTCTGGTGACATATTTACTGTCCATGTTCTGAACAGGCTGTTTAAGCGGCATCTGAGTGCCTATTTCATGATATTCAAACGTCCGCAATGGTTGTGGCATGCCGCAAACGTCTGTGGATTTTATGTAAAACTTTTCACTTTCACTGTCCATCAGTAAAACACTTGTCCCGGGTGCTACCAGATAGGATTTTGCACCTACTTCACCAGATACCCACAGGATACCATTATTCTGCTGTGGTTGCTGTACTGGTTGAGTTGACATCTGAACAGGCTGTTGCTGGAACTGATTCATCTGTCCCGGAACGCCAAAGTTACATTGATAAGGATTGTTATATAATGCCATCTTATGCACCACCTTTCTGATTATATTTTTGCATAAAAAAAGCAGGAAAACTATTTCATTTTCCTGCCATAAAACTATCGTTTAACTTTCAAAATAATATCTAGCGGTACATTATTGTGATATTTTCTTAATGCCGTTTTGTAATTAACGCCAGCCATCCTGCACCATTGCGATAACGTATACGATTCTCCATTATGTTCTATATTTATATTATTTCTTCTATTGTTTTGTTGGACAAGCGGTGTCGTCCATCTGCAATTCTCTGGACAATAATCGCCATTTACATCTATTCTGTCTATACTTAACTCATCAGAATATTCATTGTCCATAGACCATTTGTAAAAATTAATCAGCCCTTTTTCTCCTGACCATTCTTTACAAACCTTTATTCCACGACCTCCATAGTTATCATATGATTTGCTTGTTTCACAATTGCATCTATTTAACATTTTATAATAGATTCCACGTATGCGAGTTCCGTATAATCCATGCGTGAAGTTTCTTCTACTCACTAAACAACCGCAACTTTTTACCTTGTTTTGCGTCAGCATCTGATACGTACATACTTTATGATTTCCGCAATCGCATTTACACTCCCATAAAAATTCCCCATACTTATCTTTGCCGACCCTCTTTATTGCAATTAATTTTCCAAATCTTTTTCCAGTAATATTTCCTTTCGACTTGCAACCGCAGTGAGTTTTAGTTCCTGATTTCAAACGAGTGCTAAAAGTTACAACTTCATTTCCGCAATCGCAACGACATAACCATCTGGTTTTAGTCCCAGAATTTTCCACTCTTGAAATTGCTACCAAACTTCCAAATCTTTTACCAGCTAAATCCTCTGCTTTTCTCATATAGTATTACCGCCTTTCGTAATACGCCTTGAATTGTTATAGGGGGAAGCGCAGCAAGGCATTTCTACGTTTTTCGGCGGCCAAACCTATCCCCTAATTATATTATACAACTCGTAACTGTTTTTAGCAAACTTTTATTATTTTATTATTTACTCTTTTACTAAGTCTGTTTATTGTGGATATGCTCACGTTCATCTGTTCAGCGCAATATTCAAGAGTGTGTTCTTTACATCTCAATCGAAACAGTCTTTCTTCATCCGGTGTAAAATTACACTCTACCAAGAACCTGTCTATATCTTTCTTTGTGAATACATATAACTTCATGAGCATACCCCTTATTAATGCAATTAACGTTGATTCTGTGCAAGATACTCCGTGAGCTTCTGTTTTGTTTTTTTTAACTCCTCGACATTATTCCCACTGATCTGACTGTCCAACATGGTCGACAACACTTCCAGAATCAATGAATCACGCTCTGCAATCCTCTGAAGACTCTCGTAATCTCGTTTGTCATGTTCTTCCAGTGTCTCTACTCGCTTATTAAGTCGGAATGCCGGGGCAACCCACTTAAAGATTACGGCTGCCGCCCCTCCGACAATAGACACTCCTCCGCAGATTGAGAGGAAAATCTGTACAAATTCTGATATGCTCATTTAGCTACTCCTTTTCCCAATAGTATACCGGGATCTCATTACCGCTGTTCCATGTATCATAATATTTACCGTTCTGTACTGTCACCACATGACCATCTATACAGAGGATATACGTGCCTGTCGGATAGTCTGTGCAAAAGTCGTTGACTGTATAGATATATCGCTCTGGCTGTTCAATCAGTTTACGCCTGTATCCATGCTTATAAAGATACGCGCCCCAGACATAATTTGCACTTGGCATATCTGATAGAGTACATGCCTGCACTATTAATCCGGTGAATACCGTTTCCCAGTCAAACCCGGTTGCTTTGCATATTGCCCGGACAGCGCAATCTCCGACTCGATTCCCGGCAGGATTCGGATTGTAATATTCCCATCTATCCATCAGTCAATCCCCTTTGCTGTCTTATATCGTTTCGCCGCTCCTCTGGCTTTTGCGGCGTTTTGACGGTTCCACTTAGCTATCATGAGCCGGTCTTGCAGTTCTCTCAGGTCGTTCTGCTTGCAGTAATCCTTGTATGTAGCGTTTTGCTTCTGCAAAAGATAGGACTTTCGGTCAAGGTTTTGCTGGAGGGCGAATTTCGCCTGCTCGTCCTTACAGTTGTCAACCGCCGCTTGCATACCGGCAACTTCTCTCTTCGTTTTGCGGATTCTCCGCTCATAAGTACGTTGTCGCTGTTCCTTTTCGTACAGCTTTCCCTTGTCGGCTTTATCCTGTGCTGATAATTCTGCATAGGGATTAAATTCCCCGTCACTGGCCCCAAAGCTATGCCGACAGTTGACCCCTGACAGTCCGCTTGCCGTCCCATATCCGGTCAATGAGAATGGTGGAAATTTCTTACTCTTGCCAGAACGAGAGTATATCTTGCCTTGCCACCATGAGTGATTTCCTGGATTCTCGCCGCCATCGCCCGTTCTGGCTCCTATGTGAGCACTGACAAGAATTAAATCCCAGTCCATTTCTTCCATGCGTTTTAGGGATATATCTCCTGTAGCCTGTGCCACGCCAGTTCTGACAGAACGTGCTACTGCCGTTTCAATCGTGTCTTTTCTGCCAGATGGATATGTGATAGTCACGCCATCACTCACAACGTTATTAACCGCCTCTTTGATGGCTTGCGTATACCCAACTGCCCCAGTCATCACATGATTATAGGCAAGGTCGCATTGCTCGATATAGAGCCTCTGGGCGGCGCTTGCAGTGGTTCGTGTGAAGTTCTTCCACTCGCCCATAGTTGCAAGCATATTCCGCTCCATGAGCCTTATCATAGCCGGGGATTGTTCGAGCGGCACAGGGCTTAATCCTGCCGCCTTGTATACCTTATCATCATAGTTCATTGCAGTGATGCCGGCATCCTCAAACGCTTCAAGAAGCTCCTGTTGTTCACGCTTGGTATATCTGGATAGTTCTGCCAGAATGTCCTCTAGCAGCTCACCAGATTCCTGTAGCGTTCTGATTCTCCACGCATCGGCATTGGTCAGGATATAATCCTCACCTCTGCCGATTCTTGCCATCATCCTCGACACAATCTCAGAGATGATATACTGATGTAGTTCTTCTGCAATCTGTTCACTGCCCTCTGTAATTCTTCGCAAATATTCTGGACTAAGTATAGTATATCACCTCTTTTCTTGTTATTATTCTCTCCATCTGATACAATGTAATAATCAAATAAGGAGGATAATGCAATGTTCGGAAGAAATAAGCGTAAAGGCGAAGTTTGCATTGATATAAAAGTAAATATAGCGCCAGTACAATACGTTCGCTTGCTGTCACAATGTCGGAAGGAAGATAAGGGTATCTCTGACATTGTTGGACAAGCTTTAAATGAATATTTTGATAAGCGAGGAGAGGAGATTTAATTCCTCTCTTCTTTTTGGCGTGTTTTAGTATGTATTAATATGTATTAGTAATACCGAAATGCTTCCTTTAGTTAACTAATAACAAGAAACTTCGACCTCGCTTTCAATCGTATCATTTTTTGATAGCGTTCTTGTACTTTGATATTCATAAATACCCATTAGATATGCTTTCATTCTGGTTGGTGTTTCAGAACTAAAATAACTAACGGTTCCTCTATAATATTCTTTGTCTTTTTCGCCTACATATTTTACACACACGACAAATCCGTCACCATAGAATTCAACTTTATCTATACTTTGTTTTGATGGTGCTTCTATGTTATTCTGTAAAAATGGAGTAAAGTTCGTTGTATATCCATATATATCTGATGTATTCATAGAAAACATACCACATGGGTATCTCTGAACGATAAAAGATACATCTCCAACATATATCCACTTATTAGTAATGCGTAGCGTATTTTTGAAAAAATCAAGTTGTTTGTATCTTGTAAACGCTTTCGTTGACGTATTGCAAAAATAGACTTCTGACTCTAAAAGAATCGTTATCCTTTTTACATACTTTTCTTCTATGTTTTCATTTTCACCAATGTTTACGCCATCAACATAAATATTAATTGATATATATTTTTCATCTCCATGATAACCACCAACAAAATCTACACTATCTTTTTGTTTGATAACGCCCTCAATTTCCACATCTTTATAATAAATTCCGTTGACAATATAATTTTTTATTCTCCAAGTGTCGAGATTTATCCCACTATTTGTGTCTCGCATAAATTCATATATAAGATTCCTTTGCTGAATTGTAATCTTTTCAGCATCTTTCTTAATCTTTACAAAATCATTTGATTGTAATTCGTGAATAGTATTTCCTGTTTTTTGCTCAAGTGATGTTAGTATTTCAAATGCCATAACACCTGTGGTTGTAGATATAACAAATGCATATCCTTTCGGCACATTAAGCTTGCTATCAATTGTAGGAAGATTGTTTTCAGAATTACCGTTTTTTCTATATCTCGAAACAAAATTTGAGCTGTTAATTTCTCCATTTTTATACAAACAAATAGAGAAATAATTAAACTCCATTTCGTTTAAATAGCAATCAAATGCTGAACTCGCAACAAAATAGAAGGATTTGTAAGAACTATTTTGTTGAAAACCAGATGGTCCAGCATAATAGCCATTCTTTTGTGTTAAAATATCAGTATTTATATTTATTTTTTTTAATTCTTCATATGTATAAATATCGCTTGTTATGTCGCCTAAATCTTCCTTTAGTGAAGCAGTCTCACTGTCTACTTTCGCAAATTTATCCCCTACTGCTTTGGCATCCGCAAACCCACCCTCTTCAGATAACGTTTTATCAGAAACTGGCCTGCCAAACACTGCACTGTAAGGTAGCTGCCGTTTCTTTCCATCCACTGTGATAATCCCTTTAAATGTATCAGCCATAATTATTCACTCTCCTTTGCTTTCAAACTCACATAACCATCTGCGTCCATGTTAAGTCCAACACCTTTATCTGTCAGATATGTTTGCACTGCTTCTGCTATGGCTTCTTTACTGGTTCCAATGCCGTCTATACATAACTTATACAGATACTTTTCTTTTCTCGTGATCGGCTTCGGAATTTCGCCCGTGTAATCGCCTGTTAAGTAGGCGAGATACTTTTCTTCCCTCGTTACTGGTTTATCTGCCATCTTTCTACTCCTCTCCGAATAATTTTGGTTCCTTTGGCTCGGCTTCTTTGACCATTGCTACCGCCTCATCTTTGGTCATTCCTTCAAATTTTACGAAATACAACCATGCCGGAACCTTGCCAGTGGTCACATACTGCCACCATCTTGCACGGTCGTTTTCACGTACATACAGAATATCTCCGAAATCATAATTGGTCTCGTAAGCTCCGACAGGTGCAAGTCCATACAGGTCAGCATAAACGTTCAGTGCGTAAATAACTTCGTCCAGACAGGATTCCAGTTTGTCTCGAACGTCTTTGATAAACTGAACTGTCCTCTGCTGTTCTGCTTCTACTCCTGTAGCCGTCTGAATACCGCTAGATTCGTTAAAAACAAAGTACCCGTTAGAGAATCCAATCTTGTACCCCAACTGGCTTAAAATGGCATTTATGCCGCTTATACGGGTATCCGTGTTGAGCTGTGGATTGATTTCCTGATAAAACTCTTTCTCGAGCTGTCCGAATACATTCTTGACAAAGTGCGGTAAGTTCATTTCATTGCGTCTGTTCTCCATACCCTGTGGTGACATAGCTGATACAGGTGTGCCGCTTGGCATCAGCAGTCTATCATCTGCCAGAACAATCTTCTGCGAATCAAAAATCTCTCCGGCATTACGGCTATATGCAATGTCGAGGTCTTTTAACTCTTCAATTGCTTCTGCAAATATCGGAAGTCCGAGTGGTGTGCTAATATCTACATTGTTCGCCTGTGGTGTCCTTAATACTCCATACAGAGGTCCATCCAGTTTCTCACCGTTTGCCTTGAGAATTGGCGGCGTGTCTGCCATGAGATCAGCCCACTTGGTCTGTTTGAGGTCGATCTTATCGCCGATGCTCTGAGGGGATTTCGACACATAGGCTCTGTTAGAAACATAGTACGGATAGGTTGCCACTCCATCTATTGTTGTCTCAACAAACCTGTGATATTCAAGCCGTGTGTAATATTTCCGTCCAACTGTATAAGAATCCTTAAAAATAATTCCTTTAATTTCCTGATTGTCGTAATCCACGATCATCACATCTGCCGGAGTGAATATGTCAAGACTCTCACCGTTTGGCTTAATAAAAACCGTTCCATAGGCGCAGCCATATTCTACCCAGTGACGTATCTGGAAATATACCTTGTCAATCTGCTCTTGGAGCCACGTAGCCCTTGCAGAGCCATCTATCTGAATGCCGATCGCCAGTGTTGCGAGCCGAGCTGTCTCTGAGCAGACAGATTTAGCAAAATTAATCGTCTTGATGTTATTCTTATCATCTAACCAGTACGGCGTACCCCGGTATATGTTCGCACATCGGTTAATCAGTGATTCCATCTCCGGGAATTCTGCTGCCTGAATGTTAAAATCCTCTTCGGCCTGTTTTTTGAATATCATGTTAAACCACCTTTTTAGTGTTGTTATAAGTCCCATTTAGTCACCTGCTAACTGTTTGCTACATCAAACATCCATTCCCGGGGAAGAAGCACTGAACATTCTCTCAGGATATTTTTTCGAAGTCCATCAAGCGTATATGTTCCAGTTTTTATCAGTATTCTGATTGACTGCTCAATCACTATCTGGCTCTCGTAAGTATATCCCTCTTTAACATCTACTATATCTTTCAAAAAGTCACCAATTTTATTTCTACAATATTCTGATAGCACCATTAAGCACTGTACCCCCTCCTGTTAAATAATGGCTCATATGCGTATCTGAGAGCCGATATAGCATGGTCATTCCCGTCAGGATAACCGCTTATTACATTACCCTCTTTGTCTCGATCATACTCATACTCAGTGATTTCCTTGTATGCGTTCGGTGTTCGCTTCGGGTCAATAACAAGCGTCTTAGTTTGTAAGAACTTAAATCCATACTCGATACTTCCCGGCCCTTTGATTGCTCCCCTTGCAGGAAGTCCGGCATCCCGGAAATCATTCACGGATTTAGGCTCAGCAGAATCACATATCATTGTATAATCGTCATATCCTTTTTTCTTGATCCATTCAGCGGTCTTAGAGTTACTCCATTTATTTACATACAATTCATCAATCAGATATATCTTTTCTCTGGCAGAATCGTAATAAGTGCGGAGATAGCAAAAAGCGTCTGGGTACCATCCATAATCTACGCCAGCAAAAATGCGATCCATACGGCTGATTTCTTCATCTGCGATATCTCTGATCTCCAGATATTCAAATACATTACCACCATCACCGTTCGGAACACCTAGATACTCATGCTCATAAGCTTCTGGATTAATTTCTTTCAGATGCGCTGCATCGTCAATAAACTTCTGTCCGAGCCACTCCGCCGGGGCTTCCAGATAACTCGAATGATGAATAACTCTTTTCGGGTTAGGCGTGAGCTTAATCCTGTTTACCCAGTTTGATTTTGACTTTGGTGGATTATATGATGAAAAATCATAGGATTCATCACCACCACGAAGCACTGACTGATTAACAGAACGTTCCTGAGCATCTCCCTTCATTTGATCTTTTTCCTCTTTCCAGAGGATTCCAATGTACCCAAACTCTGGCTTAATGGATTTCAGCTTGGTTTCATCGTCCAGACCACGGAAGTATATTGTCTGTCCCGTCTTAATATACTTGATCTCAAGTGGCGACACCTTGCATTCAAATTCTTCCATCAGTCCAAGTTCGTTGATGGCCCATTTCATGTTAGCATATACAGAATCTTTCAGAGTACCGGCCACCTGTCTTGTAATGCAGGCATGCATCTGAGGGTTATTTTTGATAAGCTCAACAATTTTAAAAGCCAAGAATGAAGATTTCAGGCCACCACGACCGCCTTCAAACACATATTCAATGTTCGGCTTGATTTGCCGGTTAATGTCCACGAATGCCTTGCCGAGTACTCTGGCAGGAAGTTCGTATTTTTCATCATCGTCTTTTGAAACTGCTGTTAGCTGTTCCCATTTTTCGATAGCCTGTATATTTCCATCTGCCGCTTTTTTATACAGAGAAGTTGCTACGACTGCCATGTTATTTGCATCTTCGTCAGTAATTCCCATTTTTGCAAGTTTCTTTTTTGCAGTACTTGATGCAGGACTTTCAGCTATAATTTTCACATAATCAGAAAGGGCTTTTTTTTGTCTCCTAGAGTATCCAGATGCGATACCGCCTTTTTTTCCATTCCTCACCGCTTCCTCACCGCTTCGAAACTGTGTCGCCGCTCTATTATTTAAATTCTGGTCGTTTGCCATCCTATCAACATCCAATCATATCCTTTCTGAATTAAAACGCCCTAGCATAGTTATAGATATATACTATAATATCATACTAGGGCGTGCGTAGCTCTCTACCACTTTTATAAATTTTCAAGTTTTTTTACAATCTACCAATCAACTTGGCCAGATGATAATATTCCGCCATGACCTTGCGTTTGTATCCATAGAAGTCATTCTCTGTTGCAGGGACCGTTCTGATCTTCTCCATTGTCCGATAGCCGATACTGTTCACGATGCTGTCATAGATTTGCGATTCAATACCCGGTGCGTATTTTATTGATACCTGTAACAGATTGTATTTGTCGCTTTCGCTAAGATTCCGCAAGTGGCTTTGTAATATCGGTATGTCATCCGGCGGCACTCCGTAGTCAATCAATGTTGCCTTCCTCAACTTCATTTATTTCACCTTCTCCATTCAAGTTCCAGTCACATGGTATGCCTTGAAAGCATTCCGGACAGTGTTCATAGAATCCGCAACCTTTGCAATCCGCTGGCTGTCCAGTACAATATTGCTGTAGTACGTGGTATGCTGATATAGCAAGGTTTGGCGTTATGTCTGGTGTAGGTTTGTCTGACATAGTTATCACTCCTCTCAAATTTGCTAATTTCAAATAGATGTCCCGTCTGGCAAGGACATTTCCGCCCTTACCACATTGATTTTCGGATGAATTTCTCCATTAAAGAGTCCATCCAGTTTTTTGCGTGATTTTCACAGGTATCATCTTCCTCTATCAGGATGTCTTTGCGGTCACACAGCCCATTATCGTTTTCAATACAAGTTTTGCATGCTTTATCTGCCATTTACTTCACCTCACTTAAAACCATTTTCAACGAACTCGCAGCTGAGCATCATAACAGATGCCAGCATTTCGGTAAGGCCATCTGCATTTTCGATTTCAACATTGTTTCCGCGCGCAAATTCATCAAACATCATGATTTCATGATTCTTTATAATTCCATAGAAAATATTGTCTTCGCAAGAATCATCTTCAAGAATCTCTGATATATCATCTTCCATTCCTTTTATAAAATCATACATAGGGATATTATTGGTCTTATATTCAACAACTACTCTTGAGGTCATTCCATCAGCTGCAAACAAAAGCTCATATCTGCATTTATGATATCCATTTATATAAATTCCACGACTAATATAATCTTCAATTTCAGTCGGTTCATTTTTACTGCTTTCCTTGATATCATACATAAGATAATAATCAATTACATCTTTGATATCACATTCCGTATATATTTCATGCCTTTTTTCTTTGACGCAACCACTATTTTTGTAGGCATCAAAACAATCTGTATTACCTTCTTCTTTGTCTTTCTTGAAATATGACACGTAAGATTTTTTTCTACATCGTAGTATCCGATTCGTTCGCCATAGCTGTCTGGTACGATCTGCCCGCTGAGTTCTAATTTAATTTCATTCGGAACTAAGCCGCCATATATATTACTTAAATCTTCTCTTGCAATTGCAGTTATTTTCATCTACTTCACCTCTTCCATCTGACTTTCTACAGTATCTGTAAGTAATAACATTGATTCAATAACTTTATCTGTTAATGACATTCTGCCTTTGTTATTCGCAAAACACTTAACGTGGGCTATTACTTCCTTGATTTTTTCTTCATCTTCAACGATTTCGGATGCTTCATACAATGTCCTTTCATTGTCTCTGTAAGTAACCATCTTACTGCTGTAAAAATTCAATATGTTTGGAAATGGAATTTCGATAGGGTTTAAATGTTTTTCTTTCACCCATGCAAATCCCTGAAGCTTTGCTATTTTCAGAACACTCAAATATTCTTCCTGCGTTTTTACAAACACGCTTTTTCCTGTTAAATCAATCATCAGAACTTCCTCCTGTAATCTCATCAATGCACTGATTCCGACCATCGACCATCCCGCACTGATAATCCGTCATATCGTTCTCGGTAGTGTTCTTCTCCGGCAATGGCTTCAATGGACACCAATCAGGCTTAGATTGACGATATCCGCATATGTAGTCAATTAGTTTCATATCATTTTCACTATCTCCATTGGTTGCATAGCAATATGCATATTCTCTACTTTTCGTACGGTATTCTTGACAAAATATACAATCTACACAATTTTCTGGCGTATCTATCGCCAACACTGATTTACTCACTCGATTCACTTCCTCTCAGCATCAGGCTCAACGTATTATACCCCGGACAGATTCTGACCCCGTTTCTGGTATCTCTTAACAACACACAGTACGGGTATAATGCCATGACCTCATAGATGTGTTCTGTGGTGTCCTCACCGCGCTGGTCGATGTATTTGAAGCACTTCCCGGGTCTGAGAAAGTATCTTGCGCATACATACGCTTTTGTTCCGAATCTTACGCTTGCACTACTCATTTGTGTTCCTCCTGTAATAATTCTGGATTGTCGAAAATATTGCCAACTACTTCAAAATTCTCCAGATCAAACTCATTGAGATATTCTCTATCCGTGCTACCAATTTCGTGCGTTACCCATCCTGCAACACCCCATTCAACAGTTTCATATGTCGCATCCTCTGGGTACGATTCGTCCAAGTGTGCCATCAAAATGTCATTTTCCCAAATTTTCTTCCCGTTCTTGTCGTAAAGTCCTGTGAACTGGCAGAGGGTTTCTATATCAATTCTATCGGTATATACTGTAAACCGATCTGAATCCTTCCGATAAAAAATAATGTCCTTCCCTCCTATGTGATATTGATCTCTTAGGTAATATCCCTCAACCCATTTGCTGTTATCAATCCGCTTTGCCTTGAAAAGAATTTCTCTCATTCAACTCCACCGCCTTTCACGATTTCAATTGCCCTGTCTAATGCATTTCCTACATTTTCATAAGCAACATCTAGCTTTTTATCACCTGTATTTGCTATCGAAAGCCAATACATCGCCTTTAAATCTTTTAACTGCTCCACAACCTTGTCCACATCAAAAGCTGTCGGCTGTTCGTCAATCACTGCACCTATTGCAAAATCTATATCTGAACCGCCAAGTGAATCAATTACTTTGTCTGCATCAATTAACCGCATTTATTCATCCTCCCAAAATTCGCTAAACGGACATTCTGGACACCTACAAACCAGTTCTCCGTCTTCGTCCATGTAGTAGTCATCTCCATACCCGCTGCATTCATAGCAGTAGTCGGGATCGCAACTAGAATTTTCAGTCATTTATTCATCCTCCCACGCTCCCAATAACCGCATCCTCTCATACAGTACAGCGACGGTCTTGCGCCTGTATCCGTAGAAGTCCTTCGGGTTCGTCGGAATATATCTTTCTTTGCTGATTTTCCTGTAACTTTTCCGGTGTAAGATGTTTTCAATTACCATATCCGCTATCACCGTGTTCTTTGGGCAAGCTGACAAGGCAGCACTGGAAAGCAGGTATCCGTACTCTGCCGGGAAGTCTTTCAGCATTACATTCAGCTTTTCAATGGCCTCTGCCGGAATACCGTAGTCTTTCAGCTTTTTATTCCTTGTCAACATACCGTTCTCCTTTCTAGTCGTCTGGGTGGTGCTTATCGTACATAATCGCTACACATATAATGCCGGTCACTCCGAATATGATTCCAATGGCGAATCCTAATAAGAATGTAATCATGATCTGCCCTCCTTATATGGTTCTGGAAGTGATCTCCACGCTACAACGTCTGTCCAATCAATTTTATTTTTACAATCTGTGCATTCTGCAAAAACCCACTCTTTTTCGCGCGTCCAGTATGCCATCCAGCAAAATCTGCCATCTGTAACCAAAAAACATTTTTCATAAGCCATTTTGATCTCTGGTAATCTTTCACTCACCGGAATCCAACCATTTTCTTTCTCATCCTGTTCCAGATCATCTTGAAGCTGTTCTATCATTTCCAGAGCATCGCTTGCCAAAATCATCTGGTGGTCATATACAAGTTTCTTCATGAAATCATGATAATCCGACAATCTGTCTTTGATATGGCTCATGCTTCCACCTCCTCATAAGTTTCTCTGAATATATCTGGTTTGCATGGATAAATCTTTCCATGAACATCACGGATGATATAATCTCCTGCTTTTGCAACCATGATTCCTTCAAGTGTTTTTATCTCGCACCACGCTGGTTCTGGGTGGTATTTTCCAAAATAATGAGTTATAATGTCATTTCTACTAACTGCATCCCAGAACCAATCTTCTCCAGCTAAACCTCTTTCGTTAAGTTGAAATGCATCAATTACAACTGGTTTCTTTCTGTACTTCATACAACCACCTCACTATCCTCTGGCATCTGATAATCAATATGTCCATTTACATAGGCTTCCTGAATCATATCCAGTACATTCATGGCTTTTGCTTCTGAAGAATATTTACCAAGTCTATATCTGTTTCCGTTCTCTAGGCTTAAAATAACAAAACCCTTGTCATTTTTCGCAATATAAACTACAGTCGAATTGCTAAAGTTTAATAAAATTGTTTTATCCTGACTTCTGATTAACATTTTGTATCCTCCTCATCGAATTCGCTCTTTAACATTCCAGCCTTAATCAGTTCATAGATAATGTCAAGGCTTGTTCTTTTGTCTCTATACCTACAATTTGGGGTTTTATGGATTCTCGGATCATCGTCTTTCCAGTTGTTTATACCAAATACTTTATCGCTTACAAAAAGCATTTTGATTCCCCTGGAAACACAAAGATAATAACATCCATGTTTTCCGTAATCTCCGGCACATTTCTTGAAACCGAATCTTTTAAATTCTTTTGCCGGTACTATTGGAATTAACATTTTGCGTCCTCCTTATCGTTCACTCTTCGATTCCACTGCTCTACAGCTTCTTCCTCTGTTTCTCTCCAGCGTTCCACCATTCCATCGCATTCTGTACAAGCTACGAGATATTCTTTGCTTGAATCACTGTATTCGTTGATTAACACTTCTGCTTTCCCTCCGCAAAACGGACACGGTTTTAATTTATCCATTTTCCATCCTCACTTTCCCCATGTGATCAACTGGCACGCTATTGTGCAGTGGCACATGAAATTTCACCTTCATACAAAATATCTGGATTGAATACTTTTTCTATGTAGTAATACACATACCTTTTTCCAGTTTCTGAAACAAGTTCTTCTTTCGAAGCATCAACCAAGTGTCCACTAATGAAACCACTAAATTTTATTGGATTTTTTACAAAAATTTTTATAGTCAATAATTTGTCCATCATGTTTTCTATATCGGATTCTTCCGCTTTTGCATTTAGATGTGCGATTCCATACAATGAAGACAATGGAGCTTTGATTTTTCCTGCTACTCTATACAAATCGCAAAGGCTTGACCACATTCTCAATTCTTTTTTGTTAAGTGATTGGCTTAACTTAATTGTTTCGGATTTATAATTTATTTCCTTCATTTATTCCTCCACCTTTGAATAACTCAATCTATACGCCCTCTGCTCTGTTGGGTCTTCACTAACAAGCAATCCGTTGTCTAAGAGCAAATTAAAGTGTTTTCTGGCAGTAGCCATTGAAATGTCTAATCCATCTGCGATATTTCTTGTAGACGGCATATAGTGGTGTTTGCGGTAATATTTCAGGATAAAATGATATACCGCTTTATACATCTCCTGTCCCTCTTTATGTTTGCGCTCTGTATTGTATTTTCCCATCAATAACACCTCACTTAATCGTTAATGCGGAATCTCAAAGATTGTAAATGTATCAAGTGTCATTTCTTTTATCTTCTGTGCTGCCTTGTCCAAGTCCTTACTGGCTAAAGAGGTATGTACTCCTGTAATCCCACGGAATTTAATTTCCCTCTCAAGCGCTTCTATACCTCCATCTCTAACAATTCTGAGTGTCAGATCAAGACCGTCCTCTCTCCCTCGCTCATACTCCTTCATTTTGTTCATTGGTTTATCCTCATTTCTCTCTGTTTGGAATCCAAGAGATCCTCTAAGGCATTTATGCAATCTTGGATAAACTTTTTATCATGTTTATCTGTGCAAATACCACTAATCTCTCCAAGCCAAATTAATTTATCAGAAGCTTGCTTAGAATATTCATCCGTAATCTCTACTGAATAGAATTCTTTTATAACTTTCCAATATTCCGTCATAAATTTTTGTATGATAGGAATATCTTTTGCTTCTACTTTCAACTCCTCACATCCTTTTTGTATACAATATACTGTACACTGTATACGCTCTATTAATTTTTTAAAAATTATTTAT
>ERZ1034949.745-NODE-745-length-18934-cov-13.101012_pt1 | contig 18934 bp, 23 predicted proteins | sample MGYA00520590_ERZ1034949 | MGnify/ENA primary metagenome ERZ1034949 (study PRJEB33766, sample SAMN09781752) | gut metagenome | biome: gut microbiome | host: Homo sapiens | place: Madagascar | study: EMG produced TPA metagenomics assembly of the PRJNA485056 data...
TACCAGTATTATCCATTGCCTTTCTCCTATCCGAACCGAGTTATCTATAAATCTTCAAAGCACCTAGTATAGTAATAAAAATTTGTTTCAAATCTCCTAATGAACTTATAAAAAGATATATTGTTAATGGTATTGCGAGTATCATTAATCCCCACCCCATAACCATTATTGTTACACTTTCCATTTTAGTACGCTCTCGCTTTTCTTCTTTACGCCTCACTTCTTCAGCTATAATGATTGAAAATGATATTAATATCAAAATAATTACAAAAAGACCAAAGAATGACATACCTGTCATAAAGCACCTTCCTTTCCAATATCACATTAGTACTACATCATGTAAAAAATGCCTACTGCAACCAGATAGATAACAACCAGTATCATGATCGGAATCCATACTGCCTTCATGCCGGAAAATATATCATCTGCAATACTGCTCATTGCTCCCCTATATGTTCCTGTAAAATACATTATATCTATTGGTTTATCTTCATTAATTTTTTCATGAAGTTCTTTCAGGTCGTGTATATTCCGCATTAGCTTCTTGTACCTGCGCTTATGAAGAACCTGTTTATATCCGTTGAATGCATTCATGTCGTAGGCTGCACATTTTAACTGCCATTTAATATGCTTCAAGAGACTTGATTTAATATATTGATATTCTATGTTATACATAGTGTCATACATATACTCATTCTCACAAACCATATGATTGTACCTGTCCAGGTAGTCATAATATTTATTTTTCGTCATTATCTGGCATCCTTTCCGTGACGGAATCCGTCACATTATGTTTAGCGGTTAGCAAGGTCATGATTTACTCTGCTTTCCCAGTAAGACGCTCTGGTTGTCGGCGCATTAAATAATGCTTTTGTAAGATATGCTTTGATATTCTTAATGTCGCTGGTTGTGCGTGACATCTGTTCATGTACATATTGCAGGTCAAGACCGTTAAGCTTCATGAAACGCTCCCTAACCATATCTGCCGAATAATCTTCGCCGGAAATGCGGATTGTATCCTTCTGTCGTGTCAGAACTTCGACAATGAGATTATAATACTCATCATACCAATCCTTGCACTCCTGCCTCTCAATCATTATGTCGTAATCAATATTTTTCTTAACCAAATCCCTGATATGTGCATATACCGTATTGGCATTTACCCCAGATATCTGTGTCTCTTTCCCAGTCTTATCAATCCTATCAATCTTTCCGGTATGACTGATAGATAGATTAGATTGATTGATAGATGGATTATTATATATATATCTATCAATCTTATCTGTCTTAGTAGATTTATTATTAATATTATTATATATATTATTATCATTCTCTTTATGAGGGTGGTGCAAATTTTGAACCAGTTCAGATTTTGAACCGGTGCAATTTTTGAACTGGTTCATTTTTTGAACCGGTTCAGATTTTGAACCACCTCTTAGGGTAGAATCCCCCTTGCAACCTGCATCTTGTATTTTTTTAGTGTTATTTATATTGCTTAAGGCAATTGCTGTGTTAAATCCGGGTGGAGCATTATCAGGATGTCCGGTATCTGCTTTATAAGCTGCTACTGATGACTGGCTATCCAGATATAATACATTATCATTCTGTTTGTCATCACTGCTATATGTATCGCCTTGTTTGACTCTCGAATAGTCCATCACATAAATAATATCTTCCATTCCCTCGTTAGGATACTTCATTATCAGACCGAACTCCTGCAGCTCTCGCATGTATTTGATTACAGAGTTCTTGCTTACTCCCATATCCTTTGTTATTGCATTCAGGCTGTACTTTATATATGCCCTATTCTTATCGTCTATCCAGTTACGCTTCCTTGATAAGCTCATTCTATCGAGCAGGAATCCATACAACAATTTTGACATTGCCGATAATCCGGCAAATCTCTCACATGTAAAAAACATTTTTGGTACGCTATAAAAGCTGTACTGTTCAGACTCTTCGCCATAGTAAAAGTCGAATTTCATCATCTCACCTCTCGTCATTGTGACGGAATCCGTCACATATTTATTCATCTCCTCTGAATGTTGCAAGGATATATATAAGACCTGCAACCGTTCCAATCTTGATAACTGTAGTTACTCTGTCTGAAAATGGAAGATGAAATTTATATGATATAATAAAGAGAATGATAAGAATAACAGCAGCCACAGCTTTTCGTATAGTTGCCTTACTTACCTTTTTTTCATTATCTATTAGTCGCTTCATAATCCACCTCTAAACTGTATATTCTGTCGTAAGCAATTGTTTTAATATGCTTTCCGTCATCCTGGGTGTAATGCATTCCTCTGTTGGTTAATTTAACAACATTGCAGCCACCCATACCACCGCCATTAACTGTATGTATTGTCACGGTATCACCAACTGCAACAGTTGTTTTACCCTGTTCATTAACAATGGAATATGATGTTATGTTATTTCTCATCATCCGCCTTATCTCCTTTTCCATCACTTAACTTTGCAAGTCTCCTGGCATATTCAAGTACTGCTCCATTGTCTTCCTTAACCTGTACCTCAATTTCATTCTCAATGATGTTTTCCTTTTTGTTATCCATAATGAACTCCTTTCTGCCTGTTGGCTGTGACGGATTCCGTCACAATTATTATTTAAAACTGTACCCCACCGGGAGAATAGACTCTAAGCACATTCTCCCTTTTGTTTTGCAGCTTAACATCTTCAACTTCGTACTTTTCTTCTGTGATTTTGTCTTTATACTGCCCTTTTTCACGCTTGTATCTCATCATGCAGTTGTAACTGCAGAAATATATATACCTTCCACCCAGCTTGTCTCTATACTTGTATGAAGCCATGTCATATTCTTCTGTACAGAATATTTTTTTACATTCCTTACATTTAATGTAACAGTTCTCTTTCTTTTTTCTGTAAACCACCATTCTTCTCCTTCACACTCTCCATATACCTCTCTGTAACTGCGTCTGATATAGAAGCTGCCTTCATCATTGCCATTATCACAAAAACAAAAACCGCAACCGTCATAATGATTCCTACAATAATGTAACCTGTCATATAACCTCTCCCTTCCGGCAAGCTCCGGGGATTTTCCCCGGATACATTATTTTTTTATTTTCCAAGAAAGCTTATTTCCACATGTTCCACAGCAATTAGGATTAGTAAGGAAAGCAACTGCTCCGAAGCACTTAGGACAGCGTCCTATTGCTCCTACTCCTGCAAGCTTGTCCGTATCATGTTCATCTTTTACTGCATTATCTGGCTCACATGTCTTATCTGTATTATTATCCTTACTTTCACGAGCTTTATTATCATCAGGAAGATACTCTGGATGGTTGTATATGCTGTCCTGTCCTGGTAGCTGTTCATCTGGTGTGACGGATTCCGTCACATTATTGTTTTCGTACGGTCTGTACAATCCCAATCGTTCTGCCCTGCTCACAAAGTCATGCCAAGTAATCTCTTTCTTCCTGTTAATTGCAATTCCTCTTATGGAACAATCGAAAGATAAGTTTGTACCGCCAAAATATTCATGTGTTCTTCCACATCTGTCTTTCAAATAATTTTCCAAAACACTTGCCGGATTATATTTTTTCATATCAGAATTAGATGTAATATGGTGGAATGCAAGCTCTATATCCTTATTAGACGGTTCTTTAAGCTCCGCAACCGCCTGTTTAATATCACTTGTCTTAACAGCACCGGTACTAAGTACCTTCGCCTGTTCCTCGTTATTAAGGCTTGCAAGTGTCTTGGCGGATTCTTTTGTAATCTCATTTTTCTTAAACATATCCATAGATTCATCAGAAAGATTATTTGCGATTGTCTTGTATTCCTGTACAACCGTCTTGCTCATGTTCATAACGCTGGCAAGCTTCTCAACAAGTCTGCCACTTGCAGCTTCCGGGAACAGTTCCGAATTTTCCTTAAGAAGCCTTGACATTCCCTCTACTTCACGCATAATTTCATAATCAGTCTTCCTGTTGTAACCGTTTGTACTGTATACTGCAAACTCTGCCTGTGCATCTGTCATGGCTTTTACATAGCATGGAATCATGCCAAACTGCTCTAAGCCTTTCTCCTCTGCTAAATACCTGCAGGCTCTGTATCGTTTATGTCCGGCGAGGATTTCATATGTATCTGCTCCAGCCTTTCTTACAAGCAGAGGCTGTAATACTTCCCCATCAAGTTCTATTAAATCAGCAAGCTTCTCAACATCTTCCTGTGGGATATCTCTATACTGTAGCTTAGATTCTTCAAGCTTCTTAATGGATACAAGCTGCGGATGCATTTTCTTTGTCAGAATCTTCTCAACTGTATCTGTTTTATCAAAAAAATTATTTAACTTAGGCATTTACTCCACCTCCACAATCTGCAGTACTTCATCTGCTAGGTCTTCATAATCTCGATTTACAACGCTTTTACTTCTATGCATAAACAGTGGCTTATGCTTAAGAAGTGCGCTCTGGATTCCTGAATAATCAGATACGCTTGTTTCGAGTACCGGATAATCATGGTTTTCGACCAAATCGCTATAAACAATTCTCTGGCTTCGTAAATTCTTAAGCTTATTTACAAAAACCTTAAAATTAATCTCTCCGCATCTTGTCTCAAGCTTTATAATTTCCTTTATAACCAAATTGAGGTTATCTCTGGAAAAACCATCAAGGGATATTGGGATAAGCACCATATCAGATATGGCAAGTGCATTCTCAGTCAGAATACTTGCGTCCGGGTGTGTGTCGATAACACAGATATCATATTCATTCGCAATTGTAGCAAGATGTTTTCCCAGTACATCTATGTCTGCAAGGTTAAGAAACATAATATCGTTAGAACCCTTTATAAAGTCGAGATTGTTAAATCTGGAATGATATATAGCTTTTCTAATATCAATGTTTTCTCTTATCACCTGTTCGATATCCGGCTTGCTACGCTTATGCTTAGATATATCTGCGTCAAAGAAGGATGTAAGGTTTGCCTGCATATCCAAATCTAATACAAGTACCTTCTTATCCTGTGCTGCATATGTTGCAGCTAAATTGAATGTTGTTGTGGTCTTTCCTGTACCACCTTTTAAGTTCCATGTCGTAATTATAATCATAGTAATCTGCTCCTTTTTCTATGTGTGACGGATTCCGTCACATATTTATCTGTAACGATTTTTGCCATCATTTAATACAAGTCCATATAGCTCAAGATTCGACTGCTCACTGTCATACATATTTTTTACATTCTGCATTGCGCTTTTTCTAAAATTTAGAATCGAGGTTCTACTTCTATCCAATTCTTTCATCAGAATTTGTACCCCCTCTTTGAAAGAGTGCTTTATGTATAACTGCTCTAATACATACTTCTGCTCCTGTTCCAGGTTGTTATAACATGCCATTATTCTGTAGATTGTCTCCTGGGTTTCAATCAGACTCCTTACATTTGCCAATATGCTTTTTTCCCATTCTTCATTTAACTTGAAATACTGGTCTAATACATTCTGCAAATCAACAAGTGCATTTGTCGGTGCGCTTCCATCTGGCTCTTTGCGTGTCATGGAAGCTGATTCTATCATCCCGACTTCATCCTTACTTTTGAAGATGTTTATAAGTTCAACCTGACAGCTAAGGATAAGCTGGTCATGATTCTTGAGTACATTAACAATGTAATCCTCACTGATACTTCGCAGCATGTTTCATCTCCCATTTCTTTCTTCTCGCAATATTCGCAGCTCTTTTACGCTCTGTGCAATTGTTCTGTGCCACTGTAGCATTGTAATCATATTCTGTCATATCATTAAGTCTCAGCTCACGATACAAGCTCCAATAGCTAATATTAACCTTAGTTGCTATCTCAAGCATTCCATATCCTTCCTTAAATAATCGCTCAATCTCTGCACGCTTATCTGCATTAAGATAAACATTTTGCTTTCTATTTCCTGCCAACTCTATCACCACCTTTCTTATGTGACGGATTCCGTCACATTGTTTTTACCACCATTCTAAATATGGGTCTTGTCCTAACACACCTGGACACATCTTGTAATGAAACCACTCGCCATTTTCATACCTAATACACAATGCCCCATTATCATCAAACCAGTGGTCTACTGGCTCACCTTTATTCCATGATTCCCATGTAGCCTTATGTTGTTCATAACACTCTTTTACTGCTGATTCTGTTGCAAGCCTATCTGCCTGTTCTGAATTGTTTGCAACCGCAATAATTTCTTCATCAAACATATTATTATCCCTCCTCTATAAACCAAAAATTTTTCATTATAGGCTCTGTAACCTGAATTACACAACCAAATTCTCCTGCCCTATACACACTTATATGTTTTGCTTTAATATCCATTACAAGGCTACTGTCGTCATATATCTTAAGCCAGTCAGTATATTCAGCTACTTTCTTGTAATGCTCTCCTATATCAACATTATCTGGTATGATGTAAGCACTGTAATCTCCATCAGAACCAAAAGCTAATAACATAGGTTCTGCTCCATTTTCATTGCAGCCAAGTAAAAGTAATGAAGCAATATCACTGCTTCCAATATTCCATTTTTTATAGTCTTTATATGTCCGCATGTTTTCCTTCCTCCTTCTTTAAATATATTTAAGATATAAGACAACTGTTTTTGGGTATAAAAAAACTAGAGGTTCGTAAATCACCTCTAGTTTTATGTAACAATATTAAATTGTGTGCCTTACGGCTATTGCTTAAGTTACATACTAGGTGTTTACTACCTTTTGTAACTTAATTTTACAGCTTACAAAAAGTTCTAAAAAGGAACTATACTTTAGATATAATGGTTCTTATTCACTGTTCTTACCAGTTCTTCGTTATTCTTTGTCTTGACAAACAAATCAAGAATTCTCTCTGCCGCCTCATCTGTCTTTAATCCATTAAGTGCTTTTCTCATTATATCAACAGCTTCCTGCTCTTCCTTATTAAGAAGAAGATCTTCTCTTCTTGTACTTGACTTTGCTATATCAATTGCAGGGAACACTCTCTTTTCTGATAGCTTTCTGTCAAGAACAAGTTCCATGTTACCTGTTCCCTTAAATTCCTCGAATACAACGTCATCCATCTTGCTTCCTGTCTCAACAAGAGCAGTTGCAAGAATTGTAAGACTTCCCCCCTCACGCATATTTCTTGCTGCACCAAAGAATCTCTTAGGCATATGAAGTGCTGCAGGGTCAAGACCACCTGAAAGTGTACGTCCACTTGCCTGAACTGTAAGGTTGTATGCCCTTGCAAGTCTTGTGATACTGTCAAGAAGGATTATTACATCTGTCTTCTGTTCAACAAGTCTCTTGGCTCTTTCAATAACCATCTCAGATACTCTCTTATGTCTTTCTGGAAGCTCGTCAAATGTTGAATATATAACTTCAACATTATCACCCACGATTGATTCCTTGATATCAGTTACTTCCTCAGGTCTTTCATCAATAAGAAGAATAATCAGGTGCATCTCAGGGTTATTCTTAGTTACAGCATTGGCAATCTGCTTAAGAAGTGTTGTCTTACCTGACTTAGGCTGTGAAACAATCATTCCTCGCTGTCCCTTACCTATAGGTGATATAAGATCAACCATTCTCATTGCCACTGTACTTGAATTCTTTTCAAGATGAATTCTTTCATTAGGAAAAATTGGTGTAAGACTTTCAAATGCAGGTCTTCTCTGTGCAACTGACGGATCTTTTCCATTGACCGTCTCAAGATACATAAGAGCTGAAAACTTCTCTCCTGATGCCTTCATTCTCTTTGGTCCCTGTATAATGTCTCCTGTCTTTAGATTAAACTTTCTTATCTGTGATGGTGATACATATACGTCATTATCTCCCGGAAGGAAATTCTCACATCTTATAAATCCATAACCATCGGATAAAACCTCAAGTATTCCATCTGCCAATGGAGCATCATGTTCTTGTCTTGGCTGTGCACGATAATTATCTTTCTTATCTTCTCTAACATACTGTTCACTCTTATGGTGTGATTCTTCCGATATTCCTGCTGCATCATGTTCCGCTCCGGCATCTTCAGAAACAACAGCTTCAACTTCCACCGGCTCTCTCTTTTCTTCTTCTGCTGCTGCAGCAATAATTGCATCTATGAGTTCACTCTTTCTCATTATTGATATATTTTTTATATTCTTGTCCTTCGCAAACTCGCGTAATACACTAACTGACAATGTTTCTAACTTTGCCTTCATATAATCCACCTCTATTATTAGTCATAGTTTAATTAAATGGGAAATGATGCAGAAATCGCATCAAAGATAAATTAATTATACAACGTATTATTCTAAAAGAAAAGACTAAAAATGCTTTTTTTAGTCATAGCAATATGTTATTATATAAGTTGCTGTGAATAGCACTATAATTGAAAGGAAGATTAGATATTATGACTAATGCAGAGAAAGCCTTACAACTCCATGAAGAATGGAATGGCAAATTTGAAACAACTCCTAAAATGAAGATTCAGACAAGAGAAGATCTTGCCCTTGCTTATACTCCTGGTGTAGCAGAGCCATGCAAGGTTATTGCAAAAGATAAAGAGGCTGCTTACAAATACACAATTAAAGCAAATACTATCGCTGTTGTATCTGACGGAAGTGCTGTACTTGGACTTGGTAATATCGGTGCTCATGCCGCTATGCCTGTTATGGAAGGAAAAGCTGTTCTATTCAAGGAATTTGGTAATGTTAATGCTGTACCTGTCTGCCTTGATACACAGGACACAGAAGAAATCATCAAAACAGTAGTTAATATTGCACCTGCATTTGGCGGTATCAATCTTGAAGATATATCAGCTCCAAGATGTTTTGAAATCGAGACAAGACTTAAGGAGCTTCTTGACATACCTGTATTCCATGATGACCAGCATGGTACTGCTATCGTTGTGTTAGCAGGTATCATTAACGGACTTAAGGTAACAGGCAAGACTAAAGAAGACTGTCAGGTAGTAGTTAACGGTGCCGGTTCTGCCGGAGTTGCTATTACAAAGCTTCTTCTTACATATGGTTTTAAGCATGTTACAATGTGTGATAAGTCTGGTATCCTTTCAAAGGCTTCAGAAGGTCTTAACTGGATGCAGCAGTCAATGATGGAAGTAACTAACCTTGAGAACAAGACTGGTTCTTTAGCTGATGCACTCCGTGGTGCAGATATATTTGTCGGAGTTTCTGCTCCTAACATCGTTACAGCCGATATGGTTAAGACTATGAATAAAGATGCAATTATATTTGCAATGGCTAACCCTGTTCCAGAGATTATGCCTGATGTTGCCAAGGCAGCAGGTGCAAGAGTTGTTGGTACAGGACGTTCTGATTTCCCTAACCAGGTTAATAATGTTATTGCATTCCCTGGTATCTTCAAGGGTGCTCTTGAAGGCCGTGCAAGACAGATAACTGAAGATATGAAGCTTGCAGCTGCACTTGCAATCGCTAACCTTGTTCCAGATGACGAAGTAAGTGATGTTAATATCCTTCCTGAAGCATTTGACCCAAGAGTTGCTGATGTTGTCAGCAAAGCTGTAATCGATCATATTGAGAAGTAATTATGCTTCCGTATTATTATTCTGTAAGTGAATATCTGAAAGACACTTATGGTAAAAAATTATACAAGTTAAGTCTTTCCGGAAACATGACCTGTCCTAACAGAGATGGATTTCTTGGTACAAGAGGCTGTATATTCTGCAGTGGTCATGGTTCCGGAGATTTTGCCGTTAAAGATATTGACAAAGCAAAGACTTTGGTATCTAATAAGTATTCTGGCAGTGAATATATTGCATATTTCCAATCATTTACTAACACATATGCTGACGTTGGATATCTGCGTGAACTTTTTATGCCTGTAATACTAAGAGATGATATCCGTATACTGTCTATAGCAACAAGACCGGATTGTCTTGGTGATGACATCCTAGAACTTCTTGATGAGCTTAATCGCATCAAACCTGTATGGATTGAATTAGGATTACAGACTATTAATGTTTCGTCTGCTGATTATATACGCAGAGGATATCCTTTATCCACATATGATGAAGCGGTAAAAAATCTTCTTTCCATAGGAATTGCTCCGATTGTCCATATGATAATTGGTCTTCCTCACGAAACCATAAGTGATTATATTGCTACTGCCCGCTATATAGCAGACAGCGGTGCATCGGGAATCAAGATTTCTTTATTGCACATTTTAAAAGATACTGACCTTTACGATGATTATTGCAAAGGATTATTCAAAGCTCTTACCATGGATGAATACCTTGCCGCAATAGGAGCTATACTCCCTGTGTTACCTAGGAATATGGTAATACACAGACTTACCGGTGACGGGCCTAAGAATATTCTTGCAGCACCATTATGGACTGCTGACAAAAAGAGAGTTCTTAATACTCTCACACATTACCTCAAAGAAAATAAGATTTATCAAGGAAAAGATTATGAACACTGACTCAACCACTTTGTACAAATTAATGATTTTATATATGCTGAGTAAAGTGAATTTTCCGTTATCCAACACACAGCTTTCTTCTTTCATGTTGGATAAACAATACACGGATTATTTCACTTTTCAGGAAACCATCAACTCTCTGGTTGAGGACGGCTTTATAAGAGGCTACACGCACCAGAGCAGCACTCACTATACTCTCACCAAGGAAGGTGAGGATACCATTGCATTTTTCTATACCAAGATATCAACTGCGATACGCGATGATATAGAAACTTATCTGTTCGATAACAAATACGAATTAAAGAATGAGGCTGGAACTGTAACTGACTGCTACAAGTTATCTAACGGCAATTACATTGCACACTGTCAGTTAAAAGAAGGTGATACAACTCTTATTGAACTCAATCTTAATGTTCCAGTTGAGGAACAGGCTGAGATAATATGTGCAAGATGGCGTGAGAACAGTCAGGAAGTATATGATTATATTGTTCGTAAGCTTATGTAAAAAGCGTTCCGACAGGCAAATGAGATTTTCTCAAGTTTACCTGTCGAAACGCTTTTTTATTTATTATCTATATTTTCTTCCATCAATTCTTCTGTAACTTCTTCCTGTGGCAGTACATATGAATCTATAAGCTGCCATAATTCTTTAAGTCCCTGCTTGGTCTGTGATGAAAAAGGAATAAGAATATCTTCCTGTCTTAATCCAAGTCCTGTTCTTACAGCTTTCACCTGTTTGCTTATCTGGCTTCTCTTAATCTTATCCAGCTTTGTTGCAACAATTACAGGTCTGTAACCATTATTTACAATCCAGTCATACATCATTCTGTCATTGTCAGATGGGTCATGACGGATATCAATCAGTAAGAACACCTGCTTTAACTGGCTGCTCTTTCTTAAATATTTCTCAATCATCTTGCCCCATTTGGCTTTGACAGCCGGACTTACATTGGCATATCCATAACCAGGAAGATCAACAAGATACATACTGTCATTAATATTATAGAAATTAATAGTCTGTGTCTTACCTGGCTGTGATGATGTTCTTGCATATGATTTCCTGTTCATTAGTGCATTAATGAGCGATGATTTACCAACATTTGACTTACCTGCAAATGCAACCTCAGGAAATGGTGTCTCAGGAAGTGTGCTTGTCACTCCGACTACTATATCCAGATTAACTTTTTTAATAACCATAATCCATATCTCCTTTCATTTAATGCATTAATGCCTGTGCAAATACTTCTTTAACATTATTCACATATATTATGTTCATTCCATCAGTTATCTCAGCATCAAGTTCCTCTACATCAGACCTGTTATCCTCTGGCACGAAAACATTTGTTATGCCAGCTGTCTTACTTGCAAGAAGCTTTTCTTTAAGTCCTCCTATTGGAAGAACCCTGCCTCTTAGTGTAAGCTCTCCTGTCATGGCAACATCTGCTCTTACCGGGATTCCTGTAACTGCAGATAACATTGCTGTAGCCATTGTAATACCAGCAGAAGGTCCATCTTTAGGAGTCGCTCCCTCAGGTATATGAAGATGGAATGCATGCTTCTGGAAATATTCTGTATCCACCTTGTATCTGCCTTTCTCTGTAACAGACTTGATATAAGAAACCGCTATACTTGCTGATTCTTTCATTACATCGCCCATATTACCTGTAAGCTTGAACTCACCTTTGCCTGGCATTGTTATAACCTCTATCTCAAGAGTATCTCCACCTGCCTGCGTCCATGCAAGTCCTCTTACAATACCAACTTCACCCTTTGGGTTCTTCTTATCCGGTCTGTACTTAACCTTTCCAAGATAATCTGTAATATTCTTATCAGATACATTAACTGTTTTCTTTACAGACTTTTCTCTTGTTCCATCAGGCATGAATACACCTGCCTTATACAACTCGCTGACCGCCTTTCTTACAACTTTGGCAATCTGTCTTTCGAGCCCACGCACCCCTGCTTCTCGTGTATAAGAATCTATTATTGTCCTTATAACTTTATCTGTAAATTTAACATCAGATACAAGCAGACCGTTCTGTTTAATCTGCTTCTTAATAAGGTGCTCCTTAGCAATATGAAACTTTTCATTAGCTGTATATGAGCCCACCTCAATTATCTCCATTCTGTCAAGAAGAGGACGGCTTACTCTTGATAAATCATTAGCAGTAGCTATAAAAAGAACATTTGACAAATCAACTGGCATCTCTATATAGTGGTCAACAAAATTAACATTCTGCTCGCTGTCTAAGACCTCAAGAAGCGCTGCTGAAGTATCTCCCTTATAATCGCTGCTCATCTTGTCTATCTCATCAAGAAGCATAAGTGGATTGTTAACCTTTGCCCCCTTAAGTCCTTCAATAATCCTTCCCGGCATAGCACCGATATATGTTTTTCTGTGTCCTCTTATCTCAGCTTCATCTTTAACACCACCAAGACAGATTCTCACATATTCTTTTCCTAGTGCTTTCGCAACTGACTTTGCAATAGAAGTCTTACCTGTTCCCGGAGGTCCTGCAAGACATATTATAGGTGCTTTGCCACTGCTTGTTATATTTCTAACCGCAAGTGATTCAAGAATTCTTTCTTTAATATCCTTCATTCCATAATGATCAGAATCAAGTACCATAGCTGCATTGTCTATATCCTTATTATCCTGTGTTCCCACATTCCATGGAAGCTCAAGGCACGTCTCTATGTAAGTTCTCTCCACATTAGCTTCTGCATTATTGCCAGCTAAAGATTTAAGTCTCTTAATTTCTTTATTAAGCTTATCCTTTACATATTCAGGTGCATCAAGCTTTTCAACTGCAGCCACATATTCTTCTGTCTCTGATGCAGTTCCGCCATCAAGCTCTTCATTAATTGCCGCAAGTTCTTCTCTTAATATGTAATCCTTCTGATTCTTATCAACTCTTTCTCTTACTGCATTGCCAAGCTCTTCTTTAATCCTGTATGCATTAATCTCATTAATAAGCAATGTTGCTGCAAATGTATACATCTGCTCATAGTCTTCAACTTCAAGAAACTGTTGTCTCTTATCGTAATCCATCAGGAATTCCTGTGCAAACTCCATCATCAGCTTTTCTGCATCATTATATGACATCCATCTCTTAATTGTATCCTTGGCAAACTTAGGATTAACATGTGAATACTGCGATAAAAGTTCACGCATGCCAACTACTATTGCTCTTGAAACAACCTTATCCGGCTTCTCCAATCCATCAATTACGCTTATATCAGCAATCATCATGCCTGATACTTCCTCAAAGCTGTTTATGATTGCCTTTTCAAGTCCTTCAACCTGTACTCTTAAAATTTTACCTGGCATCTTGATTATCTGTTTTACTTTGGCAATTGTTCCTACTGTATATAAATCCTCTATTCCCGGCTCACTCACCTGTGAATCTCTCTGGGTAACAAGATATATAAACTGATCTCCTGCCATGCTTGCCTGAACAGCTTTAACCGACTTCTTTCTGCTCACATCGAAATGCATTACCATTCCTGGAAAAACAGTTACATTTCTCAATGGAATAGTGGGATAATGTCTGTTATATTCGTTATTCATATATTCCTCTCTATCAATAATGGCGGACCGTCCATCACGAACAGTCCGCCTGAATCAATTCATTACTGTGCTTTTTTAACAGCATCCGTTCTGTATTCTAACAGAGGCTTTGCACTGCCTTCTACAGCTTCCTTAGTTATTATACATTTGGCTATTGTCTCATCTGATGGAATCTCATACATTACTTCATTCATGACTGATTCTAAGATTGAACGTAAACCTCGTGCACCTGTCTTTCTTTCAAAACTCTTGTGAGCCACCGCCTCGATTGCTTCATCTGTGAATTCAAGTGCTACTTCATCAAGTCCGAAGAGTGCCTGATACTGCTTTACAATAGCATTCTTAGGCTCTTTAAGAATTCTCACAAGTGATGCCTCATCCAGTGAATCCAGTGAAACAACAACCGGAACTCGACCTACAAACTCAGGAATAAGACCGAATTTGATAAGATCCTGTGGAAGTGCCTTATGGAACATCTCACCAACATCATCATTGCTCTTTTCCTTAAGCTCTGAATTAAATCCAATTGAACTCTTATCCATTCTCGATTCAATAATCTTCTCAAGCCCGTCAAATGCACCACCACATATAAAAAGAATATTAGTTGTATCAATAGGAATAAGTTCCTGCTGAGGATGCTTTCTTCCTCCCTGAGGCGGAACAGATGCTACTGTTCCTTCTAATATCTTAAGAAGTGCCTGCTGTACACCTTCTCCGGATACATCTCTTGTTATAGAGACATTCTCTGATTTCTTAGTAATCTTATCTATCTCATCAATATATATGATACCATATTGAGCTTTTTCTATGTCATAATCTGCCGCCTGAATAAGCTTTAAAAGGATATTCTCAACATCCTCACCAACATATCCGGCTTCTGTAAGAGTTGTTGCATCAGCAATTGCAAAAGGTACATTAAGAAGTCTTGCAAGATTCTGTGCAAGGAATGTCTTTCCTGAACCTGTTGGTCCAAGCATAAGAATATTACTCTTCTGTAACTCTACATCCAGATCAGCCTGTGACATTATTCTCTTATAATGATTATATACAGCAACTGCAAGAACTTTCTTTGCCTCGTCCTGCCCTATAACATAATCATCAAGGAATTCCTTAATCTGCTTTGGTTTAAGCAGGTTAATGTTCATTCCATCAACTGCATCTACGCCATCTGATTCTGTTTCAAACTCTTCATCAAGGATATCGCTGCATATTTCTACACATTCATCGCAAATGTAAACGCCATTATGTCCTGCGATAAGCTTCTTTACCTGATCCTGTGTCTTATTACAGAATGAGCATCTAAGCTTCTCGTCAATATTTCTGCCTGCCATACCATCCTCCAAATCACCAATATCCATCTCCTGTTATCAAAACAGGTCCCGCTTATTACACAAAAACAAGGGAGATACCTGCAAATATATTATCTGCAGGCACCTTCCTTATCATAAGCAGTTATTATCTCTTCTCCACGACACTATCAATAAGTCCATAAGCAACAGCTTCCTGTGCTGACATGTAATTATCTCTTTCTGTGTCTCGTGAAATCTCTTCAACTGACTTACCAGTATTAGCAGCCAGTATCTGATTTAACTTATTTCTTGTCTTAAGTATATTCTCAGCAACGATTCTAATCTCAGTTTCCTGACCTCTTGCACCGCCTGATGGCTGGTGAATCATAATCTCTGCATTAGGAAGAGCAAGTCTCTTTCCTTTAGCACCGCCTGAAAGAAGGAATGCACCCATACTTGCAGCCATACCAATACAGATTGTAGATACATCGCATTTGATGTACTGCATTGTATCGTAGATAGCAAAACCTGCTGATACAGATCCTCCTGGGCTGTTAATGTAGAAATGTATATCCTTGCCTGGATCTTCTGCTTCAAGGAATAACATCTGTGCTACTATAAGGTTAGCAGATACATCTGTTACTTCTTCTCCTAAGAATATAATTCTGTCTTTGAGCAGACGTGAATATATATCATATGATCTTTCGCCTCTGCTGTTCTGTTCAATGACATAAGGTACAAAACTCATTACACAACCTCCAATATACTAAATGTTCTTATAAGAATCTGATTATTTCTCAACAACTGATCCTGTAATAACTTCTATAGCCTTCTGGATTGCAAGATCTTCCTTAATCTGCTTCTTCTCATAGTCTCCCATGAATTCCTTAATCTGATCAAGTTCCATCTTGTAAGCTTCAGCCATCTTCTTTAACTCTGCTTCGAAATCTTCTTCTGAAGTCTCGATGTTCTCAGCCTTAACAACAGCCTCAAGAACAAGTCTTGACTGGATTCTCTTAACAGCCTCTGGCTTCATCTCGTCCATAATCTTATCAGCTGTCATACCTGTGTACTGGAAGTACTGCTCAACTGATAATCCCTGCTGCTGTAATCTCTGAGCGAAATCCTCAACCATTCTGTTAACCTGTGTGTCAACCATAGCATCTGGAATATCCATCTTAGAGCCTTCGATAATCTTAGCGATTGCTTCGTCTTCCTGCTTAGCCTTAGCTTCTCTTGACTTTCTGTCAGCAATCTTATTCTTTAAATCATCCTTGTATTCAGCAAGTGTATCGAAATCAGATACATCCTGAGCAAACTCATCATTAAGTTCTGGAAGCTGCTTCTCCTTAATTTCCTTAACAGAAACCTTGAACATAGCTGGCTTACCCTTAAGTTCATCTACATGATACTCTTCTGGGAATGTAACATTGATTTCTTTCTCATCACCGATATTCATACCGATAATCTGCTCTTCAAATGTATCAATGAATGAATGAGATCCGATTGTAAGTGGGTAATCTGTTCCCTTTCCACCTTCGAATGCAACACCATCAACAAATCCTTCGAAATCGATAACTGTGTTATCGCCATCCTTAACAGCTCTGTCTGCTACAGATACTGTTCTTGAATTCTGATCCTGAACTCTCTTTAATTCTTCTTCTACATCAGCATCTGTTGCTTCTGTATCAGCCTTAGTTACTTCAACGCCCTTGTACTGTCCAAGCTCAACTTCTGGCTTAGTAGCTACAACTGCTTCGAAGATAAATGGCTTTCCAGCCTCTAACTGTGTTACATTAATCTTTGGCTGAGAAACAAGCTCAAGACCACACTCATCAGCAGCCTTAGCATATGCTTCTGGAATGATTGAGTTAGCAGCATCTTCGTAGAATACTTCTGCGCCATACATCTTCTCAATCATCTTTCTAGGAGCTTTACCTTTTCTGAAACCAGGAAGGCTGATCTTGCTCTTATTCTTATTATATGCAGTATTAAGACCTGCCTCAAACTCCTCAGCAGTAGACTCAATAACAAGTTTAACCATATTCTTTTCTTCTAAATTCTCAACTGTGAAACTCATTATAAATTAATCCTCCTATGATATATGTATTGTTACTATCGTACAACATACCCACGAATTATAACACAACTGTTTTTAGATTACCAGTACTATTTTAAAAAAATAAAAGATAGGACCGCAATCCTTATATTTACTGAAAAATACGCGGATTACAGCCCCATTTATCACTTAAGACAATTCATATTCAGTTATAAACAGCAGTGATTACTTACCGCCCATCTGCTCTTCCTGTCTTCTGATCATCTCTTTTACCATGTTACCACCTACTGAACCAGCTTCTGCTGATGTGAGGTCTCCATTGTACCCATCCTTTAAGTTAACACCGATTTCTGAAGCAACCTCCATCTTGAATCTGTCAAGTGCGCTCTGTGCTTCCTTCTTAGTCTTATAATTAGAACTTGTTGATTTAGCCATAATAAGCCTCCTTATTAAACACATTTTAGGTTTAAGCCGAAAAGTTATGGCGCCATAACTTAACGTCTTGATGTTATTATGTGTCCGTTAATACTAATTATTATGACATATTCTGGTTGTTAATTATTAGGAGACATTTTCGTTGTTTCTGTTTCTAAATCTTTGGCTGACGCCGGAATTATATTCTTATATACATATATCTCATCATATACAGGTGCCCATCTGTATGTTGCTCCTCCAGTGCAGAAAACATACGCATTACCTTTATTAGTTACAGCATAACTTACAAGGCAGCTTCCTGCTTCATTGGTAAATCCTGTCTTACCACCTTTTACTAGTACTCCAGGTGCTTCATTACCATATATTCTTGAATACATTGTACTTGTAAGCTGTATTCCTTCCGGATGCTGTGCTGTTGCTTTAGTCTTATACTGATATGTTCCAAGTACTTTGGCTCTGGTCTCATCTTTCATGGCATATTCCATAATCATTGCCATCTCTGATGGAGTTGTATACTGTTCCTCATCATATAATCCTGTCGGATTAGTAAAATGTGTATACTTAAGTCCAAGCTCTTTACATTTTTCATTCATAAGCTTTGCAAATTCTTCATTAGAGCCAGCTGCCATTATAGCCAGTGCCTCAGCTGCATCAGCTCCTGATGGAAGCACAAGTCCATACATAAGATCTTCAACATCCACTGTCTCACCTTCAAGGAATCCTGCAACAGATGCTTCTTCCCTGTATAGTCTGTTAAGCATCTCGAATCCAAATGTATAAGTCTGCGGCATCTTATCAATATTCTCTGATACGACTATAAGTGTCATGACCTTAGTCATTGATGCCGGATATATCTTAGAGTCTGCAAGTTTTCCAGCTATTATCTTATGGTTATTCACATCAAGCAACGCAGCATAAGGTGACGCTATCTGTGTATCTGATGACAAATCCTTATAGTCTGCTGCCATCTGTGAATATATAAGAGGCGGCTCTGTTGGCTGCTGCGTCTGTGTTTCATTCTCAGCATATGTTTCTGCAATTATATCTGATGCAAATGCAGCTTTCTGCTTTGATGTTTTTCTTAAGCCTGATGAAGCATTAATAATAACTACAGCAATAACAATCGCAGCTACAGTCATTAT
>ERZ1034949.746-NODE-746-length-18881-cov-5.578296_pt1 | contig 18881 bp, 14 predicted proteins | sample MGYA00520590_ERZ1034949 | MGnify/ENA primary metagenome ERZ1034949 (study PRJEB33766, sample SAMN09781752) | gut metagenome | biome: gut microbiome | host: Homo sapiens | place: Madagascar | study: EMG produced TPA metagenomics assembly of the PRJNA485056 data set...
TCCATGTGTTCAGCCTAGTTCATAAATATGTGTCCAGGATTCTGGGTACATATCACTATGATTTAGACGGTGTGGAGTTTTATTTTGCCTTTTTATAATTGCTTTTGCAGATCTTATGCAGATCAGTCGTGGCCGTTTACGAGATCCTCTATCATGTTGATGATGATTCCCGTTGAGTCGGTCAGGTTGCTGGACTCCATAGCCTGGATATATTTCTCTTTGTTGTTGTACACTTCATTTATTCCGGCGAACAGAGACTCTGTGTTAAGCTCTTCCTCCTGGATCACATAGCTGTATCCGCTCTTCTCAAATGACTGGGCGTTGAGAATCTGATCACCTCTTGATGCAGCCTTTGACAGAGGAATGAGGATGTTCGGTTTTCTGAGTGCGAGAAGCTCACAGATGGCATTGGCTCCTGCACGTGAGATGATGATATCGCACAGTGCAAGCATGCTTGCAAGTTCCTTCTTTACATATTCGTACTGGACATAGCCCTTCTTATCCTTGAGGGATTCATCCAGATTGTCCTTGCCGCACAGGTGGATGACGTTGAAGGTCTCCAGAAGACGGTCGATATTGTCTCTTATTGCGTTGTTGATTATGACGCTTCCTGAACTTCCGCCCACGATAAGGAGAACAGGCTTGTTGTCAGTGAAACCGCAGTAGTTATATGCAAATGCGGAATCGCCGCGGAAAAGTTCCTCTCTGATAGGGGTTCCGGTTACGACTGCCTTGCCCTCAGGGAAGAGATCCTTTGTCTCAGGGAAGTTACAGCATACCTTTGTCGCCTTTGGAAGGGCGAGCTTATTTGCAAGGCCGGGAGTCATATCTGATTCGTGTATCACCACAGGGATACCTGCTGAGTGTGCGGCAAATACCACAGGGACTGTGACAAATCCTCCCTTTGAGAATACTACATCAGGTTTGAGCTCTTTCATGAGCTTCTTTGCTTCAGATATTCCTTTAAGTACCTTGAACGGATCTGAGAAGTTCTTCATTGAGAAGTATCTTCTGAGCTTTCCTGAAGCTATGCCGTGATAAGGGATGCCCATATCTTCTATAAGCTTTTTCTCCATGCCGTCATATGAACCGATGTACTGGATGTCATATCCGTGCTTCTTCAGCTCCGGCATAAGTGCCATGTTTGGTGTGACATGACCTGCTGTACCGCCGCCTGTCAATATAATTCTCTTCATAATGATTGTTAATCCTCCTGTTACTGTGCTGAAGCCAGATACTGCTTGAGTGCCTGAGCCAGTTGATCCGGGCATGAAGTCGGCTTGAAACCGCAGGTTGTGCCCTCGAGTCTGGCGATGACGTCCTCTGGCTTCATACCTTCTACAAGTGCACCGATACCCTTAAGGTTGCCGTTGCATCCTCCGGTAAATTTTACATTGTGTAACCTGCCGTCATTTACGTCAAAATAAATCTCAACTGAGCAGGTTCCTTTAGTCTTATAAACCATAGCTATACCTCTTTTCTATTGTACTTAACCAATCATTTTTATATTCTTTTTTAATAGCGTTGAGCATGATGCTCCTAACGCGCATCATATTATAGCATATCACAAATGCGGTTAAAACCAAAATATTTGTCGAGCGAAAATAATTGTATACCCGGGAATGCGGCTCATATAATACTACCATCCGGGCTGGCCATCCGGATATGCGATATGTTTTTGACTGAAATGATCGAATATGTGAAAAGAGAGGGAAAAACTATGTTTGAAACTTTGCTGAATCAGAATGTGTGTATGTATGTGATGATAGTGTGTGGGTGCATTGGACTGATAGGACGGGCTGTGATGAGCAGCTATCTTGCGAGACTTGCAAAGGCTGCGGAGAGGATGGGGACAACAAGGAAAAAGGCGCTGTTGGAGATACGAAAGCGGTATGAGGATATAGCTTCGCTGGATGTGGACATACATGACACTGCGGCATTTGTGGACAAGTACATAGACAGGTTGAAAATAGGATTTGTACCTGTGAACGTGTGGAACGGATTTGTAAAAAATATGGGACTCGTCGTTGCGGGGACAGGCATATTTGCGGCGGTATATCAATATTATGTAGTAGGCGATGGACCGGAGGCACTGAAAATGTGCGTGTGCGGTCTGGCAACATATATGCTTCTCATGGCGGCACACAATCAGTGGAACTGTGCATGGCACATGCGGGCTCTCAGGGACAGCGTGAAAAATTATCTCAGCAACAGCCTGTCGAACAGACTCCGAAAGGAGGAAAAGAAGGCGGAGGCTCCGGAACTTCAGGTTGCGTGCAGCTCAGCTGATGAGGGGATAGAGAAAAAGAAGGTTAAGAAAAAACAATCCCGGAATGGGGCGGCGGATTATGATGTTCTTCTGGATGGGATCATGAAGAAGATGCTGGCGGATGGATAACCGGCGAGTGGACATGTGCAGGTGGGCTGCAGATGAAATGCGGGTGAAAACAGCCTGTATGAGCCAATAAATTCAGGATGGTAGATGGTGAGAAAGCTGTACTTGATAGCAGGACTGTATGCGGTCTGCGTGATCGGGGCTGTGCTGAGTGGATGTTCCATATATGACAAGGAAGATATGTCCAAAATGATAGCAACTCCGGGTGATGCAGAGTGTCAGGCGGACGGTGCGAAGAATGGGGAAGGTGATGCGGAAGGAAAAGAAAAATCGGGAGACAAGACGGAAGATGCGGAGAGTAACACGGACACAGACGGGGAGAGTCAGGGTGAGGATATGACCAGACTCAGGGATTACAGCCAGATATCGACAAAGAAATATTCATGGTACATAGTGCGGGACAAAAATCATGGAATGAGTGGCTGTGACAACAGCTTTCCGCTGGAGCAGTACGATGCATTCTACGTGGACAGAGTGTGTGCTGAGAAGAATGAAAAGGTGATGTATCTGACATTTGACTGTGGGTACGAGAACGGATATACAGAGCAGATGCTGGATGTGCTCAAAAAGCACAATGCAACGGGCTGCTTCTTCGTGACGATGACTTACATAAGGGACAATCCGGATATAGTAAAGAGGATGAAGGAGGAGGGACATCAGGTGGGAAACCACACGGTGCATCATCCGTGCATGCCGGAGAAGAGTGTGGAGGAGCAGAAAAATGAACTCAGAGAGTGTTCGGATTTTATGAAGAGTGAAACGGGTTATGATATGGATATGTATTTCAGGCCGCCTTGCGGTGAGTACAGTGAACAGGTTCTGCAGCTGGCCAAGGATATGGGGTACAAGACCATATTCTGGAGTATGGCTTACCTTGATTATGATGTGAACAATCAGCCAGGAGCGGATTATGTCATTGATCATTTTGCGAAATATCATCATCCGGGAGCCATTCCGCTCATACACAATGTGTCGTCGTCAAATGCGCAGGCACTTGATACGGTTCTCACAAACCTGGAGAAGGAGGGATATGAGTTCAGGTCTTTGAATGAGATGAAAATTGAATAGTGGTATCAGAAACAGAAGCTCTCTGTGCGGATCATGCCGATCCGAACGGAGAGCTTTTGCGTATTGGCAGTGCGATCTGTGTGATATAAGCATCTTTATTTGCTCCGTGGGTTGGAGGACCCTCCATAAATGAATTGCGAAAATAACCACAAGTAGCAAGATTGTTTTCTTTTGCATAGTCCAATAGTTTCTTCTGGACAGTGTCGAAATTTTCATATGGACCACGGTGGTATATACAGATAGCTGCAGTCTGTGGAAGTTTTTTTATGTGTTCGTCATTGGTGTCAGGATCTGCTGCGACAGGTATGACATATCTTCCGGCTGATGCTGATTCGATAAAAACCTCTGTACACATTTTGCCTGTGGTGTCCAGTTGGTATTTTTTTGTTGCCTCGATAAAGGTCTTGCGCAGATCTTCAGTTTTTCTGGCCAGATCAGAGTCTTTGAACTCCTGACAAAATGCAGTGAATGAGGGAAGAGTGATAAAATGGATCTCCGGTTCTGATGTCTGGGACTGACGCAGCTGAAGCTGGGCTATGCACAGATCCAGCTGGGAACGGAGCGCAGTCATACGTTCAATGACATCCTCAAGCTTTTCGGTATTATTGAAGTACTTGTTAATCTCGGATAGCGATAATCCTAGTCCCTGAAGAACTTTTATAATTCGTATATGTACGATGTTATCGGCAGAGTAGTAGCGGAAACCGCTGCTCTCATTTTTGTATGCGGGTGTCAGAAGCCCCAGGTCTTCGTAGTTTAACAGCATTCTTCTTGTCACTCCAAGCATTTTGGTGACTTCGCCAATTTGATATAGATTTTTATTTGCGTGATTCATATGATTCCCCTTCTCTTAAAAATAGACAAAAAAAATTGTGAATATTGCATAAATACCGCAAAAATATTGTTGACTTGAACATTGATGTACGAATTATAATTATCATAAATTGTTAAAGGAAAAGAGTCAAGAATTAACAGGAGGTAATGGTTGCAGAGAGAAAACATTAACGGACACACGAAAAAGAGGTTTTATTGAGAAAGAGAGGGAAGTGTATGAAAGAAAGAATTCTATGCAGAAAAGTTATGGCATGGCTCATGACAGCTTTCATGGTCATAACGTGTTTGATTTCGATAGGTGGTAAGAATACTGCCTACGCAGCGGCTATGGAGAATATCAAGGTAACAGACGTGGATATAAGCACAGATGGACATATGAGAGGTCTCAAGTGGGGGTGGACAACCAGCGGTTATGCCAGCGCGAGTTGCAAGCTTGGCATTCAGTCTGAGAAGTTCACGACTGGAGATCTCACAAACTTTGGTGATTATCTGAGCAGCCATAGGTACAGTGGATGGGCGAGTGCCGAGTCACCTGAAGGCTGCGGATTTAAAGGCTGGATAACAGAGAACTCGTTCTCAAGGAGTTCAGGTACATATGACAGAACGGATACCATTTCCGGAGAGGGAATAGATATGGGTACCACGGGTGTGTATTATCTGTATACGTGGACATATTATAATGGTTATGTATTCCCTGATATTTACATAGGAAGTATTGATCTGAATGCTGGCAAGATCGTGGACGCCAGCGGCAATGAAATAACATTTCAGATCGGTGGCTTTTCAGGCGGAGGCAATACAGATCCTTCGGAGGAAGAAGTTGTATTCATGAACAATGGATATCCATATGGCAAGAATATGACGAATAGTTCAATCACTCTCGTTATGGACGTGACAGGGGAAGCTGCAACATATCAGTGGCAGAGCGCAACCAGTAAGCGTGGACCATTTACAGATATTGAAGGTGCAAATGGAAGTACATATACGTTCACCCCGACTCATGGATACTGGTACAGGTGCGTGGTGGATGGTACAGCCAGCAGAGCGGTAAAGGCAGTTATCCCTACCAGTGACAATGGAAATACGTGGACAAAGCCAAATACTTGCTGGTATATAAGCAATGGAGTTATGGCCTATATGGCCAATGGCAATGGGTTTGATATTGTTGGCTTGTATACCAAGGACGGAAAGAACTATATGCTTGGAACAAGCTACGACAAAGTATGGAGATTGTACAGCAGAAGCGATTCAGAGCCTTCAGCAGAAACGGCTACATCACAAGTATCTGTGGCTTCGCTTGCAGCTCTAAGATTGTCGTTTGATCCTATGAATACTCACGATCTGATTTTTGATGCTGAACTTGGTGAGGGACAGCACTCATTCGCTATAGGAGCTGACGCGAATATTGGAAATGAAATTACAAGCTCTGACAGTGCAGATGAAGCGGTGCTTGCTGCCACTGTCAAGAATGGTGAATTACAGCAGATAGCGATGATGGGAGTTGCTAAAGCGGCGGATGCGGCAGATGATACTCCATCATTTGTTCTTGCCCCTATAACACAGGCAAGTAATTACTGGATCGGGGGCTATGATTCCAGAAGAATATTTGAGTACAATACAGGTTCATCAAGCTACATAAAGGAAACTGCTGAAATAAATGGTCAGAATGCTGCATCCCTGGTTGAAGGAATAGATTCGGGATTGACAATGTCATGGACAAATGTTGAAGATGGCGGACATATAGGTTTCAAATTCAGCGTTGGAGCGGTGGCTGATGTAGGAGCAGTTACAGGACAGGTTGATTATATAACAGAAAATCTGACAGATCTTGATGGCGATACTTCATATATCATCACTGTTGATGGCGAGTCATATGAAATTGTGAGTGATATGTATGGTGATATAGCCCTTGAGGGAACAGATGATAACGACGTATCATATAGTTTGTTTGGTAAAAATATAAGTATCAGCAAGAAGGACAGTCAGGATACACCTGCTGATATAACTGTTGCAGCAAGACCGGAGGCGCCATCTGCACCGAAGACTCTTGCAGACATACAGAATCCAACACCAGCTGATATGGAAAGTGCTGCAGACGGCGAAGGCATTGAGATAGTAAGCGTGACTGGTGATTCTGTGACAGTAAGCCCGCTTGGCGGACAGCAGTATCAGTATTCGATGGATGGAGCGGCCTGGACAGTTCTCGATGATCTGAATGTGTCAGATAATTATGTTATCTCAGGACTTGAAGAGAATCAGAGGGTATATGTTCGCACAAGATACGTGGCTAATACGACAAGACCAGCTTCATTGTGGTCAGATGCCAAGGCAGTCTCACGTGACCTGATCGCCGGAGTAACTGCGGAAGATACAACCTGCACTTATGATGGATTGATACATAGCCCATCTGTTACAATTGCAGATGGCCTGGATGGAGCTTCTATCAGTTATTCATTGGCAGCAGATGAGCCGTACACACAGACGGTTCCAGAACTTAAAAATGCCGGAACATATAAGGTGTATTACCTTGTTACAGCAGATGAGTGTTCACCGGTATTTGGCGATGTGACTGTGACTATCGAAAAGAAAACGATCACAGCGGATAAGGTAATCGTTGATGAAAATGCATATATACAGGGAATCCAGTTCTCAGGATTGCTGGATGGAGATGAACTTGTATATGACGAGGATTATACTGTAGTACTGTGGGACGTTACACCTGGAATAGAGACGGTTGTAACTACATACAGATTTGGGCTTGCAACTACGGGTAATGCAGCCAATTACATGCTTCAGAACAAGTCATGGGATATGGTTCATTATCATGACTGGACGTATGAGATAAAAGAAGGCCACAGTAACAAGATAATTGCATATTGCAATGAAACTGAGAATCCGGCACACTGCGCATATCAGGGCAGAAACGAGGCGGTCAGCTGTACTGTGACAGCAGAAAGCAGAGCGTATGACGGCACAGAATATGCAGGTGCAGTTGTTAATAACTGGATAACAGAGAAGACCGGAGAGGCTGCTGTTACATATTATGAGGGAACAGGTGATACCGATTATCCGGAAAATGAGAATGCGCCGGTAAATGCAGGTACTTATAAGTTTGTTGTGAAGATAGCTGATGTTACGGCTTATGCAGAATTTGAAATAAAGAGACTTGATCAGAATGTTGAATTTGATGTAATCGATTACACATTTGGCGACAGTGTAGAGGCTCCAGAGGTTACAGGAGCACAAGAGGATCCTGTTATAGAGTATTACTACACAACAGAGAACAGCAACACGGATGGAACATTGTGGGAGAACTCCAGATCGGCAGATCCGGGCACATATTATATGTATGCCAAGGTTTGTGCTACAACCAATTACAATGAGTATGTGACACAGCCGGTTCAGTTCACAGTTGCAAAGAGAGAGATAATTCCAGCAGCAACAACTCTCAAAGTAGGCAAGGTGGCAGCAAAGACATATGGAGATGCAAAGTTTGCCCTCGATGTGAAGTGCAGTAGAAATGACAAGAAAACATTTACAAGCAGCAATACAAAGGTTGTCAAGGTGGATGGCACAGGCAAGGTAACTATAGTTGGTGCAGGCAAGGCGGTTGTGACAGTATCCGTTGCGGCAAATCAGAACTATAAGGCAGCAGCTGCAAAGGTTGCGATCACGGTAAACAAAAAAGCCATCAGAGTAACTGCAAATGACGCATCTAAGTATGAAGGCAAGGCGGATCCGAAGTTTACATTTACAGCGGAGGGACTTGTTGGCAAGGATAAGCTTACAGGAATTGTTCTCAAGAGAGCTGCTGGTGAGAAGTCCGGAACATACACGATCACAGCAAGCCAGAAGAAGGGTGCAAATCCAAACTACAATATAACATTTGCCATTGGCCGTCTTGTTATAAAGAAATCTCCAAATGTTGAACCTAGTGGAACAGAACTCTATAAGAAGACACTTCCGTTCTTCCTTATGAAAGGAAAGGGAACAGGAACAAGAATAGATCTGACATGGGATAAGGTCAAAGGTGCAACAGGATATGATGTATACTGGTCATATTGTAATGGAAAGAACAACTTCAATAAGCTTGCTAATGTACCGAAGTCCCAGAAATATGCCGATAAGAACCTCAATAATAAGAGAGAATACAAGTATTTTACAGTCGCATACAAGATGTCGGGTGGCAAGAAGGTATATCTCGGCAGGACAAATACAGTCCATGTTGCAATGCCTCAAGCATCAAAGACAAATGTCCTGAAAGTTACTGTGAACAAGACCAAGGTTAACCTTGCAAAAGGTAAAACATTTAAGATCACCAAGAAGGTTAAGCTTGAGAATCCAAAGAAGAAGGCGTTAAACCATCTTACGAAGAAGGAAAGGTTCATAACATCCAATGCAAAGGTGGCAACTGTTTCATCTGCAGGAGTTATAAAGGCAGTGCGTAAGGGCACATGTACGGTTTATGTAATGTCTGAAAATGGTGTTTGTGCAAAGATCAAAGTGACGGTTAAGTAGTGCTTTAGACATGGTTATAATTGAAAACTCCTCCAAACCGGTTGTGGCTTTGGGGGAGTTTTTTGAGATTAATAGTTGATTATGGTATACCTATTTGCTAAAATTGATTCAATGTGAAAAATTTAATACAAGTAAGGAGAGAAAACAAATGGCACAGACAGTAAGTTTCGATTTTAAGAATGCAAAAGCCATGGCTACAGACGCTGATATCGCAGCAATCAAGGATCAGGTAGTAGCTGCAAAGGCAACACTTGTAAACAAGACCGGTGAGGGAAATGATTTCCTTGGATGGATCGACCTTCCAGTAGACTATGACAAGGAAGAGTTTGCGAGAATCAAGAAGGCAGCAGCTAAGATCCAGGCAGATTCAGACGTGCTTGTAGTAATCGGTATCGGTGGTTCTTACCTGGGTGCAAGAGCAGCCATCGAAGCTTTAAGACACAGCTTTTATAATTCAGTTGACAAGTCAATCCGTAAGACTCCTGAGATCTACTATGCAGGATCAAACATCAGCAGCACATATATGGCTCATCTGCTTCAGGTGATCGGTGACAGAGATTTCTCTATCAACATCATCTCCAAGTCGGGTACAACAACAGAGCCTGGTATCGCTTCAAGAATCTTCAAGAAGAAGCTTGTTGAGAAGTATGGCAAGGAGGGCGCAGCAAAGAGAATCTACGCCACAACGGACAAGGCAAAGGGAGCTCTCAAGACACTTGCAACAGAGGAAGGCTATGAGACATTTGTAGTTCCTGATGATGTAGGAGGACGTTTCTCAGTTCTCACAGCAGTTGGTCTTCTGCCAATAGCAGTAAGCGGTGCTGATATAGATAAGCTTATGGAAGGCGCAGCTTCAGCAAGAAAGGATTGTCTTGCACAGGACTTCGACGATTCAGATGCTATGAAGTACGCAGCAGTAAGAAATGTATTGTACAACAAGGGTAAGTCAATCGAGATCCTTGCTAACTTTGAGCCGGCACTCCACTATGTATCAGAGTGGTGGAAGCAGCTCTACGGCGAGAGCGAGGGTAAGGATGGCAAGGGACTCTTCCCAACAGCCACAGACTTTACAACAGACCTTCATTCACTTGGACAGTTCATCCAGCAGGGTTCACAGAACCATTTCGAGACAGTTATCAATGTTGTTAATCCAACATGTGAGATCGTTATGGAGGCTGAGGACTCAGATCTTGACGGACTTAACTATCTTGCAGGCAAGACAGTTGATTTCGCCAACAAGAGTGCTATGAACGGAACTATCCTTGCACACGCAGATGGTGGAATTCCTATCATCCAGATCAACATCGACAAGATTGATGAGTTCACTCTCGGTGAGCTATTCTACACATTTGAGTTTGCATGTGGTGTGAGTGGATACACACTTGGTGTAAATCCATTCAATCAGCCAGGTGTTGAGAGCTACAAGAAGAACATGTTCGCTCTTCTCGGCAAGCCGGGCAACGAGGAGCTTGGCAAGGAGCTTCTTGCAAGAATCAACGGTTAATAGATCTTTACAGATTAATATATAAGAGATGCAGGTGTGTTTTGCCACACCTGCATTTTTTTGCAATTCTATATTTCTTGTAATCAGAATCGCACAATGTTATACTTATGAAGTGTATAGGCTCAGAATTGAGCCTGATCATTTGCATTGTGAATGGAAGGATAAGAAGGGCAGTGACATATGAATGAAAAGAGAGATGTAGAGGGGCTGTACAACCGATATAGACAGGTTCCATTGTATCTGATAGGAATGTTCTGTCTGATGACAGTGTTCATGTATTTTGTCGGAATAGGAGCCGGAGTTATAGCCACCATTTTTACGGCAGTATACGGAGCGGTGAGCATTGTTGTTTTCCTGAGGATGAATACTTTGTCCCGCGACAGATATGTGGAATTTGCCATGGAGCACGGCAAGATGCAGAAGGAGCTCATAAAGGAGTTTCCGGTTCCGTACGCATTGCTTGACGAGGATGGAAAAGTTGTGTGGGTGAACGACGAGTTCTCAGGTATAACGGAGACCAGTAAGAGAAAGCTCATGAAGCTGAATATAGTTCAGGTATTTGAGGAGGTTACCGAGGAGAGTCTTCCTTATCAGGAGGAGGTTACCGAGGGAGAGATAGCATTTAACGGAAGAGAATACCGTTATGAGATCAGACGTGTACAGGTGAATAAGGTTGAGCCTGCTATGGAAGAGACGGATGCCCAGCCGGGTGAGGCCGGCGCAGACGGAGATGGGGCTGATGAGCAGAAGAAAGAGACGAAGGCTTCGCACGGTGGTTCAAGACACCACGGCAAGACGGACACCTTCCTTGCGTTCTACATGTTTGATGTGACAGTGGTGAATCAGCTCACTCAGGAGAACCATGACCAGAAGCTGGTTGCGGGTCTCATATATATTGATAACTACGATGAGATATTTGAGTCGCTTGAGGAAGTACGACACTCTCTTCTTGTTGCCCTGGTCGACAGAAAGATTAACAAATACATGGCAAATGTCGACGCCATAGTCAAGAGCCTTGAGAAGGACAAGTACATGTTCGTGATGCCACAGAAGTATCTGGATCAGCTCAAGGAGAACAAATTTGCCCTGCTCGATGAGGTCAAGGCTATAAATATCGGAAATGATCTTCCGCTTACACTCAGTATAAGTCTTGGTACTGATTACAAGAGCTTTATAGAAAACTTTGAGGCAGCGCGTTCCGCCATGGAGCTTGCTCTGGGCCGAGGCGGCGATCAGGCGGTTATCAAGTCCGCCGACAGGATCACCTACTTTGGCGGTAAGAGTCAGGGAACGGAAAAGTCCACGAGAGTTAAGGCGAGGGTTAAGACTCTTGCGTTCAAGGAGCTTCTTGAGACCAAGGAGAAGGTTATAATCATGGCCCACAAGAATCCGGACATGGATGCTTTTGGTTCAGGTATAGGAATATACAAGATGGTGACTGCGCTGGGCAAGACGGCGCATATAGTTGTAAATGAGGTGTCATCGGCCATAAGTCCGATATACGGCAATTTCACTTCGAGCAATTCCTACCCGGCAGATATGATAATCAACAACGATCAGGCGCTCAGTCTGGTCGATGACGACACGGTCGTAGTTGTGACGGATGTGAATAATCCTACGCTCACGGAGTGTGAGGAACTGCTGGCATATGCGAAGAGCATAGTGGTGTTCGATCACCACAGGCAGACAAAGGATGTCATTGCAAATGCGACACTGTCGTATATAGAGCCATTTGCGTCATCTGCATGTGAGATGATCGCAGAGATGCTCCAGTACATGGATGAGAAGATAAAGCTCAGGCCTACAGAGGCGGACGCCATGTATGCCGGAATACTCATTGACACCGACAACTTCCTGAGCAAGACCGGTGTCAGAACCTTTGAGGCAGCCGCGTTCCTGAAGAGAAGCGGTGCGGATGTCATGCGAGTAAGGAAGATGTTCAGAACTGACATAGAGACCTACAGACAGAAGGCGGAGGGTGTCAGCCACGCAGAGATGGTGCTTGATGCATTTGCTATATCAATCATTACACCTGGGGATGGCCCTGAGTCGCCGGTGGTACTCACCGCCAAGATTGCAAATGAGATGCTGAACATCGCAGGTGTCAGAGCTTCGTTTGTAATAGCGCAGATGGGTGCGGATGTCAAGATAAGTGCAAGAGCCATTGACGATGTCAATGTCCAGATAATCATGGAGAGAATGGGTGGCGGCGGTCATGCAAATATCGCGGCAGCTCAGTTTGAAAATGCGAAAGCAGAGGATATAAAGAAGGAGCTTGTTGGGCTCCTGAATGAGATGTATAAGGAAGGAGATATTTAGGATATGAAGGTCATATTATTACAGGATGTTAAAAGCCTTGGAAAGAAAGGCGCAATGGTAGAGGTAAATGAGGGCTACGCAAGAAATTTCATAATTCCTAAGAAGCTCGGCATGGAGGCAACTTCAAAGAATATGAATGATTTCAAGCTCCGCAAGGCTCATGAGGAGAAGGTGGCAGCAGAGAATCTTGCTGATGCCAAGGCACTTGCGGCAGAGCTTGAGAAGGCTTCAGTAACTGTTAAGATCAAGGTTGGAGAGGGCGGAAGAACATTTGGCTCAGTATCCACAAAGGAGATCTCAGATGCCATCAAGAGCCAGCTCGGCAAGGATATAGACAAGAAGAAGATCGTTATGAAGGACTCTATCAAGGCGTTAGGAAGCTTTTCAGTGAAGGTCAAGCTTCACCCTGAGGTTCAGGCAGAGCTTGCTGTAAAGGTCGAGGAAGCATAAGGAGTATAGATAAAACATGGAAGATGCATTTGCAAGAAAAAAGCTTCCCTACAATCTGGATGCCGAGAAGTCTGTTATAGGTTCCATGCTCATGGACAGAGACGCCATAGTGGAGGCGTCCGATATGCTGACCAAGGAGGATTTCTACTACGGTCAGTACGGAATATTGTTCGAGAATATGGTAGAGCTGTTCAAGGAGGGTAAGGCGGTCGATCTGGTAACCCTGAAGAACAAGCTTGAGGAGAACAATGTACCTGATGAGGTCATAAGCACCAAATCCATAGCGGAGATATTGGAGACGGTTCCGACATCGGTGAATGCCAAGCATTACGCAGAGATCGTGGCGGACAAATCCATACTCAGGAAGATGATAAAGCTGTGCGAGGAAGTGGAGAAGGACTGTTATCTTGATTCTGAGGGAGTTGAACAGCTTCTTGAACAGGCCGAGAGCGGTGTGTTCAATCTGATAAAGGAGAGGAACGGCTCCAGCAAATTTGTGGGGATCGACAGGATCGTCATGAACGTTATCGAGCAGATAGAGGAGGCTTCCAGAAAGAACACAAGGGTAACAGGTATCCCTACGGGATTCATAGATCTGGACAATATGCTCACCGGTCTCCATGGATCGGAGTTTATACTGGTGGCTGCTAGACCTGCCATGGGTAAGACGGCATTTGTTCTTAATATTGCCCACCATGTTGCCGTGCGCAAGGGAATTGCCACTGCGATATTCAACCTGGAGATGAGCAAGGAGCAGCTTGTAACGCGTATGATAGCCATGGATTCCCTGGTTGATTCCCAGAAGGTACAGACGGGACAATTGGCTGAGGACGACTGGGATCAGGTGCTTGCCAGTGCGGAGAGTATAGCTGCCGCACCGCTGTACATAGAGGATAGTTCAGCACTCACCATATCCGAGCTGAGATCAAAATGCAGACAGCTCAAGAGCAAGAACAATCTTGGACTCATCATCATCGACTACCTGCAGCTTATGAGCACGACGGGACGAGTTGAGTCGCGACAGCAGTTCGTATCTGATATGTCGAGATCGTTGAAGATGCTTGCCAGGGAGCTGGATGTGCCTATCATAGCGCTGTCACAGCTTAACCGAGAGGTTGATAAGAGACCGGATCACAAGCCTGTGCTTGCGGATCTCCGAGAGTCGGGATCTATCGAGCAGGATGCCGATGTGGTTATGTTCATATACAGAGATGATTATTACAATCCGGATACCGACAAGAAGGGTATCTCGGAGATAATCATAGCTAAACAGAGAAAAGGTGCCACCGGATCTGTGGATCTGGTATGGCTGCAGGAATACACGAAGTTTGCCAACAAAGAGCACTAAATATATTATGTTTTATAAGGAGAATTGAAAATGGTAGTTGAACCAAGAGTTAAAGATTTTATTTGTACAACAGCTCACCCGGTGGGATGCGCACAGAATGTAAAGAATCAGATCGAGTATGTCAAGTCAAAGGGAGCAGTTAAGAGCGATAACGCACCTAAGAAGGTTCTGGTGATCGGAGCGTCAACAGGATACGGACTTGCATCACGTATCGCAGTTGCATTTGGCTATGGCGCAGATACCCTCGGCGTTATGTTTGAGAAGGAGTCAAATGGACGCCGTACAGCAACCGCTGGCTTCTACAACAACAGAGCATTTGAGGAGGAGGCTCACAAGGCCGGACTCTATGCAAAGTCCATCAATGGCGACGCGTTCTCAGTCGAGATCAAGGAGCAGGTCATCGAGACCATCAAGGCAGACATGGGCAAGATAGACATGATCGTATACAGCCTGGCTGCCCCTAGAAGAACAACTCCAGATGGAACAAAGTACACATCAGTACTCAAGACGGTTGGTGAGGAGTACACCAACAAGACACTTGTACTCAAGGACAACACCATCACAGATGCACATATAACAGCGGCAAATGATGACGAGATCAATGCCACCATCAAGGTAATGGGCGGTGAGGACTGGATCGACTGGATGCAGGCACTCTCAGATGCCGGAGTTCTGGCAGATAACGTGATCACAGTTGCATACTCATACATAGGACCAAAGATCACATTCCCTATCTACGCTGAGGGATCGATCGGACAGGCAAAGAAGGATCTGTACAAGTCAGCAGACATTATAAATGAAAAGTTCCCTAACATAAAGGCGAAGATAGCCATCAACAAGGCTCTTGTCACACAGTCAAGTGCAGCTATCCCTATCGTACCTCTGTATATCACACTTCTCTACAAAGTTATGAAAGAGAAGGGACTCCACGAGGGATGCATAGAGCAGATGCAGAGACTGTTCATGGATAAGATCCTGGATGACAGCCAGGTGGACGACAACGGATTCATCCGTATGGACGACTGGGAGATGAGAGATGATGTTCAGGAAGTTGTTGCTGAGCACTGGGATACAGTCAACAATGACAATGTCAAGGATATAGCAGACATCGATGGATACTGGGAGGATTTCTACAACATGTTCGGTTTCAAGATCGACGGTGTGGATTACTCAGCAGATGTTGATATCATGTAATATTCATGGGTAGTTTCAATATATAAATACTACAAATGCCCCACAGATTCATAGAATTTGCGGGGCATTTCGGTAAGCGCTTTTTTGGTGTGCCTGACCCATTATTTTCGCAAGGAGGAAGACGGTATATGTACAAATATTTATTATTTGATCTTGATGGAACCATCACCAAGTCTGAGAAAGGAATATTCAACTGTATAAAATACGCTCTTGACTGGGCTGGAATTCCGTATCCTGAATACAGTGTATTCAGAAGCTTTATAGGACCATCACTTTATGATTCTTTCGTGAGGGAATTCGGCATGGACGACGCAAAAGCGAAAGAGATGGTTGCGAAGTACAGAGAGAGATACAACGTGGTAGGTCTCTTCGAGGCTGAGGTGTACGACGGAGTGGCAGACACCCTGCGTGCCCTTAAGGAGAAAGGCTGCATACTCTCAGTTGCAACCAGCAAGCCGACAGAGCCGACACTCCGTATCCTTGAGAAGTTCGGTGTGGGAAAATATTTTGACGTTGTAGTTGGAAGTAATCCCGACGGAACAGGATCAGACAAGAAGCACATCATATCCCAGGTCCTTGAAAACCTCAAGAAAGATCACGGACTGACAGAAGATATGATAAAATCAAACCAGGTTGTGATGATAGGCGACAGACGCTACGACATAGAAGGTGGCAAAGCCTGTGGCCTCCAGACCATAGGAGTCCTCTACGGCTACGGCAGCAGAGAAGAATTCGAAGCAGTCGGCGCAGACAACATAGTAGAAAGCCCAGAGGAAATCCTGAATCTGTAGATAGAAAGGTAGCTTATAGTTTATAGATGTCTGTGTTGATATATATTTTTTATTAAATATCTATGATTATTTTTGTGGGATGACACTCTGGGGAACTGAATAAAAGAAAAACAGGTAAGAGTCGATATCTATAATATAGTGTGGTGTATAAAATATATTTTTCAGCGAAATATGTCAGGAGAATGATCTGAAAAGTATATATCCAATAAGATCAGGATGACATACTCTCCAGGGATATAAAAATTGGGTCTCTATATATGTAATCGATAGCGAAGACGCCTGAACTTTGCTGCTTATTGCTAAGGCGGAGCTCGCAACGCCCTTATAGCGAGCGGGAGCCGCGTGCAGATATAAGCAAAGCAAAGTGAGGTAAGTCGAGCGTGATTACATATATAGAGACCCAATTTCTGTCCCTGGAGAGTATGTCATCCGTCCGTTCGTCATATCATCTCCTGACATTTGAGATATACCCGAAGAACGCTCCGATGATCCCCCCGATAATGTGGGTGAGATTCGACACATTGTCCTTCACAAACACTCCGTCAGCCACCTGTCCGCCGATATAAAGCACTGCAACAAGTATGAAGGTGAGCGGTATGGAGCCGTCCTTTATACATGCAAAAGAAGACAGAAGAATGTATGCGAATACCACTCCGCTGGCGCCGAGCAATGCTGTACCAGGGAAGAATATAAAATGCACGATTCCTGTCACCAGTGCGGTGGTGATGGTTACGATGAGCAGATCCTTTGAGCCGTATTTTTCCTCAAGTAGTGGGCCGATCACAAGCAGCAGCGTCATGTTGTTGATAAGGTGACTCCAGCTTGCGTGACCAAACACATGGGCAAACATGCGGATGTAGGTTAAAGGATCGGTGAGAGGGGCTCTGTATACTTCAAATAGAAGAAAGTTACTTTTGCCGCCTGTGAGGATATTCAGGAGGTAAGCTCCCAGACAAATGAGTGCAAATGTAAGTACCACAGGTGAGTTAAAGGATATTCTTAATATGGTTTTGGATTTTGTCTTTGACATGGATCGGTTCCCCTCTTATTCATATAGTATAGAAAAATATTACCAGCGGTCATCCGCTGGTAATATTTTTTTAAGCGTCATAATCTGGCATATCGTTAAAGTACATCTTGTAGAAGTTGGTACTCTGTTCGAGAACCCTCATGGTTGATGGAAGCGGTACGGCGATGAGGTCGTTGAACTCATACTCTCCGGCTGCTGAATCAATCACATGTCCCATCTGAGTCTCATTATGTGTGTAATCGGCGTTGAAACCGCCGTATTTATTGCCACGGGCATCAAGACGTATCCACTTCTTGAGATCCGGGTGATATACCGCATTAAGTGCATGCATAGCCATAAGTCCGCCCTTGTGCTTGATACGGATATAGCAGAATCCTGTATATAAGTTGTTGGCACGAAGCAGTGCTGCCAGCAAATTGGCCTTTGAATAGCTGATGCCCGTGCTGGCTTCCAGTACATCGGAAGCGCTGATAGTTATTACTGAAAAGTTGCTGTCATATGTGTGAGAAATCCTATCCCGGACAAAATAGTAACATGCCTGTATGATCTCATCACTGCTCTTGCAATCTGCAGCAAGTTCCTTTGCCTTTGCAGCAACGATAGGATTGTCATAATTTACATACTTGTCGTATTGCAAATATGCTGAATCCTTATTTCTCTGAATTAGTTGCATTGTGTCATCTCTCCTTTATTACTTGGAATATGTAGAACTTCAGATAATAAGATTCATCTGCAGCCCATAATATTGGGTGATCAGGAGCCTGTGTGCGGAACTCTACCTGGCGAAGTCTTACATGTGAATTCATGGCGGCCTGTTTTATGGTCTTGGTAAATAACTCGAAATCCATAAAATGTGAACATGAACAAGTCGCAAGGAATCCACCATCCCTTACGAGTTTCATAGCACGCAGATTAATCTCGCGATAGCCTTTGACTGCGTTCTTTATTGAATTTCTTGATTTTGTGAATGCCGGCGGGTCAAGTATGACAACGTCAAACTGTTCGCCTTTTGATTCCAGTTCAGGAAGAAGATCAAATACATCTCTGCACTCAAAAGAGACAGTGCTCTCCAATCCGTTGAGCGCTGCATTCTCTCTGGCCTGGGCAATAGCAAGTTCTGAAGCGTCTACTCCCAAAACGCTGGAAGCACCGGCTATGCCTGCGTTGAGAGCAAAGGAGCCTGTGTGTGTAAAGCAATCAAGAACCTTTGCATCTTTACATATTCTCTGAATAGCAAGACGATTATACTTCTGATCCAGAAAGAATCCGGTCTTCTGACCGTCTTTCACATCAACAATATATCGAACGCCATTTTCATTTATATGAACCTTTGTGTTAAATTCGTCACCAATAAACCCTTTATAGGTATCCATCCCCTCGTGTTTTCTGACTTTTGCATCGCTTCGTTCATAAACACCCTCGATTATTAT
>ERZ1034949.753-NODE-753-length-18663-cov-8.863070_pt1 | contig 18663 bp, 18 predicted proteins | sample MGYA00520590_ERZ1034949 | MGnify/ENA primary metagenome ERZ1034949 (study PRJEB33766, sample SAMN09781752) | gut metagenome | biome: gut microbiome | host: Homo sapiens | place: Madagascar | study: EMG produced TPA metagenomics assembly of the PRJNA485056 data set...
TTTCTGCTTTCCACTGCTTCGGGGTTATCTTCTCGCCCTGCTGTAAAAGGTTCTGCATACGCTCCTTTAATTCGGGGTACTTGGCAAGACTTTCTTTATGCTCCTTGTCATACTTCATTTTTACAAGTCCTTTAAGAGATTAGCTCTCTTTATAAGTAGCTTGGACTGGGGCATAAAGGGCATACATTTTTGACAGTTCCTTTAATCGGCTTAGTTTCTGCCCCTTTGATAAATGTACCGTTTCAAGCTGTCGGTATTTCTGTTCCCTGTCGGCTGTAAACTTGGCAAGGTTCTCAAAGCTGTCTATCTTTCTTGAAACAATGAATTTCTCCGCATTGTCGGCTGACTGTAAGGCTGTTCTGTCGGATATTTTTCTTAGATATTTTCCGCTGACAATCGGCAAGTCCAATCTGCCCTTCCGTTTCGCCACTTTTGCAATCATTTCCATGACTTCATTCTTCACATTGACTGCAACCTCTTTCAGACCAGAATACTGTATGCTCCGTACTTCCTGCTTGGCAAGTTCAAGCATTTCTTTTGCCTGTTCCAACAGCACGTTGCCCCTGATGATTTCCCGATTAATGTTTCCCCTCTCGGTCTGTATGCCCTTGCGTTCTAAAGCATTTGCAACCGCACCGATATGGATTGTCGGTTCTTTATCAATTCCCTGCTCCTTAAAGGAGCGGTGTTCCCAATGCACCGCAATTCCCAACTGCTCATTGGTGGCATTGATTGTTTCAGCTAAATCCCTGCGCCACATCATTGCATTTTCCCTGCTGTTCCAGTCGGTACTTTCTACGGTTTGACATTTCCACTGTTTACGGTTACGCTTATCCACTTTCTGTTTTCCTGTCTTTTTATCAATGAGAGGAATACGCTCCCCATTTTCGTCAAGGACATAGACCTTTTTGGTTTTTGCTCCCCACTCCCCGTTTTCCGTAAGAGGACGCATGGTAAGCAGCACATGAATATGAAGATTGCGTTGCCCTTTGTCGTTCTCGCTGTCATGGATTGCCCAATCTGCACACATTCCCTTATCAACAAAATTTCTCTGCACATAATCCCTCACGACTTCCTCCGCAAGCTCATAACTCCACTCATTGGGAAGTGACGCTTTTAACATTCTTGCAAGCTGTGATTTCTGCCCTTTCTCCGACAGTTCCACAGCATTCCACAAGGTAGCTCCGTCTGCATATTCTCTCGGTGCATTTTGTGGCAGACTGATTTCGCTGTGTACTAAATCCTCATGGTATTTTGGTCGATAAGTCTGTCCGTCATATTCACTTACAAGAATGCTCCTGCTGATGTAGGAAGCCTTTTCCACTGCCGACTGCCCTTTGCTCCGTTTAACTATGGAAAAACGTGTGCTTGCCTGTTTCGTGATATTAGCCATACGAAGCACCTACGTTCTGCCAACGGGGTAGTGGGATGCACTCATAAACTTTGTGGGCAGATAAAAGCCGCACTTTGGCTTTTGTCTGAACGCAAAGTACACAAAAGGGTAGGTGCGTTCTTTGCACCGCAGGGGAAGTGTAGCGTCCCCTGTTGGCTGTCGCAAGACAGACAATGCTCTCCGCAGGAGTCCCCGAAGGGCGCACATACCACCTCTGGTGGTATATCTGTGCGCACCCCGTAAACGGGGTGAATAAGTTACCTCGGCTTTTCAGCTTCTTTGCTCCTGTCATTCAGTATCGCCCTCGCTTTCATTTTCGGCATTGAAAATTGTGCTTTGTGTTGAAGTACTTTCCCTGCTTTCTGACTTGATTTTAGCGATAATCTGCTGACACTCCCTTGTCTGCAATGCAACTGATAAAATACGGTTTAACTCGTCATATTGGTAGCAGCCGGGAAAATACTTCATGATAATACCGCCCATGATGTACTTGTGGTGGTTCTCCGCTTTCCGCTTTTTCTCGTTCTGCTTCTTCTTTTCGTTGGCTACTCGCTGTTTTGCCTGTTCCAATGCTTGTAATGCTTTTTCTAAATTTCTGCTTGCTTCATTCTTGCTTTCAATCATTTCTGATACCTCATTCTTTCTGTGATGTGTTAATAGTTCTTGAAAATAAAAATGGTGACAGGTTGTCCGTTAGGATAACTGCCACCATAGGTAAGCAATATTAATTTTTATAAATAGACATATCATTCAACTAAAGAATGATAAAAATTCATTTCTTCCTCGGAAACTTCATAATAGAAAACCAAAAATTCCTCTGGAACAGAAAAACCTTTTATGCTTTCTCCCGACACTGTCATTTTGATAATATTTTTATCCTCATATAATGTAATGGTAGTGTTTTCTACCAATTCTTCTCCACCAAAGCGTGCAACAGGATACTTGTATGAAATCATATAGTATTGCTCTTTTGCTCCCTCTAAGTCTTTTTCCAATTTATGTTGGTGTTCTTCTGTGTCCGAATCATCATAAAGCGAACATTGGTTATATTGATACAACTGTTCTTCATCACTTATTGTTTTTATAAGTTCATTATTCTCCGCTGAATATATTTTAATTTCAGCTAAGTTATCTAAATCCTCTACAGTATATTTTCCTCCCTGTTGTGCGGAACATCCTGCACAAATAAACAGTCCAACCATAAGTAGAATACCGATTTTCATATAGCTTTTCTTATTCATCTTTCCCCCTGCTTTCTATAAGTAATTTACACGTTGTGACCAATAAGCAACAAAACAGAATTATGATGGGTGCATATGGACTCCATACGTTTGTTATCATTCCAATCAAAACCGCAACCACTGTAACTGGAAATGCCATATATACCCAACGATACCTTTTCATATGACTACTTTTAGGAGTATGTTCTGTATTTTTAATGATAATGCTGTCAATATGCATAGACATTCCCGCCCATATTATAAGTGCTAACCATACCGTATCAGCTATCCATTCAAAAACATTGCAAGCTGTCTGTCCGAAATAAATCATTAAAAAATGTCCTATTTCAGAACTTGCCAAAAGAATAACAACTCCTACAATAATCATAACTGCATATTTCTTTCTTCTGCTTTCTCTCTGTTTTTTAAACTCCCTGAATACCTTATCATCAAATGCAAGGTGTTCATTTTTGATTTCTTGATATTGTTTGGTCTGAAAATAATACCAAATAATAATGATTATCCCTGCTATCATTGTAAGCCAAAAAAGAAAAGTCATTATCATGCTATGGTGACCAAAACACTCAAAGACATTTGACAATATAAAAAGGCTTATCCCTCCAGTAATCTGCTTTACATTCTGCCTACTGTACGACAAATAACCATCCAACATCTCTTGGCTGACATAATACCCGCTGTTTGATATGGCTTTTTCTTCTGATACGTTTTTTTCTTCGTAATCCTCTTTCAGCAGGTAGTCCATTGACACTCCGAATAGGTTACTGATTTGTACTAATTTACCCACTTCGGGGATTCCTTTATCATTTACCCATTTTCCTACTGCCTGTCGGGATACCTCCAATCTTTCGGCTAAATCCTCCTGCGTCATACTGTTGTCTTTCAATAGTGCTTTTAATTTTTGTCCTAATGTCATTTTTTATCCACCTCCTGCAAATATTCTACTTCTAAGCAATAGAGGAAAACAACCAATCTGTGGTTTCATCTTGTCAACTTTGCGTTTCGTTCACTTATTTTATCGTCATTTTCTGCACATACATATAACTTTTTTTACTGTTTATTAGTCCAATTTTTTTTCTTGCTTGTTCCCTCTGCTCCATACTGACCGCCCTGGGCTTGCGGTAGCTGACGAATGATTTCGGGAAGGAATAGGTCTTAGATACCTCGTCCTGCTTCACTAGCTTATATGTATCGGGGAAGTTGGCAACCAACGTGTCAAGTTTCCGCATGACTGCCTTATCCCTTGTGTAAATGGTGGCGGTCTGCTCCCCTGCATTGTAGCTGACAATGGTTTCCTGTTCATATCGTGACAGCTTCATAGCTCCATGCCTGCCTTTCCTTTTCTGCCAATCCTGTTCTGTTTTCCCTCGGTAATTGTCGGTTCTTTTAATTGTTTCTCTGCCTTTGACAATCTTACCTTGATGGAGTGGTCACGCTCTGTCAGTTTTCGTCTTTTTGTAGTGGCAGTCAACTCCGCATACGTTTCTTCTGACAGGACATTTAATTTCTTCAAAGTGCTACATACAATCTGCTTGGTGTCATTGTCCTTTATCTGTGGCAGGATTGCGGATAAATGAGCGCATGTTTCTGCTTTGCTCTGTTCCCCAAACTGATAGATAAGATTGATTTCATCAGCAGTAAAGGGAATCTGCATATTTGCGTCCTTACATAGGCGTTCCACACCCACACATTTAGGGATATTCCTTGTCAGTTCATAATTGTCCCTTGTTGTTATTGTTCCATGGCTGTCGGTCTGTCTTACCTCCACATCATGCTGGCTTTTCTGTTCCAACACAAGCCACTGGTATCTGTCATTCTCTTTTGTGAATACGGTCTGATTGCTGTCAGAATAGCGGTCACTGCGGATATATCTGTCTGTGGTGCTGTAATAGTCTACAATCTGTTGTTCTTGCCTTTTGTTCATGGTCTTTGCCCTCCTGTAGTGGTACATCTATGGTTAGATGTATAAGTATTGATTGATAGGATTGATTGATAAGTTAACTAACATCATTCTCTATCTCTCTGTCTTTTACTTTTCTTTGGTTCTTTCTTTTGCTTTTCTGTCTCTCTTTCTCTTGCCTGCCATTGGTGAGTAGAATTGATGCGGTAAGTGATAGCTGTTGCATTTGGCACTGATTTATGATTTTCTCGTCCGCTAGTTTTCGGGGGATTAGATAGCGGAATATTGTAGGTGGGTATTTCTTTGCTTTAGGAAATATGATTTCATTTCATACGGTAGTTACCGCACAAAAAAGACTATAACCGTTACTGTCATAGCCCTTAAAGGATTGAGGAAGTCCCTTTTTTATTTTTATTTGTTTGTCGCCCCTACGCACTATCCAACATCGGTTGCACACACAACAGCATCTACCCTGTCATCATGCATGAGCTTTTTCAAAATCTGATACTGTGCTTTTGTATCACTTTTCACTTCATGCTGCCATTCCTGCGGAATGATCGGAAGGCTCTCATAGCTCCATTTCTTCCATGCTTCCTCATAGCTTTCCGGCTGTACCAGTTCTACCAGATGTCCCACGCACCATGATACCAGATAGTCATTGCCTTCCAAATATCCGTCCTTACGCTGTGTGGCACCAAGAACTGCCGCAATGCTCTGTGCCACACTCGGCTTCTCTGCAATTACAAGCTCCATCTCTATTCCTCCCCATTTTCTTCATCATTCTCGTTGTTGTTATCTTCATTGTCATTCTCGTCTGTGTCTACTGATTCTGTATCATCACCACCATTTATGAATGCTTCGTCGGAATCCTGCTCGGTTTCTTCCTCGTCATCATAATCGTAGTCCTCGTCAAGCTCGTCCTCATCTTCATCCTCATCAATGAAGTTTTCCTTTTTCTTCTTGGATTTCACAACACATACCACTCCGATCACAGCTACCGCAGCAATGCCCATTAAAATATATGTAAAGCCGGAACCATCTGCTTTTGCGGTATCCTCTTTCGGCTCACTTGTATCTTCCGTGCTATCTTCGGTGCTGTCCTCAACACTTTCTGCTCCCTGTGTTTTATCTCCTGTGGTATCAGCATTATTGTTTGATAATGCGCTGTCTTTGGTAGGGATTGCAGATTCCAATGCCGCTGAATTTTTCGGAAGTGTCTCGCTGTTATCCGTTGTGGTATTCAGCAGGTCGTTTTCACTGACTTCTGTAAGGAAATACACCTTTTCATCTTCCCCATCACGATCAATCACAAGATAAAATACCTTTTCTGATGCAGTCTGGATTGTGTAAAATTCCTTGCCTTTTTCTGTGGTCTGGCTGTCACTGCTCTGGTCTGCATCCTTAGAAGTATCTCCCGTACTTGGAGATTGCTTTGCTGTTGCGGAACTGCTTGAAGTTGTTCCACTGCCTGTCTGGAAAACTGTATTTCCATTCACATCCGTTTTCATATGCTCCGTAACCTGTGCGGTTGCAGAGCTTGGCTTGGTTGCAGACGCATCCACCGGAAGCTGCTGTGCCGAATCTTTTTCACTGCTGTCCTTATTCTCCGGATCGGTGTAATACGGATTGGCTGTTTTATAGATTTCAGAGGTATTTCCTGCATTATCCATGGCAGAAATCGTGAAATACTGATACCCTGCATCGAACTGTTGCAGACGGATATTCAAGGCTCCATTCGTATGCTCTGTAAACTCATAGCCATTGACATAGATTGCCTTGATACCGGAATCCGTATCATGTGCCTGAATGCTCAAAAGACCGTCGCTGACTGCCGCATTTAAGGTAGGCTTTGTAAAATCAAAGCACTTGATGTAGCGGTTTTTCTCGTAGGTCTTGCCCTTCTGGTCTGTGACCTGCACATAAATGGTGCTGTTCTCGGAAATCTCTATGTGCATATCCTCGGTAATGTCCGTCCAGCTTCCATTCTGTCCGACTTTTGCCTTTACTGTCTGAATGGTAAAATTACCGGAAACTATCGTATCTTCCACCTTGACAGTTACCTTAGTGGTATCATTATGCCATCCAGACGGTGTATTGATTGTGATTTTTACACTCGGATTGATATAGGCACATTCCTTGTAATCCTTTGCACACACCTTACAATCTTCATTTACTGCATACTGACTGCATTTTTCCTTGCAGGTGCATTTTGCGGCAGGCTGTGTCTCCTCAGTTGTGCCTTCCGTGGAATTTTCTGTTGTATTCTCCGTGGACTGCTCTGTATGATTTTCTCCACTACCGGAACTGTCCTTGTTATCAGTGCCGGACGCTATGCTTTCTGCACTGCCTTCTTCTGCCGCACTCTCTGTTTTCTGCTCTGCGGTATCCTCCGCATGAACCTCCACAGTATTTGCCCTGTTGGCAAAAAATGCCCCAATCGGCATACAAAAAAGTATTGCCGATAGCATAAGGGACACCACTGCCCTAGCCGATAATCTCCTGTTTTTCATTAGTCGAATCCTCCTTTTCCTGTTCCCGTTTCTGTAATAGATTTCTGACTTCATCCTCACTGAGCTTATTAAGCATCTGCAATCGCTCTGATGAGATTTTATATTTCCGAATGATCTTCATGGCTTCGGCATCCTCCGCCATCTGTTTCTGCTCTGCAAGGTCTTTTTCCTTTGCCTGTAGCTGTGCTATCTGCTCCCTGACCTTTTTAAGCTGTGCATTGATTCTGTCTACTGACAACTGATCTTCCTCCCTTCGCTAATTTAATCTTCCAAAACCATAAAAATGGCTCTGCCAGTAAGAGGTATTGATTGAGGTATACTGGATTGGATCACCACAATGCACCATCGTACCGTTTCCACAATAAATACCAACATGTGTGACGGTTCGCCCTGCATTATAAGTTTTTGTAAAAAATATGAGATCTCCTGCCTTTGCTTCCGATGCGGATACCGAAGTACACTGGTCATAAATGCCCTGTGCTGTGGTTCTTGGCAGGTTATGTACGCCGCTGTTTGAAAATACCCAGCATACAAAACCGGAACAGTCAAAACTTGCCGGAGCTGTGCCGCCAAAAGTATATGGCATTCCCAGATACCTGTTTGCTTCCCGCATAAGCGTCTGCACCGTTGCATCGTCATAGGACTCCGGTGGTATCACATTGCCGGTTCCTCCTCCGGTACCGCCCGTTGTTTCCCCATAAATGGTCTGTTCTCCTGCTTCAAAATAAAATAACGGGTTATAATACACCCCGTTATACAGACATTCAATATGAAGGTGGCTTCCGGTACTGCTTCCTGTATTTCCGCTTTTGCCTATATTGTCACCCTTTTTTATACTCTGCCCTGCGGATACATTTAAGCTGTCCATGTGGGCATATTTTGTGGTATATCCCTTGCTGTCCGTAATCACCACATAATTCCCATAGTATGAATCGTAAGCCTCTTCCGTAACCGTTCCGTCATGGGCTGCATACACGAGCGTTCCTGTCGGTACTGCTATGTCCACGCCCCTGTGAAGCTCCTCTGCTCCGGTGTTCGGATTCTTCCGGTATCCATAATAACTGCTGATATAGTAGTACCAGTAGTAATCCACGGGTGTTCCAAATACCTGTAACCCGCCTTTTGTCTCCGTGTAGGCGGCAAAGATTTCTGCCTGTTCCGTATCCATGCGTCCGGCAACAATGCTCTCAAGAGGTGTGACCGTTAAAGTGACTCGAAGGATTGTTACGATATATTCTTCTTCCTCCTCATACTCGTATTCCTCGGTACTGATGCTTCCATCTGCATTTGTAACTGTTCTGGTTCCGATCTTTGTGACTGTCCTTGTCCGTGTCTCCTCCACTTCCTCAGTAGTAAGGGAATACATGGCATCAAATAATTCCTGAATTTCACTCTCCATTTCTGCGGCAGTAAATTCCGTATGGACTGCGGAAAGATAACTGATCAGTGTATATGGATCATGCCCGATTGCACCAAGGTTATAATCGTATTCATCATATCCCGGGTAATCAGTTTCAATCCGGTCAATCTTGTTTTGCAGCTCCATTTCCTTTTCTGTAAAAGATAAATCTGCTGCATCAATCTCTGCCGGAAGGCTAAGATATGTGCTTGCCATCGTTGTTGTCACAGTTCCGGTAAACATGGAACCGCAGCTTGATAGTGCCGACATGATCATAATGAGCAGAAGTGCAAAAATACCCACTGTGATAATCAGTGTTTTATTTTTCGTGGCAATTTCCTGTAACTTCTTTGCAATCCCGGTTGCAGCATTGGCTGTCTTTGTAAATGTTTCCTTTGCAGTCTTGGCTTCTGCTCCTACCCGCCTTGCCTTGACATACTCACGCTTGATGCGCTGTTTCTGTAGCTGCCTTTGCAACTGCTTCTTTGGACTGTTGCCCTTTAGATGTGGATTTTCACTGATGAATTTCTCATACTCCAGCTTCATATCCGCTGTAACCTGTTTTTTGTGCAATCGCTCTAAGCGGTCACGCTTTCTCTGTGCCTTGCTCTTGCGGTGATATTTCATGTAATGGTAAACATCTTCTGCACGCTGTTCTGTCTTATGTGCACCCTCCACAGCAGAATTATCCTTTTCTGTCTCTGCAATCTTTCGATGCACAAAATACATATTTTCCGTTTGCAGCTTATGAACCGCAGTCTTTCCCAGACCATCCTGCTTAAATGGCTTCTCTACATCCACCGGAACAACGATATATTTTGCTTTTCCGTTCTGTTCATCAAAGACACGTTTCATCTCATACTGCCGCTTTTTCGGCATCTTGTCCTTTGCTTTCTGCAACTTCTGACGACTCTTTTCCGACTTATCAAAAGCCTTCTGTACTTTTTTGTCGGTAAATTCTTCCGCCTGCCCCTGCGAAAATGTGGCATCCTTTGTCTGGAAATCTCCATAATCGGACTGCTTTGTATTTTCTGACTTCGCACGCTCTCTGTGTGCGTGTTCTCTCTGCACACGCCCTTTGTGATATTTTCCTTTTTCCTCAGACCGTTGGTAGGTGTCCCTGACATGAACCTCATTTTCCATCGTGCTGTCAGAATCCCCCGGCTGTTCCTCCTGCATGAAACTGTTTTCCTTTAAGAATGCCTTTTCCGCATCGGCTTCTGACTTCTGGACATTGTGACCAGAAGTTACATTTTTTGTATCACTGCCATGGTTCGCATCCCGTGGCAGATTGCTCACAGGCTTCTCATTGGCATGAAAATGATTTTCCGTAGGAAAGGTGTTATCCTGCCTGTGTTCTGTGTGTTTTGCTCCAGTCACTTCCTTATCCTTGGAAAATGTCTCTTTTTCAAATGCCTTTACTGCCTGCTTCTTCTGTCTTTTTTCTGCCATTTTATACTGCGTCCTCCTTCTGCACCGATTCCTCCGGCTTGGTATTCATAATTCTGTAAGTCTTGGTGTCTGTCGGATATTTGTCTACAAATGGAATTACCACATTGTCAAACAGTATCAGACCACTTCCCGGCTCGGAGTTGGTGACATAGGAAAGCTGCTTATCAGATAGTCCCAGTTTATCAGCGAGAATTGCCTGATCTTTGGCATTCTGATTTAACAGATACACAAAATCGCTGTTACCCAAAATACCTTCAATCTCCTCAGAACGGAGAAAATCGCCCACGTTCTGCGTCAAACCTGTCGGAATACCGCCCCATTTTCTGAAACGCTTCCAGATTTCCACGGAATAAATAGCTGTCTGCTTCTCCTTCAGAAGAAGGTGGAACTCATCACAGTAATAACGGGTAGCAATCTTTCGCTCCCTGTTCTGCGATACCCTGTTCCAAACCGCATCCTGCACGATTAACATACCTAGCTCTTTCAACTGATTTCCCAAGTCTCTGATGTCAAAGCACATGATACGGTTGCCGCTGTCCACATTGGTATGGTGGTTGAAGTAATTCTGTGAACCATGCACATACAGCACAAGGCTGTTTGCGATACGCTCTGCCTTTGGATTTTTGTGTGCTAACAGGGCATCATATAAATCCTCCAACAGCGGCATATTTTCCGGCACCGGATTTTCAAAATACTTGTCATAAATATGACGGATACATTCGTCAATGATGCCTTTCTCATCGTTCTCCAGACCGTCCTTGCCACCTGCGATCAGGTCACATAATGTTATGATAAAATCCGATTTCAGTTTTAATGCTTCCTTATCCCCCTTATGGCTCAACTGAATATCCATAGGGTTCAGATAGTCTTTGGAATTGGTGGCAAGTTTTACCACCTGTCCATGAAGTGCAGCTACAAGTGCAAAATACTCTCCCTCCGGATCGCAGATGATAATATCGTCCTTTGTGATAAGGAAACAGCTTAAAATTTCTCGCTTTGCACTGAAACTCTTACCACTTCCCGGTGTTCCAAGGATAACCCCGTTTGGTGTACGGAGCCTTTTGCGGTCTGCCATGATCATGTTGTTGCTGAGTGCATTTAATCCGTAATAGATTGCCGGTGCAGGCATAAACAATTCCTGTGTGCAGAATGGTACTAAGATTGCGGTACTCTTTGTGGAAAGGGTACGCTCAATTCCGGTTTCATTGCACCCAATCGGTGCAGATGCCATAAGGCCCTGCTCCTGTAAATACTGTAAACATCTGAGGTCACAGTTTGCCTGCTGAATAATACCGGACACCCTCTGCATTAAGCTCTCCAGTTCCCGCTTGGTTCTGCCATAACAGGTAATAAGGAATGTCATGTTGATCATCTTCTGGTTGCTCGTATTCAAATCATCGAGAAATTCCAGCGTGTCCTTTTCATAAGTCACGATGTCTGTTGGAAGAATATCCATATCATAGCCGCTTCGGACTGCCTTTTTCTGCTCTTCAATCTTCATTTTCTGGATATTGGAAATAACCGCTTTTAACTTCTTGATTGCCTTTACCGGATCTTCCGTCTGCATGTGCATGGAGATAGTAAGGTTGGCATCAATATCAAGAAGCTGCTTGATCAGCTCGTCCGTAAACTTCGGTGTGATAATATCCAGATAGGACACGCAGCCATACATATTTCCCGACTTAAAGCGGTTCGGATAGCGGAAATCAAATCCAGGCGGTGCAATATAGTCCTTGACCGACTTACCGGATTCTGCCAAATCCTTAAATGAAAAACGGAAAGGCTCCATGGTATCCTGGTTAAAATATTCATGCAGGATGCGCAGTCTTTCCTTTCCGTCCAGTCCCCTAGCAAGGGTTCCTATATTGCTTAAGTTTCGTATTACATCTTTTTCAATGTTGTTAAGGCGGCTCTTGGCTTCCTTATAGCCATTGCTCTCCACACCAAAAATCAGATATTTTGACTTGATGATGCCGTTATTCCCCTTTGCCGCCTGTTTCTTTAACATCTCCGTGTATTCCTCACGGATGTCGTTAAAATCATCCTCCTGCCACGGAATGTCAAACTGTTCTGTAAGAACCTGCTCATTGACCTGCCGGTTGAATAACACCAGTTCAAATTTCACAGACGGATCAAAATAATTGATGAGCTTACTGTACTGTGCCAATATGTCCGCCTGCTCATCCACTTCCAGAAGCGAATAGTTAATATCAAAAAATTCCACCATCTTCGTATAATAATGGTGGCTGACCTGACAGATGCCGTCACGGAACATTTTTTCAAAAGTAATCGTCTTTTGTGCGGTAGTAGGCTTTTCTTTCTCTTTGCCCCTGCCGGATAAAATATGCTTTAATTCCATAAGACGCTTTTTCTCTGAAAAAGTAAGACCGCCACTTTTGCTGTTATTTCTGCTATTGCCCTGATAACTGCTTTTTCTGTGTTTTTCCGGTTCTGCCTTTTGCTTTTTCTTCAAGATAACGAACCTCCCTTCGTAATTTTTCTTTTTCTTCCAACTGCTTGTATAAGTTCTCTGACCGGTATGGTCTTATGCCCGGTGTGAGTATCTTCTGCCGGAGCATAAAATACAAAATCTTCTCCGCCGGAAACCCGTTTTTCTCATACATCGCAAAAAAGAAGAACGGAAGCATTGCTCCCATCATAAGAAGTGATGCGGCTGATGTCCCAATCAGTCCCTTTGTAAGAAAATACAAGGGTACTCCGGTTACTGCCGCACCACTGAAACAGATGATCTGTCTCTTTGTTAAATTCAGTGCCACTTTTGTCTTAATCCCGGACAAATCCTTCGGCACCTGCACGGATATTGCCATATCGTTCCTCCTCTAGTGCGCATTCCAGATAGATTTTGACAGCGAACCTGTCTTAAACAGGGAAAAACATAAAATCACGGTATATGCCGCCACAGACCAGAGTGCCGTATGCAGGTTGTCGGCTACTGCCACACCTGCCACCAGCACCGCATAGATTGCGACGCACACCATCATAAAAAAGCCCTGAAATGCAAGGGCACAAAGTCCCTTAAAATAATTAGTTCCTATCGTTCCCCATTCCCGGTTGGTTACGGTTGCACAGGGAACAGGTGCTACTGATACATAAAGGTATATTTCAATCATTCGCCCATAAAGAATGACGGTGATAAGGACTGACATGATTTTCATACATAAACTGACGATCATGGTCTCCATTCCAAGTCCTAACAGCTCACCTATGCTCATCTCCGAAAACTGCTCATTGAACATCGTCTGCAGCGTACTTGAAACATCAATACTGATTTCCCCGCTGATTGCTGCCGCTGCGGAATTGACGATGTGGCTTCCCACATCAAATACCGCCATTACAATGTCAAAAGTCTTGCTTAACAGCATGACTGCAATACACGCTTTCATAAAAAAACGGATAAAAATTGCCGTATTGAAGTCATGCAGATTATTCTTGTCAATAACCATGGAAATAAGCTCGTAGACGAGTACAAAACTGATGATCATTCCCGCTATGGGAATCATCACGTTATCGGACAGGGTTTTTATCATGTCAAAAATACCGGAGTTCCAAGTGCTGGGAGTTTTGCTGACCTCCCCTGCGATCGTGCCTACCTTGTCATTAACATCGGTAAACATGGTTTCAAAGTTGGTCAGAACCCACCCCTGCAACAGTTCCTTTATGAATTCAGTAATCTTATCAATGATCCCGCCCATGAATTATGAGAACAGAGTGGTAAGCTGTGGAATTACCGTCTGTGCCACAATGATGATGCCACCGCCACTCATAAGCTGCTTGATGCCCTGTGATTTTGCACCGGGATTATCGTTTCCATATCCTTCGAGAAGATTGATAACTCCCCATACGCCGACACCTGCACCGATTGCGGTTACTACTGTTTTAAGTCCTGTTACTGATGTTGTAAAAAAGCCCATTTGTTTGTCTCCTTTTTCAAAAAATAAAAAGGGAGCTTCTCTGAATTATAATTTTTAGAAAAGCTCCCATATCATAAGTTCCATATTCAGTTGTAAAACAACTTCTGGTCACAATGTCCAGAAGTTAAGCTGTGATTTCTCCGACATCGCATACCTCATCCACCACATCATTCCTCTTAAAGCGGAGTTTGTTGCGGTTCTTGACGTATTTTTCAATGTCAAATTCATTCTTTTTGTCATAATCGGATAACAGCGGGTACTGCTTATGCTTCGTTATATCAAATTTATCTGAGAAAAATGGTCTCACACCTCTAAGCTGCATGATACACTTGCTGCCATCCATAACCGCAATCTCGTCCTGACTCATTAACTCCTTTCCGGTCTTTTGATAATTCAGACCGTAGGACTGACTCGTACCTCTCGTATCCGAGGTATTATAAAGGTCAATTGTTTCTTTTCCAAGGATTTCTGCCAGATCTTTCAGAGTATCTTTCTCTTTTCCTCCCAGAAACAGGGTAGTGTCGCAGTTTCCTTCAATCGTGGAAGCATTATCCCGGTACAGAGCCTTGAGCTGTGACTTTGACTGCAAAATAATAGAAGCTGATATTTCCCGGCTACGGATAGTAGCAATCAGCTTCTCAAATTGTGGAATCTGACCGATGTTCGCAAACTCGTCCAGTAAACACCGGACGTGAATCGGCAGTCTCCCGTTATATACATCATCTGCCTTGTCACAAAGCAGGTTGAATAACTGCGAATACATGATACTTACAATGAAATTGAACGTCGCATCTGTATCGGAGATAATGACAAACAGTGCTGTCTTTTTCTCACCCAATGTATCAAGCCCCAGTTCATCATAAGCAGTCAGGTCACGCAGCTCCTTAATATCAAATGGTGCCAACCTCGCACCACAGCTAATCAGAATTGATTTTGCTGTCTTTCCCGCCGCCAGCTTGTATTTTTTATACTGTCTGACCGCAAAGTGGTTCGGGTTCTCCTTTTCCAGCTCCTCAAACAGCAGGTCAACCGCATTTTTGAAATTCTCATCATCTTCCCTTGCTTCACTGGCATCCACCAGATCAATCAGCATGGAAAAATTCTGTTCCTCCTCCGGTGCTTCGTACCAGATATATGCGATCAGGGCTGTATAATAGAGCTTTTCCGCTTTCACCCAGAAATCCTCAGAGGCTTGCTGTCCTTCCCCTTTGGTATTTACAATGATTGTGTTTACGAGTTTCAGAATATCCTTTTCGCTACGGATATAAGCGAAAGGATTGTAATGCATTGATTTTGCAAAGTTAATTGTATTCAGCACCTTGATCCGGTAATCATTCTTGGACAGCATTTTGCCACATTCCACGAGGACTGTGCCTTTGGGATCAGTCACAACGTAGGAGCTGTGCATCTGCATGAGGTTCGGCTTTACAAAAAATCTGGTTTTGCCGGAACCGGAACCACCGATTACAAGTATGTTTTTGTTTCTCGCATACTTCGGCTGCTTTGGTCTGCCCGACATCATAAGCCGTTCCGTTGCTGTTAAAAGCACGTTATTTTCAAATACAGGATCAACATACGGTTCAATATCTTTGGCAGTTCCCCACCTTGCCGAACCGTACTCAACTCCCTGCCGGAATTTCTTTGCATTTTTCGCTTTATAATAAACTACCATACGAAATCCTATTCCGCATCCCACTCCTACCAGTAAATCTCTCGGCAGAAAACTGGGAAGCGGATTATGGAACGCACCTCCAATCCCATTGATTGTGTCCAACACCTTCTGTAATGTATTGTCACCTGCCTGCTGTCCATACAGCCATGAAACCTTATTCAGAACATATCCGAAAATCACATAGGGAGCGCACTTCAGGGCAAGCTGCTTCTTATTTACCCCTTTTGATTTTTCTTTAAGAACAGACGGAATTGACTGTAAATCCTTTTTAATTCCGTCAATGACCTTGCTTATAAGCTCTGTCCCCTGTCCTTATTTTTCTCTCTGCTGCGCTCCTTATTTTTATTCTGTGCAACAATCTTCTGAAGTCCTTTCAGTTTCTGTCTGAGTGACGGACGCTGCTGTTTTTTCTCATTAACTTTGACAAATTCCTTGAATGCCTGTGCAATCACATCGGCATCCTTGCCCTTGAAAAATACAAGATACTTGGGTGGTTCCATGGTCTTATCCTTTTTTACTGCGAAATCGACATTGTATTTCCTTGCAACACGCTCAAAGGATTTAATATTGCTATCCGTAACCTCAATGGACTTTGCACCCTCTCCCTGACCGACCAGCTTCTTTACCGGAATCTTTCCATGCGAAGGCTGCTTATGCTTCTGATGCTCCAGATACATCTTCATTGCCTTCTGTAAAACGCTTGCGGTCAGCTTGGAAGTCTTGATTGCAAGAGCAATGGTTTTCTGTGTTGTTTCCTCCTGCACGGTGTACCTCCTTCCTTATCTGCACCGATTTGATTCAGGGTGGAACCAACAGCCTGTGTAATAAATATTTCATAAGTTCTCCTTTCCACTTCTGGACATTTTGTCCAAAAGTTTTATAAACACAAAAAAGGGCAACTACAAACCTTTACGGTCTATAACTGCCCTTACGCTGTTGTAAATTATCATATCATTTATCAAGTATCATGATGTTTATAATTTCTCTACTTTGCGTTGTCCAAGTTCATATCCTTTCCTCTATGCTTCCATACAAAAAACTTTTTCATAACAACTTATTATCAAATAACTCCATAATAATCTGGATCTAAAATAAATTCTCCTTCTGTTTTATCAAGCCACTTTTTTGCCATATTAATAGCATCAACTAAACATTTTGCAAATTTTTCTATTGCCGCATCGTTTATATACCAAAGGGATACTAAGGATCTTTTATCAATCTTCACCATTGTGCCCGCATACAGTACTTTTCCCGAATCAGTTCCCATCTTTTTTAATAACAAATAGGAATTATTAGGATTATCTGGATTCAGCTCTCTTCCTGCCACTACATTCAAATATGGAACAGGTTCTAAAACAGTGCTATACAATATATTTTTTGCCCTATCAGATATAAGATATTGATATCTTCTTACCCAATCAATCAATTCCAATACTAAAACAGCCCATTCAACTTGATATACATTTGATGTAGTAATTGCAGAAAAAATGGCTTCGCCCTTTCTTTTCACTTCTTCTAAATCATTATTTGCAAAGAATCCCAATACCTTATGATTATCGGATAATATATCTATAATTTTCTCTTCTGTAAAATCCAAGACCTCAGGAACTTTCGCTAAAGCATCAGACATTGTGATTGTATTAACCAAAACACAACTTATTTGTTTTAAAATTTCTAATACACAATAATCAATTCGTCCTTTCATATGATCACGTAAAGGGTTACTAATTAAACCTTTCGCTATCATCTCTTTTATCCCCACCGATAATGCCTTAGATACCTCTTCTTTTTCATTCTCATTATCGGAATTATAGAAAAATATACGACGGTGACTCAAATCAAATGGAACACTTTTTAACTCTCCATATTTCAGATTATAGAAGCAAATAATCCTATCCCATCCAAGAGTTCTTACCGCATATCCCAACTCCAACAATACGTTAGGATTGGGACACTTGCGCCCTTTATCGTTTCCATTAATAATAGATATATCACAAATAAAAATATCGGTTTTGGAAATTTTATCAAAAATTGTTCCAGCTATATCTGGTGTACCAACCGTTTTCTTTGTATCTCTATCAACAGCTACCGTCAAACCAGCTTCAAATCCCAATTTTTCTTTCTTAATTGCCTTTTCTATACAATTTTCAATAAATGATCTGTTATCTTTGTTGGGCAAGTCTGATTGCCAAGAATAAAAAATGGTACACTTCATTTCTCTCAGTTCCCCTTTCTCCTTTTAACACAATAAATATATACTGCTTAACTCCGTATACATCTTGTCATCTTCAAACTTCACATCATCAAGTAACAATGCCTGAAATAATACTTCTCTAACACCCTCTAATTTTACCATAGAAAGCTCCATATCCGAAAGTCCATTCGATTTTACACTGTCAAAAGCATATTCTTTTCTTGCCACCAAACAATGCGTATACAATGCCCTAATATACTTGTCCGACATAAGAAAGGCGTATGTTTCATTCCCTTGATATGTATATCGGCACTTTTCCAGATTTTCCTGTGATATATCAAAATAGCATCTGACCGTTTCCAAATATACATCTCCATTATACTGCGGTTTCAGCTTTTTTACATACCTTCTAATGGTCGCAAATATATTATTTCTTTCCATAATAGTCTTGGTTCTCTTAAATACTGGCTTTTTCCATCGCAAATCCATATAAACATTATTAAGAATAGTCTTTCCGACATACTGTTTGAAGTCACCTATCCGCAACAAATATGTTAATACCTCAAACAATTTCTCTTGTGACATTATCTCCTGATACGAATAATCTCCAAATTCAATATGATCCAGTTGCAAAGGACTACTTCCCCTTTTAATCTCCCGTTCCATTACCCTATTCACATCTCTCATTGATTCCATACATTTTCCTTTCCACTCCTGGACATTATGTCCAAAAGTAATAAAAAGAACAGCTACAAATCTCTCGACTCATAACTGCTCTGACGCTGTTTTCTATTCCTGCCTTTGCTGCAAAATCATCTTTCTTTACCAAAAGTGCTTTTCGTTCATCTGCTGGCAGACTCTTAAATATTTCCTCATCCCCCATGCCTTCCATTTTCCTGCTCTTGCCTGTGATGAATAATTTCGTATCTAACCATTCCTGCCACAAATTTTCAAATGTTAAACTCAATTGACA
>ERZ1034949.757-NODE-757-length-18591-cov-39.659312_pt1 | contig 18591 bp, 20 predicted proteins | sample MGYA00520590_ERZ1034949 | MGnify/ENA primary metagenome ERZ1034949 (study PRJEB33766, sample SAMN09781752) | gut metagenome | biome: gut microbiome | host: Homo sapiens | place: Madagascar | study: EMG produced TPA metagenomics assembly of the PRJNA485056 data...
GAGTCAATAGAGTATTCTATGATTTGACCAGTAAGCCACCGGGAACTATTGAGTTTGAATAATTTTCAAAAGCTCGCAAAGCCTAGTAAAATGGGCATTTGCGAGCTTGTTTTTTGCCTTGTGGTACTATTTTGGTACTAAAGTGAGCTGTGCGTGAATAGTTTCATTTACGCCTGAGGCCATGTTATTTTCCACTCAAAATATTCATTAGGAGAAATCTCTCCACTATTTAATTTCGTTTTCATTTCACACCATTCCGAAAGGAAATCATTTACCAATCCATATTCAAAAGTTAATGCGATAGGTGAGCCTGTACTGTCATAATCATCTTCGTTGTAAGTTGGTCTGGCAGCCTCGGAAGATTTTGCAGGTGTCATTGCAGTCAGATGAATCAGGTTGCCGGGAGCTGTGTACTCTGGAAATCTTGTTCCTTTTCCACGTGCCGGGAGAGATGTGGCACTTTCTTCAAGCCAGAAAAGTGTTTCGATGATATCTTCAGCAGCCCCAAGGCTGTAATCAGAGATTGCCTTGTAATTGCAGTGCAATGCATCAGCAAGCTTTAGAATCATATCTTCACCGGGAATGCGTGCACCGGTTTCATACTGGGATATGCGGACCGACATATTTTTGCCCTCAAATCCAAGTGCACCGCCCAGTTCATCCATTGTCATTTTACGGAATACCCGTATTTTCTTTATTCTTTCACCAATTGTCATAGTGTAGTCACCTCCGTTTATCTGTCCCTGATGGACTGTTAAAGACAGTATAACACGGAAAAAATGAAAATGGAAGTTTTTCTATACGAGAACATTAGAAAAACTTCTTGACAATTCAATACCATACGGTATAGAATAATATCAAATCTATTATCTATACGATATGGTATTGAAAAACAACTAAATGAGCGGTACCAGAAATCTAACAGGCATTTGCCAAGACATTCATAGGAATCGAGCGAATGTAGACACTCCCCCAAGCGGACCGAGTACCTTGAGCAGGAGCGGGCGGTATTACAGGAGATTATCTCAGGTAAGGAGGCTGGTTGTGACATCAGCAGAACTGGTATGGAGAAACGCCAAAACAAATATTTAAAGGAAAGGTGGTGAAAGGCATGAACGAAAAATTTTTAGAAGTAGGAGATGTGATGCAGATTCTTGGAATTTCAAGATCAGCAGCATACAAGCTTATGAGACAGATCAACAGTGAACTTGAAAAGAAGGGTTACATTGTTATCCGTGGAAAAGTAAGCAGAAAATATTTTGAAGAACGCATTTATGGTATGAATGATGCAGGATAAGCAACAGGTAAGAAGATTGTGACAGAGGCAGGTGCAGAAGCGATACGGCTTAGGCATCTGCTTCTTCATATGGAAAGAAGGAGATGATGAATATGCCAGCTTATAAAGACAGTAAGACAGGCACCTGGTTTGTCAAATTCTATTGTAAGGACTGGACTGGGGAAAATAAACAGATAAAGAAGAGAGGATTTGCAACAAAGAGGGAAGCACTTGATTATGAGCGTAATTACAAAATACGGCAGGAGAATAATCTGGATATGACATTTGGAGAGTTCTGGAAGCTGTATACAGAGGATGTGAAAAATTATGTCAAACTCAACACATGGCTTACCAAAGAACACATTGTGGATACAAAGATACTTCCATATTTTAAGAATCTTAAGATGAACGAGATTACACCGGGAGATGTACGCAAGTGGCAGAATGAGATGGTAGCATTCCGTTATGAGAATGGGAAGAGTTATTCCCAGACTTACAAGAAGACAATGCACAACATTTTAAGTGCGATATTCAATCATGCGTGCAGGTTTTATAATTTGAAATCAAATCCGGTAAGACAGGCTGGAAATATGGGCAGGGAAGAAAAGAAGGAAATGCTTTTCTGGACAACTGAGGAATATAAGAAGTTTTCAGAAGCGGTGATTGACAAGCCGGTTTCATTTTATGCATTTGAAATGCTGTACTGGACGGGAATGAGATTAGGTGAACTGCTTGCTCTTACAATGGAAGATTTTGACTTTGAAAAGAACACAGTCAGAATAAATAAATCGTATCAGCGGCTACAGGGGCAGGATGTTATTACAACACCGAAAACACCTAAGAGCAACAGAACAATCAAGTTGCCGAAGTTCCTTGCCGAAGAAATGCAGGAATATTTTGCAATGTTATATGACCAGACACCAACAGACAGGATATTTCTGGTAACAAAGAGCTTCCTTCATCATGAGATGGAGCGTGGCTGCAAATTATCCGGTGTGAAGAAAATCAGAATCCATGATCTAAGGCATTCGCACATTTCACATCTAATCGACCTCGGGTTTTCCGCAGTTGCAATAGCTGACAGGGTTGGTCATGAGAGCATTGATATCACATATCGTTATTCGCATCTGTTTCCGTCAAAGCAGGTGGCAATGGCGGACAGACTTGATGCTGTCAATGCAAGCTTTGAGGATTGTGAAGAGCAGGATGGAGATATAGATGTTATGCAGGCAGAGGAAACAGCACCTATGCTTGATATGGATGCAACTACGGAAAAGATTATAAGCATTGATAAGTACAAGGCAGTCTGATAATGCCTATGCAAAACATTATGAATCATGCTGGTACAAGTTTTTGCAGGATATATGAAGCAGAAATTAAAAGAATAGATTTTATATCGGAAGGAGCAGATTATTATGAGCGAGAAAAGGCTGGATGCCAAGAACAGATGGAGAAATGTTGTAGTAGCGTTTCGTATGTCACCGGAGGAAGCACAGGAGCTGAATGTGAAGGTTTCACTCAGCGGACTTTCAAAACAGGATTATATCATCCAATGTCTTCTGAAGCATGAAATCAGGGTTGTTGGTGGAATGAAGGTGGCAAAGAAAGTACAGGTGCATCTTGATACGATACTGGAAGAATTACAGACATTAGATGAAGCAGACAGAGGTATAGATGTTGAAGAACTGTTGGTTCCATTAAAGCATGTGCTTGATATTCTGCAAAGTGATGAGAAAGGCGGTAATCAATATGAGTAAGACAACATTTGAAAAGCTAGGTATCCCATATGAAGAAAGGGATGGAATCTTCTATCCGGTTCTTGTCGCAGGAACAGAGAAGGCAGATATAGATGTAGGAAAGTATGGGCGTATGTGGATTAAATATATCAAGGAAGAATATCCAATGAGATATAAGAGTCTGGTGCGGTTCGGTGAGCTTGAAGAGAGAGCGGATGAAGTCAATGATACAGCATTTGAGCTGCTTGATGATATTGAAGCTAAGTGGCTGAAAAAGCATAAGCCGAAAAATCCAAATTCCTTTACAGAACAGTTACAGCTAAGAACACAGACCAGGATGATGGCAGAGGAAATCGTTATTATGGATGTGGTAATGCAGTTTCATTAGTGTGGGGGCAAAAAGCGCCGTCAAAACGTGAAAATGGGGGCAAAAAGCGCCCCCAAAACCACAAAGTGGGGGCAGAAAGCGCCCCCGCACAAATCAGAGCCGAAAAAGTGTGGGGGCAAAAAGTGCCGTCAAAATGCAAAAGTGGGGGCAAAAAGCGCCGTCAAAACAGCAAAGTGACGGCAAAAAGCGCCAGCACTCAGATAAGCGAGAAAAAAGTTATGGTGGCGGAAAGTGCCATCAAAATGGAAAAGTGGTGGCGGAAAACGCCACTAAAACAGCAAAGTGATGGCAAAAAGCGCCACCATATCAGTAATTGTGGTGGAAATATTAACCACCACATATCATATACAGGGTGCAGGTGCTCCTGCCAAGACGAAAAATTATGTAAACGCTGATGGCGTTTATATTTTTTCGGGAAAAGGTCCGACCTTTTCCGCATCTTGCAAAACCAGTGAACACTACTTTTAGAAAGGATGAAAAAAGCAATGGTACAGATAAAAAGAGATTGGTTTGATACAGAATTTGGAAATTACGAAAGGGGAAAAACGTATGGCAGATGGAAAGAGAAGATACAAGTCTGACAGGAAAGATTATAAGATATCGGTGAAGTTGTCAGAGAAAGATATGGATATTCTGAAAGCGGCACTTAAGCGAACAGGAATGACAGCAAGTGCCTATATAAGAGAATTAATTCGGACAGGAGGAAACATTGATACAAGTTATCCTGAGGACAGGGCAAGAGCAATCCGTATCATAGCAGGTATTGCAAATAATATTAATCAGGCGGTAAAGCTTGGCAATTCACAGGGAAGATTGTATTACAGCGATATTGATAAATTGCAGAACAGTCTGGATGATGTAAAGAAAACGTTCGGGGAGGTGCTGGAAGTATGGCGATTACAAAGATCTTAAATATACAGGAGTCAGAGGGCAGAAATCCAGCATCGCACCTGAAGAATGCTTTGGAATATATCCAGAATCCGGATAAGACAGAAGAATGTATACTGGTGGGCGGTATTAACTGCCTGCCAGATACAGCATTTGAGCAGATGGAAGAGACAAAGAATATATTTCATAAGACAGGTAAAAGGCAGGGCTATCATGTGATCATATCGTTTTCGCCGGAGGAAAAAGTAACAGCAGAGCAGGCAATGTATGTCCTCGAGCATTTCGCAAAGGATGTGCTTGGTGATGATTATGAGGCGGTGTATGCAGTCCATACTGACAGGGAACATATGCATGGGCATCTGATCTGGAACAGTGTCAGCATGACAACTGGCAAGAAATACAATTCACCGAAAGGCAACTGGAAGAATCATCTTCAGCCTATTACAAATAAATATTGTGATGAACTTGGACTTTCCATTATGCCGGCAGAGTACAGCAGGAATCCAAAAAATATCAGCAGGGACAAGTGGGAAAAGGAAATGTCAATGAAAGAGATAATTCTAAGGGATGCCAAGATGTGTGCATATGCAGCCGGGAATGTGGAGCATTTTAAATATCTGATGAAAAGACTTGGATATGTATTTAAGAAAGACGCATGGATGGAGGTGCAGGCACCGGGATTTCGGTATTATCATAAACTGGCAAAGCTGGACGAGATGTTTTCAGAAGATATGTTACGGCATTATGTGGATATGCCCTGGATGGCAAAGCCTTACTTTTATTCGTCTGATATAAGAGGATTGCACAGGGCGAAGCTGTCACCATTTCAGAAAAAGTTTTATGCAAAGTTATACAGATTAAGGATTGTAGAGCAGAAGCGTTTTGTGGTCGGTGGAGCAAAGTATACAGAGGATTTGAAGCGGTTTCATCAGTTACAGGACGAATATCTGCTGATTGTAAATAATGACATCAAAAGTGTTGTGGATCTTGTGGATTTCATAAATGAGCAGGAAGAAAAGATTCAGCAGATTGAGGACAGGCAGAAGGAGATATACAGAGAAAGTTCTAGTCGGAAACGCAGTATAAAGAATGAAGAGCAGTACCGGGAATATCAGATATGGCACATGGAAGTGCAGGAAGAACTGGATGAGCTGAAGCAAGAGAAGAGAAATGTTAAGAGGCAGATACAGCTTGCTGATGACATTATAAAAGAAGATTTGTATACGGCTTATTATGCGGTGTCGGGGAATGAGGAGATTGTTGCTGACAGGGATGTTGAGATACCGGGGATGGAAAAGGAGGCTGTGTCAGAGAAAGATGTGGCTATTGAGCCGGAGACGAATGTTGAGGTAGTGAATCCAGACAATAATCAGAACGATACGTCTGTAATGCCAGATATTCGTAATGTGTCTGATGTAAATACGGCAAGAATGGATGAAGATATTACTGATGTAACAGGTAAAAGTGAATTTATGGAATCTGAAGAAAAAGTGTCTGTGGACAAAGCTGGCTGGATTGTCAGGAGGATATCAGAGCTTGGTGGTTATGAGAATATTAGTGATTCTGTTAAGGCTGATATATTCGGATTTGATATTGCTGATGTTAGTGGAAGCATATGGTTGTTCTCGGATGTAATGAAAAGGCTGGGTATAAAGCTGGATGGAGACGAAATGTATGAGGAATTCCAGAGAATTTATGATGAGAGTGTTGGTAGAGATGCTGGTAAAGATAAAGCAGAAGATAAGATGTGGAATAGGGGCAGAGGAAGGTAATTCCTCTGTCTCTTCCAGTTATGTATTAGATAGAAAAATATTGATTCATTAAGTTTTATATGCTTAAAAATTATTTTGACATTATCAAAAAATATGTTTATAATATAAAAATAGATAGTAAGCAGGAGGATTGGTGCATGACAATATCAGAACAAATAAAAGTATTGTGTGTGAGATGTGGTGTAAGTGAAGCTGAATTGGCAAGGCGGCTGGGAAAATCGCCACAAAGTTTTAATTCGAAAATGAAAAGAGAAAGTTTTACAGTAGAAGATTTAGAGAATATTGCAGATGTATTGGGTGTCGAATTTAACAGAGAATTTATATTAGCAAATGGAGATAAAGTTTGATGAAGAATATGGTAAAAGAATTTAAACTTGGAGAATTATTTTGTGGTCCTGGTGGATTGGCGTTAGGAGCAACGACAGCAAAGATTGAAGATTCGGATTATAAGATTATTCATAAATGGGCAAATGATTATGATAAAGACACATGTAATACATATACGAGAAATATCTGCCCGGATGATGGAGAGAGTGTTATTTGTGGAGATGTAAGAAAACTTGATATTGACAGTCTTGGAGATATAGATGCATTAGCTTTTGGATTTCCATGCAATGATTTTTCTGTTGTAGGTGAGCAAAAGGGATTTGATGGTGTATATGGTCCGTTATATACATATGGGGTAAAAGTATTAAAGAAATATGAGCCTTTGTGGTTTTTAGCAGAAAATGTTGGCGGATTAAAGAGTGCTAATGATGGAAAGGCATTTCAGAAGATACAGGAAGATTTGAAGAATGCTGGATATAGAATATATCCTAATTTATATAAATTTGAGGAATATGGGGTACCGCAGGCAAGACATAGGGTGATAATTGTTGGTATCAGGGAGGATCTGCCGTATGAATTTAAAATACCTAGTCCAAAACCATATAAAAATGTTGATGTTACTTGTAAGAATGCAATAGAGAATCCTCCAATCGGAAAAGAAGCTTATAATAACGAGTTAACAAAGCAATCCGAAATAGTTGTAAAACGATTGAAATATATTAAACCGGGAGAAAATGCGTTTACTGCGGATTTGCCAGAAGAATTGCAGCTTAAAGTGAAAGGGGCAAAGATAAGTCAGATTTATAAGAGGTTAGATCCAGATAAACCTGCATATACAGTAACTGGTTCTGGTGGTGGTGGAACGCATATGTATCATTATTCGGAGCCAAGAGCATTGACTAATAGAGAGAGGGCAAGATTACAGACATTTCCTGATAATTATATTTTTGAGGGGTCTAAAGAGTCTGTTAGAAAACAAATCGGTATGGCGGTACCTGCAAAAGGAGCTAAAATTATCTTTGAAGCTATTTTAAGAACATTTGCGGGAATTGACTACGAAAGTGTAGAACCAAGTATAAAGGAGTAAGGTATGTATACTGATAATTTTGAAGAAGAAATATTGTTTATACCAGCGAGAAAAGATGGCGAAGCATGTAATCATTTGAAAATTGTCACAGCATTTACTGATGTTGAGAGAATATCAAGTCATTTGATAAAACTATTTGATGGCAGGAATAAAGAATATGTGTCTGGAATAAAAGTGGACATTATACTTGGGATGACAAAGGGCACGGGTCTGACACAAAAGAAACATGACAAGATATGCTCATTGATAAAAAGATTGAATAGTGTATCTGGAATGCCTCAGATATCATGCAATTATATTGTGGAAGGTAAACAGGTACATTCCAAGGTGTATGTATGGTGCAGGGGGCGAAAGGCAATAGAGGCTTTTAATGGTTCAGCTAATTACACTATGAATGCATTCTTTGTAAGAAGAGAATGTATGGATGCATGTAATCCTAAAGAGGCAAACCATTACTTCAACAGTTTATTGCCTGATACAATAAATTGCTTTGATGGTCAGATAAAAGATAAAGTTTCATTTTCTAGCAAGAAAAATGTAGAAGATGATGTTGCAGATACTAATTTGGAAAATTTATCTTGGGAGAATTATCGGGCTATTGAGCCGGTAGATACATTAGAAGTATCTTTGCTAAAAGCAGATGGCAGCGATACGGGATATGGTTCCGGTGTAAATTGGGGAATACGTAAAAATGGCTATAAGAGAAATAGAAACCAGGCATATATTCCATATAATGTGGCAGATCATAAAGATGGATTTTTCCCAGATGTAAATGCTGATGGAACGTATCCAGTGTTTAAGGTTGTAACAAAGGAATATGATGCTTTTTATATGAGACAGGCACAAGCAAAGGGAAAGGCATTAGAAACTCCAGAAAGTAATGCGATAATAGGAGAATGGATAAGGCATAAACTTGGAGTGCCGGATGGTACATATATTACGAAACAAATGTTAGATCAATATGGAAAAACAAAGGTTTTGTTTAAAAAGTATGAAGATGGCATATATACTTTGGAGTACTAATTCTGGCATTAAGGAGAGAACAATATGGAGCAGAAGATCAATATCGATAATTTAGACGATTTGCAAAAACAGGCGTTAGTCTGCATATATTATGCTATGCTTCCTAAAACAGACGCAAGATATAAGCAGAGAATGCATGATTGGGAAGTGTTAGAAAAGAGATTTGGAACAAAGAAAACAACATATAAACATGCAAAGGATGCTTTTGATTTTTATTTTCCTAACAATGGAAGAAAAGGCTGGAGTGATGATAGAGATTTAAAAAGACGAGGACATGCATATCAGGAAGTGTTTGAGCTGTATAAGGATTATTCTGCAGACCAATTGGAAAAAGCTGTAACGGAGATTATTCATGGATATGAGAATGAAGAGCCAACATTTGTATCTATGAAATGTGGTTTTCCAGATACAGTACATAACATTCTCAATGGCAACAAAGATATAACAGTTGATGGCGTTTATACTCTGAAAGAGGAATTGAATATTGGAAAGCATGTATTTGTTACATTGGGAGGAGACACAGGAAAATCAGAGGTTGATTGGGTTCCAGGGTTTATAGGAGTAGCACATGTAATTAGAGAACCTTATGATTTTGGATATAATGGTAAGGAAAAATACTTTAAGTTTGATATAGAAGTTGACTGTGTTTTTGAAAAGCCATTTAAAAGGGAAGATTTTTTAAGCTATAGAGAAGCATACGATGCTCCATATATAGGACCGGAGTTATCGAGAGATCCGTCACAGGCATTAAGTACTTTGGATAAGATAAAGGCTGTTGCTGTTATACGTGCAGTACTTGATGAATTTCCAGAAATGCTTGAAAAATTCAAAGAAATTTTTGACAGAGAGTTTATGGATAGGGTGCTTGGAGCAGTTACTGTAATGATACCAACATCTGTAAAATTTGGAGAAAGCAAAGAGGATGCAGTAAATTCTATTCAGGAAGAAATGAGCATAGAGAATGAAGGCTCTGAGGAGGAAGAAATGGAATCTAAGCCATATATTGAACCTGATTATTATACAGGTTGTTCACGCAAAAATAAGGATACGGGGACTGTATATGCACACAATAGAATTGTATTTGGAGCACCAGGAACAGGAAAAAGTTTCAAGCTGAATGATGAGCAGAAGGATCTCATTTCAGAAGGTGGAGAGTACGAAAGAGTTACATTCCATCCAGATTATTCATATGCTAATTTTGTTGGAACATATAAGCCAGTACCTACAAAAAATGGAATATCATATGAGTATGTTCCTGGACCATTTATGCGGACATATGTAAAGGCAATAGAAAATGGACAGTCGGAGAATAAGGAAGATGTAAAACCATTTCTGCTTCTTATAGAGGAAATTAATAGAGCAAATGTTGCAGCTGTATTTGGAGAGGTATTTCAGCTTTTAGATCGCGACGATAGAAATGCAAGCCAATATCCAGTTAAACCTTCTGAAGATATAAAGGCATATTTGGCAAAAGAACTTGGTGGAAGGCCAGAGCAGTATGATGAAATAAAGATACCAGATAATATGTATATCTGGTCAACTATGAATAGTGCTGATCAGGGCGTATTTCCAATGGATACAGCATTTAAAAGAAGATGGAACTTTGAATATATAGGTATTAACCATAGGGAAGAAAAGATTAAAGATACATATTTAGTGTGTGATAAAGCACAGGTGCCATACAGAGTTGACTGGAATGAGCTTAGGAAGGCTATAAATACAACACTTGCTTCTAGAGATTATAAGATAAATGAAGACAAGCTTATGGGACCATTTTTTGTATCTCAAAGCATTTTAGAGAATGAAGATGCGTTTAGAGAAACTTTTAAGAGTAAAATTATTATGTACTTATTTGAGGATGTAGCAAAGCAGAGAAGGCATATGTTGTTTGGAGGCTGTGATGAGGATATAAGAAACCAATATTCAACGATTTGCGAGGAATTTGATAAAAGAGGCATAGATATTTTCTGTAAAGAAATCCGAGACAAAATCAAGAAAGAATATTTGAGTGAATTAGAATGAGAAGGGAATGTTACTGGATGATTTCTAAATATGTCAAAGAGCAGAAGCGGTATACTCAAGATGAACTTAGAAAAATATTTGAATGCACTGCTGATGAAACAGTGCAGATTATAAGAAAGTTAAAAGAGTATGGAATTGTTAAAAATGTAAAAAAAAGTGATAGGCAAAGTATGCTCTCTGACTTAGTTGAGGAAGATATCAGAGTAACAGATATCGAAAGTGGAGAGCGGGAATTATATTATGTGTTTTCATTTGTTGGAGTAATTGTTGTATATGGACGGGTATTAAAGTGTTATCCTAAATATATTAATTCTTGTGGTAGTCCAATAGCACAGATGAAGCAGATTATGCGTGTTTTGGAAAAATATAATTCAAAAGAGCAGGTAATAAAACTGTATAATGAAAGTGATGATGGAGGATCGTTTAACTTATTGGCAGTAATGCTGTATTTGTTGCAGGATTATTATGATAATGGAATATATGCTAATGACGTTGAGATTGTTGAGACTAATGGCACAGGAGAAATACTGTGGGACAGAACAATCAATGAAACATTTTCATATATATCAAATAACAGGCCATATTATACTGAATTACAGACAAAAAAGCGAACTTCAGATGAATATGATTTTATCAGACGCTTACATGCATGTATATTGACTAAATTTTCAAAGGAACTTGAAGAATCCGATCTGCCGGAGTTGTTTAATATTGTGACAGTAGAGCTGTCGGAAGAGCAACTGGAAGATTTGGGCGATGAAGATTATATTTTATATAGGATACAAAATGAACTTAATGTGCAGTATAACACAAGAAAACAACTGGTGTTGAAGGCAATGTATGCGTATATTGCACAAAAAGCAAGCTTTAATAACATTGATAGTTTTAGCATATATGGTACCAACAGCTTTAACTTAGTATGGGAAAAAGTATGTGCACAGAATTTTGGAAATGTTTTAAATGTAAAATTATCAGAGCTGCCACTTGGAGTTTGTGATGATTATAAAGAAAGTAAAGATAGTACTTTAATAGAAATAATTGATAGACCAGTATGGCATAAGACTTCAGATAATATTAGTGATGGGAAGTCAGATACACTAAGACCAGATCTGATTAGTATTTACGAGTGTGGTGATAGTGGAGAATATTGTTTTGGCATATATGATGCAAAATATTATAATATTAATTTTTACAAGAATTCGTCAGAATACAAAGTTATAGGACAGCCTGGGGTGGCGGATGTTACAAAGCAATATTTATATCAGCTTGCGTACGATGATTTTATAGCAAAGCAAGGATACAAATATGTGCAGAATATGTTTTTTTGTCCTGATGAATCTGGAGATAAAGAATATGGATGGGTGCAGATGGATATGCTGCATCAAATCGGAGACAAAAAATTAGAGAATGTAGCAGTTGTAAAGCTTTGTGCATCAGAAATGTATTCTTTATATTTGGCAGATCATATAGTAAATGAAAATGAGATGGACAAATATATTCCAGTAATTGGACGACATGAAGTAGATAGTCAAAACTTTGCAAATAGGATGATGGCATATCTTACGAGAATCACGACTGCTAGTAAATTAGCTGAAAAGAAACTTGAAATGAAATCAGATAGAGGCAGGCTTATATATCCCAAACAGATAAAAAGAGAATTGGGTGCAAAAATTATATATGATGCTATATGCCCCGTTGCAAGTAATGCTTTTTATGGATTTAATCCATATGAAAAAGAGGACCATGAAAGTATGGTGGCAGAGGATATGGGAGATTCTTATAATCGTTGCAGTCAGATTGCGGATGCCTCTATTGAGATAGAAGAAATTATAAAAGATTTATCAGAAGCGGAGCTGAGGGATGAAAAAGTGCTTAAAGTAGTACTTAAAAAATGCATTGAAAGTAAATCAGATATTAAACCTATGGCGAATGGAAAGTCGCTTGATATGCTGACAGATAAAATAATGGAGCTTGTTAAAGATGTGTATTTATAGCGAGCAGTTATAAGTATAAATGCTAGACAAGAAGCAAAGGAGAAAAGAACTGGAAAAGTTGATGAAAAACAGATTGTTGAGGTGATTTTGTGGCAGATGATTTAACAAAAGAACAGCGGCATAAAAACATGAAAAATATTCATGGGAAGGATACCAAAATAGAAGTTATATTAAGAAAGGCTTTATGGAACAAAGGGTATCGGTATCGCAAGAATTATAAAATACTTCCGGGAAGTCCAGATATCGTGCTGACAAAGTATAAGATAGCTATTTTTTGTGATGGAGAATTTTTTCATGGAAAAGATTGGGATACTTTAAAACAGAGACTTGAAAAGAGTAACAATAGTAAGTACTGGATTAACAAGATATCCCGCAATAAAGAGCGGGATGATGAGATAAATAAGAAATTGGACTTTGAGGGCTGGACTGTAATCCGGTTCTGGGGTGAAGATATAAAGAAACATACAGATGAGTGTGTGAAGGTTGTGGAAGAGACAATTTTTGATAATATAGAATTTGAAGAGTAGAGGTTTGATTTAATTATAATGTTAAATGACCGAAAAGAGGTGGACAGATGAAACTTGAGAATATAATAATTGAAAATTATAGACAGTTTGATACAGCGGAATTGTCGTTTGATCAAGGAATAACTATTCTTGCCGGGGCTAATAATAGTGGTAAAACTTCGCTTATCAATTTGATTAGGAGTGTTTTTGTTGATGAAAAAAATGACTATAGTGTATCGGACATTCCAGCTAAAAATATGCAAGAATGGATTGATTGGGGATATCCTGTATTTGCTGATTTCTTTAAAAGTGGTAAAAGCGTTGATACAATAGATGCAGAACTTGTCAATTTGATTATTCCGGAAGATGATACAGTTCCATCACATTTAATGAATACAACATGTGTAAAGATTCATGTTTCGTATGATCCAGATATAGATGATATAAAAATGTTTGCTGATTATATTATGGATCTTGATGAAGAAGTGCATGATTTTTATTTTTTGTTTGATTATGAAGTAACACGTTCAAAATTTCTCAGAGCAATAACGGACAATTATGATAAGTTAAAACGGCGATTTGATGAAATAGAAGAGGATAAAATTAAATTATTGAGTTCTTCAGATAAAAATCTGGAGAACAATATAGAGGTTAAAGAGAGATATTTGAAACAGTTGATAGTAAGTATTTATGTCAAATCAATGGTGACTTTCGGATATTTTTGCGATAAGGAATTTAAAAATAAATGTAGATTTGACGATATAAAGGAATTTAGAAAATTGTTTCATTTTTGTTTTATCAAAGCTAGTAGGCCTTTAGATGATGATGAATTAGATCATTCACATATGCTTAGTAAGCAAATGATTAGGATGGTAAAGCTAGATGATGGGTGGAATGAATTAGTTGAAAGACTTCCTGACGAATTACTTAAGCCAATTCAGGAAAAGAAGATAGATAAGACCGTCCGGGATACTTCGTTAAAATCTCTTAAAGATACAATAAATGCATTAGAACAGACTAATGGGGGCAAATCTGGAGAACTAATGTTGGATATGCAGGTTACAGAAGATGATATAAGTGAATTATTGCAACGGATAACAACAGCTACCTATAATGTGGATGGTTATTATCTTGGAGAATCATCGCAGGGACTGGGATATAGTAACATGATATATATTCACCTGCAATTGAAAGAATATGAAAAAGGAGTTGATCCGTTAAAAGTAAATATGTTTTTTTTGGAAGAACCTGAATCTCATATGCATCCTCAAATGCAACAAGTATTTATTAAGTATCTGATGGATTATTATCATACAAAATTACAAGGGTTAATTACAACTCATTCCAATGAAATGGTTCGTACTGTCGGGCTTTCTCATTTAAGGGTTATAAGGCATGCAGGAAATTTTAAAAGCAAATTATACGACCTTTCTACATTATTAAAGGATTTGAAAAAGTCAGAAAATCTATCCGATAAGGAATTGGCAAATTTTTTTGATTGGTTTTTTGAGATAGGATATTCAGAAATAGTTTTTGCTGATAAAGCTATTTTTTATGAAGGAGATACAGAGAGATTATTTATTCGTAAGGCTATGACATTAGAAAAATATAAAAAATTAAGTCAACAATATGTTGCATTTATTCAGGTTGGAGGGGCATATGCTAAAAACTACGAGAAGTTAATTAGGCTATTAGGTATAAAATCATTAATAATTACAGATATAGATTACGAAAAAGAAAAATTAACAGTTGCAGATATAGAAGATTCTACAATAACTAATGCTACCATAAAGCATTTTTATTCTTTAAATCATCCAACTGATAATGCTTTGGTAAAAAATCTTTACGCATGGAAAAATACAAAAGAAAATATAATGGATAATTTAATATATATATGTTTTCAAACCGATCATGATGGATATGCGAGGACACTAGAAGAAGCTATGCTTAATAAATATTTTTCGATGAGTGTTACGGATTTATATAAAAAAAGCGAGTGGGTCCAGAAGAGAAATGATTCGAAATTAGATTTTTCAATTCCAAACAAAAAGAATGACAAAAAAATTTCTGATGAAGATATGGTTTCTATTAGGGACATTTTGGCATCAACTTCAGGAAATAAGACAGATTTTATGTATTCTGTTATTATGAATGGATATGTAGAAAATATTATGCCAGAATATATAGATGGAGGGTTGTTATGGCTGATGCAATAGTTGAGAATCTCTTTTTAGTAAATGCACCTGCAGGAAGTGGAAAAACAACTTGGATAAGGAAGAATGTTAGGAAATACCTTTTGCAAAATCCAAATGATAATGTTTTATGCATTACTTATACAAATCGTGCGGCAGAAGAACTTGGAAAAGATGTAGATAGTAATAGGGTGTATTTTGGAACGATACATAGTTTTATTAATGATTTTATCGGGAGTTTTTTTTCACATGAATCAATTTTGGAATTATATTGGGAAGTATATAAAAATCAGATTGTGGAACGTATAGAAAATATTTCACAGAATGGCAATTGGGCGGAAAGTAATATGAGATATATAGAAAAATATGGTGGTTTGACACCTGAAATTGTGCGTTCTAATATTACTATGATTTCATATAATCAAGCACCATTTAATTCTCTGTATAGGGGAGCTTTAGGGCATGATGATTTAATTTCTTTTACAAGATTGGCCGTTGAAAGATTTCCAGTAATAAAGAAAAAAATTTCTGATAAATATCAGGTGGTATTTATTGATGAATATCAAGATACTGCAACTGATGTATTGCAAATATTTTATTCTTCTATGATAGGAAAGAAGAGTAAATTGTATTTGTTAGGGGATAAGATGCAGCAAATTTATCGTAATTATAATGGAGAATTTGAAACTTATTTTAATATTTTCAACAAATCGATAAATCTTTCGGTGAACTATCGTACGACTCCTAAAATAGTAAGTATTTTAAATAAAATTTATAATGATGAATGTTATAAGCAGACAGCATATGAGAAAAATAAAGATGAAAATATGGATTTCTTGCCTGAAGTTAGAATTGTAACTGATATAGAAAAAAATGTATCTGAATTAATGGAGCAGTATAAGGATTCATTAATATTGTATTTGTCGAATAAGTCAAGATTTTATAATATAGGAGTTGGAGAATTGTATGATGCATATTCTGGAATGGAAAAGTATAGTTTTGGGAAGAAATATAATGCTGTTGATGTTTTGACTAAGGAAGAAATTAGAGAAAATGATGCATTATTGAGCTTTTTGTTTACGGTAAATATAATAGTTGATTATTTTACGAAAGAATTTTATGGTGAAGTGTTTAGGATAATTCGTAAAGCCGGTACATATTTTAATTGCGAAAAATTTAGTATCAGAAAGCATATTGATAAGCGTCTTGTAAAAGATAAGTTAGATGACATTGTAGCATTATATAATGAATTATCAACAACAGTGGATGATTTCCTATCATTATGTGTTGAAAAAAAGTATATTAGAGAGGAATTTTATTCTGCTGTTATTGAAGAAAATGATTATCAATTGGTGAAAAATGTAAAAGTTCAAGAAGTGAAAGTGTTAGCAGACTATATGTCAGATCCTAAGATATCAACTCAGCATGGGGTAAAAGGCGAAAGCCATGATACAGTTGTGTTTGTTGCAGATAATAGTAGATCTAATCCAGTAGTGCATATGTCAAAATTTTTTGAAATGTGGAGCAATATTGATATTACATTATCAGAATTCGATGCCTTTTATTATATTTATAGCCAGATGCTTAATCAGATTGAGAATAAAATTGGTATGAAGTGTTCACAATTAAAAGCTGATACATATATATCCGTTGCTAGTATAATAGATGAGGAACTTCAAGCATTTACAAAAAAAAATGAAACAAATCCATATTACATTCAGTTGCTTAAAGTTAAAATGGATAAGTATTTTGGAAAGAAGAATGTTACTAACGTAAAAGAATGCTTAAAGGAAGGGACGGTATATGGACCACTATGTGCATATAGATTGTTTTATGTAGGATGTTCTCGTGCGAAAAGAAACTTAGTTATTATGATTAATAAAAAAGATATTGAGGGCTTTGAAGACAAATTACGTAATAAATTAATGATAACTGGTTTTAATGTATTATAAAATTTGCGTATTGACATTCAAGCACATTCCAAAGTTAGTCTCAACGAAGTCTCACGAGATTTGAGACTGAGTGAGACTCTATGATATAGCAAAACGCGATAAAACCAGGATTTGCAGGTAAATTATAATGTTGTAGTCTCATTTTTGAAATTGTTTGTTGAGACTAACATGAGACTGAGGAGGTTCAAAATCATGGACATAAGCAAAAAGGATTGGAAATTATTTCGAGAAAGATTATCAGGCTGGCAGGAAAATTATATGGAAGGTCTTGTTAAAGAGTATGCAAATTTTCTGAATGATGATAAAAAGCCTGCATCAGAGAAATTCTGGGAACTTGAAAAACGGATAAAAGAAGATAAGCGTCATCCGGGAGTTATCATGGAGATGAGTAAGTCAGAGGTGATATGGGATATCGTTCGTCTTATTAGATTGAAAGTAATTACATATGATGATTTATCAGACTTTAGTGATGAATTACAGCTGGAAGTGAAGAGAATACTTGAAATGAGCAGGTGATACATATGGAGATTGGTGCAACAAAGGCAGTTCAAGATCGACTAAAAACAACAAAGATTGAAGAAAGCAAAGGTGCTTCACTTGTGTTCTGCTGGGACACACATTTGACGAAAATAAAAGGAAGAAATGTCTTGTTTATTGTGAATGCCAGTAATCGTTATACAATAGCAATGACAGATATTGAACCAAGAAACTGGAATTACTATACAATGTATATCCGCAGTGTGATTCATGGCGTGATGCAGGAAATGGGATATTCCGAGGATCAGATAGGGCAATATTTTAAAATGTCAGGCGATACAACTGTAACAAAAACTCATGGTAGGAAATCGGTTGGTGGTATTAACAGAATGGTAATGGATGCCCAGTATTTTGGTAAGAAGCTGGAGAAAGAAGCAAAGTATCAATGGGAACTTAGTAAGTATCTGAACAGAGATATTTGCCAGCCAGAGGGATTTGATGCGTATGGATATCCGAGTGAACTTTTTAAAATAGACATGGAACGATTAGGGATTGCTGCTAAGAGAGAGCCAGCAAAGGTCATTGATTTTGCTCAGTACATAGAAAACAATTGTGGTACTAACGATTAGTACCACAAAATTTTTTCTTGCAGAAATATCGTTTGGAGATTATAATTTTCATAGGTGGACAAGCAAACCGACAGAATATTATTTTGTGAATAGTAAACAAACCTGCAAGCCACCGGAACTACACACAATAATGAAAAAAAGCAATGGTACTGGATTGGTACTAAAAATATGTGAAACGAAAAATAACGTGTGGAAAAAGCATGAGTTATCAATACTAAACGGTATAGACAACTACATTAAAATAATCAAAATCAAACTAGATTCTGCGAGTTCGAATAGTTGAAGCTGAGCTGTAAAGCCTTTGTTTACAAGGGTTTTACAG
>ERZ1034949.760-NODE-760-length-18521-cov-5.557944_pt1 | contig 18521 bp, 8 predicted proteins | sample MGYA00520590_ERZ1034949 | MGnify/ENA primary metagenome ERZ1034949 (study PRJEB33766, sample SAMN09781752) | gut metagenome | biome: gut microbiome | host: Homo sapiens | place: Madagascar | study: EMG produced TPA metagenomics assembly of the PRJNA485056 data set...
CATGAAGAAAGGACTAAAATCTTTATGGGGACTGCTGATAGCGATAGCTGTCACAGCCTTCAGCGCTCAGGCGCAAGAAGTCGTTTCGCAAGCATGTGCTCCTGTTAATCAGGACGCTCCAGCTCCAGTCGTGAAAGCTGCGAACGTGGTTGGCACAGCCGCTTATAAGGCAGGCATCGCCACCCAATTCACACCTGTGACCGACTTTAAAGCTGCTGCTGCAGAAAAGGCATCTTCAAGCAAGAAAGCCAAACAAGCCCCTTCGAAGGTGGCTTCAGTGAAGGCTCTTGAAGGTGAGTATGTGCTCACTGGCAAGTCGATGCTCACATCTGGCTACAATGGCGTATCGGTCACTGTGGCTGCTGTGGGAACCGACTCCATCGCTATCACCAACTTCTGGGCAAAGGGCTACAGCTCCGTGCTCAAGGCAAAAGTTGACATTGCCACTGGTGCTATCACCGTACCTTATCAGGTGATGGGACAGCACGAGACTTATGGCGACATCGTGTTTGCGAAAACTAATCTCGCCGACGGCTCACCAACAGCTGGTGAGGCTGTGGCTGGTGTGGTTACTGCCGATGGTATTATTAAACTCACCGACGCGTGGGGCGCTTACGTGAAAGCAAAGCCCACCGACACTAAGTGGGCCTTCTTCTCTGTGGTGTATAACACCGAACTTGAGAAGTGCAACGCAGTGTTCACCGGCAAGAAGCACACTGGAGGAGAAATTGAATCCTACGGCGTGGTGTTTAAACAGACAGCGGAGAATGTGGCTACAATCAAAAACTTGGGCGACTATGGACAAACCGTGAAAATCGACCTCAATCGCAACAAGACAGCCTCTATTCCATCGTCGCTGATGGCTTACAACTCTGAATACGGCGATTTTTACAGCTTCAACCTCACTTTCACCGAAACTGGTGCAAAAATTGAAGCTGCCGACGCTGTTACCACTGTGGCTACTGATTTGAAGTGCCTCAGCTGGAGTAATTGGGGTGTGGTGACTGGTACAACCAAGGGCAGCCGCTACCTCGTGGCCGCTTACGACTCTTGCGGTATCACCACTGGTGTGGATATTCAATATCCATCACTCAGTGTGACCGAATTTCAAGGTGAAGGTACTGAAGCAAGTCCTTATTTGATTAAGACTCGCGACGACCTTATCCTCCTTAGCGATAAGGTGGCAGAAATCACCGACCTTAATTGCACAACCCCTCCTTTGACCAATCCTTACTGCCGTGCATTCCTCGGCAAGTATTTCCGTATGGAAAACGACATCGATATGGCGGGCTATAAGTTCACTCCTATCGGTGCCGACTGGTCGCACATCTTCGCAGGCACATTCGATGGTGGCAACCACACCATCAAGGGCTTGTATGTGGATAGAAGCGTTTCTTACGCAGCTCTCTTCGGCCGTACCGACACCGTGGCTGTGATTAAGAACTTGAAGATGGAGAACGCAACCATTAACTGTGGCAACGCTTACGCAGCTGCTATCGTGGGTTGGGCTCTCGGTCCAATTGAAAACGTATCTGTTAAGAACTCAACCATTACCGCCACAAGTTATGGCGTGGGTGCTGTGGCTGGTATCTCTACCGGATTGACCAACGCACAGGTTGAGAATTGCGAAATCTCTGGCAACTATGGCTATACTGGTGGCGTGGCTGGCGAAGGTCACGGTCCAGTGGTGAACTGCTATGCCAAGAATGTGAAGATTCTCTCTGCTACTATGAGCACCGCAACTCCTGGTTTGCCAGTGGGTGGTGTGATTGGTAACTTGTTCTTCACCACAATGGAGAACTGCTGGTTCGCTGGTACTATCGACGGTAGCTCACTCAGATCACAATATCAGACCATTGGTGGTGTGGTAGGTTTCAACTCTGCCTCTACCATGAAGAACTGCTTTGCAGTAGGTACATTGAGCACTTACGCTTCTGGTCCTATTGTAGGTGGTGTGGTAGGTTACCTGCGCGGTGACATGGAGAACTGCTTCTTCAATGGCCGCATCGACGCAATGTCGTCTCGCTCATCTGGTGGTGCAGTAGGTAGAATTATTGACTACCAAGTGGCAAGTGGCGATCCACTTACCCCATGTAAGATGACCAATGTTTACTCTGCTGGTAGCATCGTATCTGAAACTTATCAATATCAATCACAACCCAATGTTCAGAACAATGAAATCATTGGTGTGATTATGAAGGACTCTAAGCCTGTATTGACCAACGTTTACTTCGATAAGCAAATCGTGAGCCTCACCAATTCTGAATACGGTGTTGACACCGAGCAACTGGTGGGCGCTGCTGGTCCTGCTGGCTTCGACTCAAAGGTTTGGACATTCGAGGCTGGCAAATATCCAGCTCTTACCGCATTTAAGGACACCGAGGCATCAAAGCTTGCCACCATGGCAGTGGTAATGCCTAAGGGCGCAAGTTTCGACACCTTCACAAAGAAGGCAGTTGTGAATAAAGACGCTGCTGTGTCGGTTGCATTCCTTGATGGCGATGTGCTCAAAGCACAAGGTCACTATGCTGGTATCAATGCCAACAATGAAATCATTCTGAACGAAAATAGCGAATTTGGTACCGATACCGTATTCTTCTATGTTCCTTCAGAGAAATACATGCGCTACTATCGTTTCATGAAGGTAGCTCCTATTCCTTACGAAGGTGGTGGTGTGGAAAGCAATCCATTCCTCATCAAGACCAAGGCCGATCTCATTCTTCTCTCAAAACTCACTACCGAGAAGAAGCAACTCTTCCCAGGCGTTTACTTCAAACTCGCCAACGACATCGACCTCGAATACGACCAGTCGTTCTTGGGTATTTGCTCTGACATGAGCGACGCTCATAACACCTTCGAAGGAACTCTCGATGGTGGCGGATTCTTCATCCACAAGATGAAATTCGACGCTGTGGCTTGGAAGACCGAAGGTACAGAAACCTCTTGGGGCACACTCAACACCAATGATTGCAAGTCGCACAAGGGTGTTGTAGGTCGCCTTGGCGCCGACGGTGTGGTGAAGAACCTCAACGTGGCTGCCGACTGCCAACTCAACTACTTCGCTACTTCTGGTGCAGTGGTTGCTTATAATAGCGGTTTGGTAGAAAACTGCCGCAACTACGCCGACATTAGTGGCGTATCGTGCTGGATTGGTGGTATTTCTGGTCAGAACCTTAAAGAAGGTAAGATTAAGAACTGCTTCAACGCTGGTAATATCGTAGGTGGCTACGGACAGACAGCTGGTATCGCAGGTGCTACTTACAGTGTGATTGAAAACTGTATGAACGTGGGTCGTGTTGAAATCCGTCAACTCGCAACCAACTTCGCAACCCAACTTCAGTCGGCTGGTGGTATCGCCGGTACTTCATCATCTGGCGGTAAGTTTGTGAACTGTGTAAACGCAGGTACAATTTCCGCTCAAATCAAGCGTGCAGGTGGTATCGTAGGTTACTGGTGCCCAATTTTGGAAACCACTACTGCCAGCTACTACCGCAACGATATGATCAACTGTGTGAACTTTGGCACAGTATTCTCAGGTGATGCCGCTACCAACGGTGCTATGGCTGGTGGTGAATCACAAAGTACATCTCAGGACATTCGTGGCAACTACTGGGATATCCAAATTCTCGACATTCCTGCTGATGCAAATGCCGACCATGAAGGTATGACTGGCGTGGCAACAAGCTTCCTCACCTCAGGCTCCGCTCTTGAAGGCTTTGATACTGAAGTTTGGAAATTCGAGGCTGGCAAGTATCCAGTATTGAAACTCTTTGCCGACGACGAACGTGCTATTGAAGCTATCTCTTCTAAGCTCATCGTTTTCCCAGGCTTGACCTGTAAGAATCTTAGAGAGGACGCAACCGTGGTTAATGGCGTGGCAACTCTCGCTCAAGGCACCCACTTCAAACTTGAAGGCAATGTACTGAAGGGTATTCCTACCACTCAAGAAGTGATTAAGGACACACTGACCATCACCAACGGCAAGTTCTCTAAGATTATCCAAATCTCTGTACTTCCTATCTGCCCACTTCAGGGTACTGGTATACTTGATGACCCATGGCGCATCACCAACGCTCAAGAATGGAATGCTCTTGCCGACTTTATGGCAAGCACAGCCGACAATCTCAAGGGCACATACGTGGTGCTGACCAACGACATCGACTTCACTGGCGTGGAAGGTGGCATCAAGCCTCTCGGCTATGACGGTATCACTCCATTTGCAGGTAACTTCGACGGTAAGGGATTTGAAGTGAAAGGCTATACCTACAAGACCAAGTTTGAAGGCGACGGCTCGCTCTTCTCTACTATCTCTCCTTATGGCGAGGTAAGAAACGTTACCGCTGCTGGCGAAACCCAAAGCGGCCTTGGAGGTCCAAAGGGTGTTACCAAACTCGGTCGCCTTGGTGGCGTGGTAGGTAAGCTCTATGGTAAGCTCTATAATGTAAAGAACACCGGTAAGGTGACTGGTACCACCTCTTACATTGCAGGTGTGGCTGGTTATGTTTACCAAGGTGCTGTTCTTGAAGAAGTGAAGAATACTGGTGAGGTATCAACTCCTTCTACTTATGTGGCTGGTATTGCAGCTTACGTTTATGAAGACACTGAATTTAAGAAATGTGTCAACACAGGTAAGATTACCTCTAATACAGTAGCTGGCTATGCAGCAGGTATTGCAGCTTACGCATATCCTGCTAAGTTTGTGGAATGTGTGAACGAGGGCGAAATCAACTCTGGCTCAAGTGCCGGTATCTTGGCTAACTGTGGCGGTAAGTCTGGTGGCTATGTTTACACCTTCGACCGCTGTGAAAACAAGGGTGATGTGATTGGTAACGCTAATATTGGCGGTATCACAGCTATCCAAGTGGCTACAGCAGGCAATAGCGTTTGCCACTATATCGGATGTATCAACCGTGGCGACATCACTGCTACAGCAACTAAGGCTGTTTCATCATCATCGATGGGCGGTATCGCGGCGTTCTACTCTGCTGGTTCTATTTTCGAAGGTTGTGCTAACTTCGGTTATGTGACCAACACCAAGAGCGTTTACACAGGCGGTATCACTGGTAACTACAAGTCGGTTCCAACCGAAGCTTATCCAGTGGTGTTCAAGAATTGTGCAAACTTTGGTAACGTGGCATCGGAGGCTCAGCAGATTGCAGGTATCGTGGCTTATGTGACCAAGGATACTTATATCGACAGCTGTGTCAACTATGGTTCAATCGAGCAAAGCTTCTGGGGCGCAGCAGGTATCTGCTACACACTCGCAGGTAAAAACAGCTCAATCACTAACTGTATCAACTATGGTGATGTGACCGTGGCTCAATACAATGCAGGTGGCGTGGTTGGTAACAACAATAGCGAATCTTCAGTGTTTGAAGGCTGTGTGAACGTGGGTAAGATTTCTACCACTTCTACTGCCGATAAGAACAACTACGGCGTGGGCGGTATCGCAGGTAGCGCACAAGCCACATTGAAGAACTGCTTCAACGCTGGTCCTATCGTAGGTAGAACACGCGTGGGTGGTATCGTAGGTTCGCCAAGCTATTACGCAAAGGTGGCTCGCACTCAACTTGTGAACTGCGTGAACGTGGGTCTTATCACTGCTGACGAAGGTTGCGGTGGTGCTCTCGTGGGTACCACTAAGGGCGAAGAAGAGAAGTATTGGGGCGACAACAACTCTTGCACCAACTCTTACTACCTCAACGACCTCTCGGCTAAGGGCGAAGGCGCAAGCTATGGCGACAACAACGTGATTGGTACAGGCGTGGGCGTTAAGGAACTCGTGGCTCTCGACCTCAACGAAGGTCAAGACACTCCAGTTTGGGTAAGAGCAGACAACTACTCTTATCAACTTCCAGTAATCGCAGCTGGCGATCCTCAAGTTCAGGCTCACGCTGCTGCTGTGGTTCTTGCAGAAGGCGACACTTACACAAATGTGACCAAGAACAAATTCAACGTCGGCACTGCCGAAAACTTGAAATGGGATGTTCCTGAAATGATTAAGATCGATGGCAACGACGCTACCGTGACTACTCCTATTCAGGGCGTGACAGTTACACTCTATGTGAAGCCTTATTTCTCAGCTTCAAAGAATGTTCCAGCTTACGTGGCTAAGGTTCCTGAAACTGAAGTGCAAGGTGTGCCTTGGATTCTGACCCTCAACGTTGAGGAGGCTACTGGCATCAACGACGTGAGCGGCAAGACCGTAGTGGGCGAAGCTTACTACACCGTAGGTGGCGCGAAGGTGGCTAAGCCTGAGGCAAACGATGGTCAAATCTACATCATCGTTCGCAAGTACAGCGACGGCTCAGTTAAGGCTCTCAAGCTCCGCAACTAATCCCTATCCCCGAAAACAACTAATGTTTTCCACATAACCCGTATGGGCGACCTCACTACCGAGGTCGCCCATATTTTTTTTGAAACGCCAAACATATTGCCCCATACCTCCCACATACCTAAACCAAAAAACATCGGGGAAACCGGATAAATTGGGTTGTAAAACATCGGGGAAATCCGATAAATCGTTTATGAAACATCGGGGAAATCCGATAAATTGAGTTGTAAAACATCGGGGAAATCGGATAAATTGGGTTGCGAAACATCGGGGAAACCCGATAAATCGGGTTGCGAAACATCGGGGAAATCGGGAAAAATGCTGTTTTGAATTGTGGGGGAATTGTTTTTTTTGTATTTTTGTGTCATAAAATCAGATAGTTATGGAAAATAAAGTTTTCAAGCGAAAAATCTTCGAAAAAATGCTCCAGTGGAAGACGGAGTCTGATGGCAAAACCGCACTATTGATAGAAGGAGCCAGACGTGTTGGCAAGTCAACGGTAGTGGAGGAGTTTGCACGCAGTCAATATAAATCCTATATAATTATAGATTTTAATAGGTCGTCAGCAGAAACTAAGGGTTTGTTTGAGGATTTGACCGACTTAGATATGCTTTTTCTTAAATTGCAGGCCACTTATCATGTGCAATTGTTTGAACGGCAGTCGGTGATTGTGTTTGATGAAGTGCAGAGTTTTCCTCTTGCCCGTCAGGCAATAAAGTATTTGGTGGCAGATGGCAGATACGATTATATTGAAACTGGGTCGCTAATTTCCATAAAGAAGAATACTGAAAACATCACGATTCCAAGTGAGGAAGACCGCCTCCAAATGTATCCTATGGATTATGAGGAGTTTCGATGGGCTCTTGGCGATGAGGTGACCATTCCTTTGCTGAAAACGTTTTTGAACAAGCGCAAGCCCCTCGCTAACTCTTTGCGCACGGCTATGAGGGATTTGAGGTTATATATGCTTGTGGGAGGAATGCCTCAGGCTGTGTTAGCTTATTTGCAAACCAATAATTTACAGCAAGTGGACAAAGTGAAGCGTAAAATCATTCAGCTATATGACGATGATTTTCAGAAAATAGACACTTCTGGCAGAATTTCAAAGCTGTTCAAATCGATACCTGGTCAATTGTATAGGAATGTGTCGAGATATGTTCCAATGTCGGTGATTGGCGAAACGGGTAAGGATAAGCTGACTGAACTGGTGAAAGTGATGGAAGACAGTAAAACTGTGAATATGGTGTATCGTGCAGACGACCCGTGTGTGGGAATGGGGCTGACGCAGGACTTGGACAGATATAAGTTATTTCTGGCTGATACGGGACTGTTTGTCACTTTAGCGTTTTGGGATAAGGATTACACCGAAAATGAGATATACAACAAGCTTCTCAACGGCAAACTATCGGCTAATTTGGGGTATGTGTATGAAAATTTGGTGGCGCAAATGCTCGTGGCTGCTGGCAACAGACTGTTTTACTACACTTGGAAAAAGGACGAGAAACATAATTATGAGATAGACTTCCTTATCTCTCGTGGTGCTAAGATTTGTCCGATTGAGGTGAAGTCGTCGGGAACCAAGTCGCACGTGTCAATCGACCGCTTCAATGAAAAATTCAAGGAGCGCATTGCGTGTTCGTATATCATCACCACGAAAGACTACCATGAGGAGGAAGGCTCAAAAAATGTCTTTATTCCTGTTTGCATGACCTCCCTGTTGTGAAAAGCGGTTATTGACGCATAAGGGGACATGTGTGTTGTGTATATTTCGTGGAAAATCGTTATCTTTGTGAGTTACTAAAATTAAAAACTATATAACCGATGAGTAAAGAAACGTTTCCTCATCTTGAGGCACTGCGTGATTTGATGCGCAGTAAGCATATTGATGCAGTGATTATTCCTGGCACCGACCCTCACCAGAGTGAATATCCGAGTGAGCATTGGAAATTTCGTGACTATGTGAGCGGCTTCACAGGCAGCAACGGTACGGCTGTGGTTACGCTCGACGATGCCGGACTTTGGACCGATTCCCGCTATTTTCTGCAAGCGGCTGAGCAACTTGAGGGCTCTGGCTTCACGCTCCACAAGGAGAATATCCCAGGTGAGCCCACCGTGCTCGAATGGCTCGGCGAGGTGCTTGACGAAGATGCCGTGGTGGGTGTGGACGGACGATTATTTTCGCTGATTGAGGCGAACCGCATTGAAATGTTCTGCGCTCAGAATGGCTTTATGTTTGCCCCCGATTTCCGTGCCGCCGAGGCCATTTGGACCGACCGCCCTGCACGCCCGATGAATCCAGCATTCGTACACGATGAGGCACTGTCTGGTGAAGATGTGGACAGCAAGATTTCGCGCGTGGTTGATGCCCTCGACGCTGCCGATGCCGACGGATTGCTCATCACCGCCCTCGACGAAATCGCTTGGCTGCTGAACTTGCGTGGCAGCGATGTGGACTACACTCCTGTGGTTATCGCATTTGCGTATGTGAGCGAAGATGAGCGAGTGCTGTTTATCGACTCTGAAAAGGTGACCTCTGAAGTGAAGAACCACCTGAAGAAATACGGCGTGAAAATCAAGGATTACGACGATATTGAGAAATTCCTCGGCAAAATCAGCAGCACAGCCACGGTGATGGTTGACCCTAACCGTGTGAGCGACGCTCTCGGTCAGGCGATGATTTGCAACAAAACCTATATGGCGTCGCCAGTGATTGCGCTTAAAGGCGTGAAGAACGAGTGTCAGATAGCGGGCTTCCGTCAAGCCATGCTCTATGATGGCGCGGCCATGGTGCGCATGATGATGTGGCTGGAGCAGAATGTGGCTAACGGCATCACGGAAATGGATGTTGACCGCCGTCTTCAGCATGAGCGTGCCGCTTACGCATCGAATCGTGGCGACAGTTTCCACATGATTGCCGGCTATAAGGACCATGGTGCCATTGTGCACTACGAGGCGACCGACGAATCGGCTTACACCCTCGCCCCAGAGGGATTGCTGCTCATCGACACAGGTGGACAATATTTGGAAGGCACCACCGACATCACTCGTACCATAAGCCTCGGCAACCCCACAGCGGCAGAGAAGCACGACTATACACTCATTTTGAAAGGAAACTTGGCTCTGTCTCGTGCGGTATTCCCTAAGGGCACTATGGGTGTGCAACTCGACGTGTTGGCTCGTGGTCCGCTTTGGAATGAGGGCATGACTTATCTGCACGGCACAGGACATGGCGTGGGCCACTTCTTGGGCTGTCACGAAGGTCCGCAGAGCATTCGTATGGAGGCGAACCCTACACCGCTCGAATTGGGTATGGTCACCAGCAATGAGCCGGGCATCTACAAGACAGGCGAATACGGCATACGCACCGAAAACCTGCTCCTTTGCGTGCCAGCGTGCAGCAATGAAGAGTGGGGTGAATTCTACAAATTTGAATCGCTCACGCTTTTCCCCTACGACACCACTTTGATGGATATGGATATGCTCAGTCGCGAGGAAGTGAAGCAAATCAACGACTACCACGCTATGGTGTGCGAGCGTCTGCGCCCATTGCTCAACGCCGACGAGGCTCAATGGCTTGAACAAAAATGTAAATCAATATAAAAGTTATGGCAATTATCAGAAAAGTTAGGGGTTTCGACCCTAAAATGGGCAAGGGGTGCTTCCTTGCCGACAATGCAGTGCTCGTGGGCGATGTGACCATGGGCGACGATTGCAGCATCTGGTTTGGTGCTGTGCTCCGTGGCGATGTCAACACCATTAAGATTGGCAACCGTGTGAACATTCAAGACAATGCGGTGATTCACACGCTGTATGAGAAATCAGTGACCACTATCGGCAACGACGTGTCGATTGGCCACAATGTGGTGGTGCATGGTGCCACTATTCACGATATGGCGCTGATTGGCATGGGCAGCATCATTCTCGACCACGCAGAAGTGGGCGAAGGTGCTATTGTGGCTGCTGGTAGCGTGGTGCTCGGTGGCACCAAGATTGGCCCTCACGAACTGTGGGCAGGCAGTCCAGCGAAGTTCAAAAAGATGGTTGACCCTGCGCAAGCAAAGGAAATCAACGTGAAAATCGCCAAAAACTACCTGATGTATTCTACATGGTATGAGGAATAAGGCGCACGGCGCAAGAGTATAAAAAAGGAGAGATTCCCGAAAGAATCTCTCCTTTTTTCTTATGGGGTTATCGAATTATCGAGATTTCGAGATTTCGAAAATTCGAATTTTGAGTTGTTGATTAGAGTTTCACTTTGCATGCTTTTTCGCCTTGCTTCACGATGTAGATGCCTTCGCCGAACGCACTCTTCAGTTCGCTTGTGCTGCTGATTTGCTTGTTGGTGATGAGGGCGCGGCCCTGAATGTCGTAAACGCTTACAGGTTGTGACAAATCCACAATCACATCGGTGATGCCAGTGGCTGTTTCGTTTTGCACGCCCACGATAACGGCGGTGAGAGGTGCGCCTTCAGAGTTGAGGTCCACTTCCACAGCGTATTCACCTGGTTCGGTGTTGAGGAAGTCGAGGTTGAACTTGCCGCCAGCAGCAGGCAGGGTGGTGGTGCTCAGGGTGAAGAATCCCTTGTGTGCGCCGTAGAGCGAAATCTTGATGTCGCTGGTGAGTGCGATACCTTCAATTTCAATGTCGGGGCTGGTGGCTTTCTTGCCAGCGGTGGCTTTGAAGGAGCCTTCGCGAATGTTTGGACGAATCAGAGGCACATTAGTTTGTCCCCAACTGAAGTCGTCGATGTAGTATGAAGTGGTGCTTTCTGCGCCACGGCTACTGTTGAAGCGGAAGCCGATAAAGAACACATCAGCCAAGTCGAGGCCCTTCAGGTCGATGGTGTAAGGCACCCATTCTTCGTTCTTGTCGGGAGAAGCAGGGATATTGAGGCCGTTGATAGGCTGCACATACATGCCTTCGCCGTCTTTCTCAATGTAGCACACTTCCAGTTGGTCGGCCATGCCATCACGCATGAGTGTGCCCATTACCTTGAAGGTGAGCACAGGGTTTGGCGTGTTCTTGAAGTCGAGAGCAGGGCTCACGAGCGTCATCACGCAAGGAGTGGTTTCTTCCATCTTGCTATCGTAAGGAGTAACCTTAGCTGCGCTGTTGCCGTCTGCCCAAGTGTAGCCCCACCATGCACGGTTGCCCACTTGTGCAAGGTTTTTCCAACCCTCGATGCTCAAAGGCTTGTTTTTGGTCACACCGTCGAAGTTTTGCACATAAGAAGTCAGTGGCTTGCTATCGTCGAGAGGCAGACGGTCGCCTTCGCGGTCCTCGGTGGTGCCGTTTTCGGTTGCTGTACCGTAGATGCGGATCGTTTCGGTTACAGCCTTGATACCGCTAAACTCAATCACTTCCTCGTAGTCGCCTGGAACGAGAGGTTTGAAAGTGATGTTGATTTGTGTGTTGCCGTTTTTGAGCAAAGTGGCGGTGCTGATGATAAATGCGCCGTTGCTCAAACCCTTCACAGCAGCCTTACCGTAGTCGGGGAGGTCGGAGGTGGTGACGGTGATGGTTTGCTTTTGCTGTTCGCCAGCCTTGCAGGTGAAAGGAGTCAAACCTCCGCTGTGGGCTACAATCATTGGCGGATTTGCAGGGTCCCAAGCGATACCTGTGGCTGCAAAACCAGTGTTGAGTGTGCTCACCGTGCTTTCAAAATTGATGCGTGCGGTGTGCTTGCCTATAGCCTGCGGCTTGTAGGTGAGGGTGATAGTGGCTTTGCCGCTACCAGCAGGAATAGTTTCGGCAGAAACCTCAAATTGGTTGCGGTTGGCACCAGTGAGGTAAACGTCGATAGGATTTTCTAAGTTGGCGTATTCCACTGCGTAGGTGGCGTAAGTGGTGCTTGAGCCGATTGCCACAGCAGAACCGTCGTAAACCACGGTTGGGGTTACGGTCATGGTTGGCTCGGTAGATGCCACATCAAAGAGGTCGGTCCATGCGGTGCCCACGCGAATAGCGTCGACAATCACTTCTGGTCCAACCTTTGTGGCTGAAGAACCTTGACGAAGTTCGATGGCTTGGAAGCTCTTCATGTCGGCACCAGTGTGGGTAGTAGAATTGATGGCAGCGTTGGGTTTTGGTTCTGTGCTTGCCACAGCAGGGTTTACCCAAAGTTGAACCACGTCGTTTTTAGTGCCTTCCTTAAATTCGTAACTCATCACCACCAAATAGGTTTTGCCAAGTTCGAATTCCTCGGTTGATTCGAATAAGGTGGCGCTATTGCGCGAGATTTTAAACACAAATTTGCCGTCGGCACTGCCTTTAGATGCTATCAGGCGAGTGTTTTCTGGTGGCGTTTTTTTGTCAACGATACCAGCAGAGGTGGGTTGGATAAACGCCAGAAAGTACTGATCGTCGGCCACAGCGTTCACTTTTACCAATGCTGACAGATACACTTTTCCAGAAGAGATGGCTGTTTCGCTCACAGCGCGCATCAAATCTTCGCCCGATGCCACTTGGGTGAGGTGCACAGCCTTGCCCACGGCTTTGTCTTGGTAGTCGGGGTAGGTGAGTGCATTGTTGATTACTTGCACTGGGCCAGCTGCTTGTGTGCCGTATTTCAGCCAGCCACCTTGGGAATACAGATTTCCGAGTTCGTATTCAAAATTTTCGGTGAGCAAACGCTCGGCGTTAGCTGTTGTGCCAATTAAGGTTGCCATTGCAAACAGCGACATCGTCAGATGTTTTACAAGTTTGAAGAGTTTGTTCATAGCGTAAAAATTAAATTATTAAATGAATGATTATACTTTGCAAATATAGTAAAAATCCCCATATTCCCCAAAAGTCTAAAATCCTAATAGGGAATATGTTATGGAATGCTATCGTTTGTTGATTATAATATGGTGAGGATTGGGGGTGTCTTGTATCTATACGAGGAAATCATTAATGATTGAGAAAAACTACGGAATGATTATTCGGGCTGCTCTGTAATTTGTGCTGGAAGTGTGAACGATATAGATGCCCCTATGGAGGTTGGAGAGGTCGATATTTGTACCGTAGTCGGATAATATAAGGTGGCCTGTGGTATCGAACACAGAAACATTGGCAGGAAGATCTAATAATACATGATTATTACGTATGGTCAGTTCTTTACTTGCGTTTAAAGTGGTAACAGCAGAGTTGTCGTATTGCAAATTAGCATACGTTACGCCACCACCAGTGTAGCATGTAAACCAAATTCGGCGATTATACTCGTCGAGTGCTATATGTGTTGCTTCATTGAGTGCCAACCCAGAGTTGTCGGTATTGTATATGTTCCAATGTGTGCCATCGAACTGTGTAACACCCTTGTCGTCGCCAGTGGCGAGCCATAGGTCGTTTTTTGCGTCAGTCTCTATATCCCATATAGTGTTACTTGCAAGCTGTGAGTTGTTGGCAGTGTATGTTTTGAATTGTCCATTATGCAACGACGATAACCCCAAACCGTATATTTCTGGGTATTGGCTGCTGCGACAGTTGAACCATACGACATCGTTTTTGTCTACACATACAGTTGCTACAAAATCAGACTCAAGACCTTGTTTGGTGGTGTAAGTTGTGAAGCTCGTGCCGTTAAAACAGGTCAGCCCTGCTCCGAAAGTGCCACACCAAACATTGTTTTGGCTGTCGAAGTCTATACTGTATATATAGTTGGTAGGGAGATTTGAATTAGTGGTGGAATAGACATGCCATTGTCCGTTGTCGCGAAATATCAACCCATGTGTGGTGGCAAGCCACAGGCGATTGGTGTGGTCGAAACGCATTTGGCAAATGTAATTGTCGTTGAATGGATATTGGTCGTATCGGTATGCTATGGTGTCGGTGGGTGTTATTTCAATGAGACAAGTGTCACCCGTGTTGAAAGGTTTTAGCCAAACGTCACCTTTATTATCAGATACAATCTCGTCAATCTGACGCATAGGTAGTATTTCTGTTGTGCCGTCAGTTGGGTTATAGGCAAATGCTCCTGTCATAGTTCCTGCCCAAAAACGCCCTTGTTTGTCCACGCAACCACCACGCATAGATGACGTTGGAGCGTTAGGAAAAGTGTAGGTGATAGGGGTAAGGGCATTGTTTGTTAGGGAGAGCATACCATGTTGATGAGTGCCGACATAAATGTCTTTGCCGTCAATGTCAAAGCAACGCAAGAAGTCGTCAGAATAAGGGATAGGGTATGTAGTGAACGTGGTGCGGTTGTAACAGCACAAATTATGGTCGGTTATGAACCAAATATTGTTTTGCTCATCAATTTTTACATCGGAAACTGCGTCCTCTGTGAGGGATGTGTTGGAAGAGTTGAATAGGGTTTGTGATTGGTCAGTGTAGTGGAGCAATCCCTGTTTGGTGGCAACCCACAGTGTGTTGTCGTTATCCACAACCAAAGCATAAGCGTCGCCATAGTCGTTGCATTTATCGACCACCATCCCTGAACTTTTGTCTAACGTGCAAAGGGCGTATTTTCGTCTGTAGTCATAGACCGTGAACCATAGTTGTTCGTTATGGTCAAAAGCAATGGCGGTTACAATGCAGTGGTTGCTTAGTGGATTCACATCGTAGGTGTTTACTACTTTTCCATCGCGCATTTCGTAGAGTGCCAACAAACCACCTACCCATGTAGTGTTGCCGTCGAAGGCGATGCTATGAAACCATTGGTTTGTGCGGAAGCCAGTATTGGCAGAGGTGTGGCTGAACCAGCGGTTATTGGCGCGTTGCGATATACCATAAAAACGGTTTGTGGTCCATAACTCGTTGTTATGCAATGTGACTGAAAGTACATAATTATCAGGAAGCCCATCATGTGCATGGTCAATGCAGTGTTGCTCGCCAGTGCGCTTATTGATTTGTACTATGCCGCCTCCCATGGTAGATGCGTAGAGGTAGTCCGTGTTGTGAGTGATGCACGTGATAGTGCTTTTACTGTTTAGATTTTTCCAATCGGTAAGATGCGTTTGTGCATAGCTTGTGGAGAACGCAAACCATAACAGCGCAAGTGCTATAGATAGACCGTATTTCATATTTTATTTTCTGTTAATCTCCGTATATTGACTTAACTCCTTAAGAATATGCGCAAATATAATACATTTTTCCCGTCTGAATGTGGTTGTGTAATGTATTTCTGCGTAATTAATGGAGAGAGGCGTTGCCGATAGCAATGATCGCAGATTTCAGCTATAATATGGGGCTTTCTTGGTAGGGGGTGAGGACGGGGTGGCTGACGGCGAGGGATGCCTTTACGTCGAGGATGCGCTGGTTGGTGCTGCCTCGGAAGCGTAGGGTGGTGTCGCGTTGCGCCAAGACGAATGGACTGTCAACCAGCACGTCGATGTAGCCGAGAAGTTCCTTGTGCTGGCGATTGGTGAGCAGTTGCTCGAAGGTGTAGCCAGTGAAGCACCACACATTCACATTGTGGGCTTTCAGTCCCTTGAGCAGGGCGAGCAGTTCGTCGTGAGGCTGCTGGAGCGGGTCGCCGCCCGACAGGGTGACGGGCTCCTCGTTTTCAAGCAGTTTTTGCAACAATGCTTCTGGGGCGATTTGCTCACCGCCCATAAAGTCCCACGAATGCTCGTTGTGGCATCCGTGGCAGTGGTGCGAACACCCTGCGAAATAAACCGATGTACGAAGTCCCGGTCCATCAACCGATGTCCCCGGGACTATCTTTAAGTATCTCATTAAGTGTGATGTTTCGAATTTTTGAAGAAGTTAAGGGATTGAAGAAGTTAAGAAGCTGAAGAAGTTAAGACGGCACTATCGTCTTTGGTAAAAAACTTTTAACCTCTTAATATCTAATATCTAACTTCTAACCACTGTCCTTATTTATGCACTACGCGGTCGTTGAGTTCGGCGAGTTTGCCGGAGTTCCAGCGGTCGGTGGTGCCTACGAGGTAGCCGGTGATGCGTTGGAGTTTGTCGATTCTTGTGCTGTGGCAGTGTGGACATTCCTTCAGATTTTCGGTAGCGTCTTCGTAGCCGCAGTCCATACAGCGGTTGCGGTTGTGGTTCACGGAGCAGTAGCCGATGTTGTACTTGTCCATCAAGTCCACCACGTTGGCGATGGCTTCAGGATTGTGGGTGGCATCGCCGTCGATTTCCACATAGAAGATATGGCCGCCACGGGTCAAATCGTGGTATGGTGCTTCCACTTCAGCCTTGTGCTTAGGGCTGCATCTGTAATATACAGGCACGTGGTTGGAGTTGGTGTAGTATGCCTTGTCGGTCACGCCAGGGATTTCGCCGAAGTCTTTGCGGTCGCGCTTGGTGAACTTGCCGCTCAAGCCCTCGGCTGGGGTGGCGAGAATACTGTAGTTGTGCTGATATTGCTCCGAGAAACTCAATGCACGGTCGCGCATGTAGGTCACAATCTTCAGACCGAGCTTTTGTGCCTCCTCGCTTTCGCCGTGGTGCTTGCCCACGAGGGCAATCAAACATTCAGCCAAACCGATAAAACCGATGCCGAGAGTGCCTTGGTTGATTACGCTCTCGATGGTGTCGTTAGGCTTGAGTTCGGAAGCACCGTTCCACAGCTGTGCCATGAGCAGAGGGAACTGCTTCACCATAGCGGTTTTTTGGAACTGGAAGCGCTCGTGGAGCTGCTTGGCAGTCACTTCGAGAGCCTTGTCGAGTTTTGCGAAGAACAGGTTTTCGCGGTCTTCCTTATTCTTCACGCCCATACATTCGATGGCAAGGCGCACAATATTGATGGTGCTGAACGAGATGTTGCCACGGCCGATAGAGGTCTTAGGACCGAAACGGTTTTCAAACACGCGGGTGCGGCAACCCATCGTAGCGATTTCGTAGTTGTAGCGTTCGGGATCGTCGGCACGCCAAAGTTCGTGTTGGTTGAAAGTGGCGTCGAGGTTCACGAAGTTAGGGAAGAAACGGCGAGCGGTCACCTTGCACGCATATTGGTACAGGTCGTAGTTGCGGTCGCCGGGGAGGTAACTCACGCCACGCTTCTTCTTCCATATTTGGATAGGGAAGATGGCAGTGCTGCCGTTGCCCACACCCTCGTAGGTGCTGCGGAGAAGTTCGCGGATAATGCAGCGGCCTTCTGCGCTGGTGTCGGTACCGTAGTTGATGGAGCTAAACACCACTTGGTTGCCACCACGGGAGTGGATAGTGTTCATATTGTGGATAAACGCCTCCATGGCTTGGTGCACACGGCTCACGGTGCGGTTGATGGCGTGTTGCTGCGCGCGCTGTTCGCCAGTGAGGAAATCGAGAGGCTTTTCGATGAAGTCGTCGATTTCGGCATCGTAAAGGCTGCTGAGGTCGCTGCCAGTGAGGGCTGCTACATTCTTCACCTCCTCAATATAGCTTTTGCGGACGAATGGAGCCAAATAGAAGTCAAACGCAGGTATTGCCTGACCACCGTGCATCTCGTTTTGCGCAGTTTCCATCGAGATACAAGCAATAACGCTTGCGGTTTCGATACGCTTGGCGGGGCGGCTTTCGCCATGACCAGCCACGAAGCCGTTTTCCAGCACCTTGTTGAGAGGGTGCTGCACGCAAGTGAGGCTCTTGGTGGGATAGTAGTCCTTGTCGTGGATGTGGAGCACATTGTCGGCCACGGCCTCGCGCACTTCCTCGCTCAACAAATAGTCGTCGACAAAGGGTTTGGTGGTTTCGCTGGCAAACTTCATCATCATGCCGGCAGGGGTGTCGGCGTTCATGTTGGCGTTTTCGCGAGTGATGTCGTTGTTTTTGGCGTTGATGATTTCCTTAAACACGTTGGCGGTGCCGGCCTTGCGCGCCACATTGCGCGAGTGGCGATATTTGATGTAGGTGCGCGCCACCTGCTTGTAGGGGCTCTTCATCAATTCGTTTTCCACCATGTCTTGGATTGCCTCCACGGTCATTTGGCTTTTGCCTCGCATACCGATGCGGTCGGCAATGCGCTGAATGAGCGCTTCGTCGTCGTTTACTTCTGCTGCTATCATCGCTTTGCGAATCGCAGCCTTGATTTTTTCTTCGTTGTAGCCTACTTGTCGGCCGTCGCGTTTGAGTACGGTTTGAATCATAGTGGAAAATGCTATATTGATAGGGTTGTTTTATTGTTGTGTTTTGCGTAATAAAAGCCCACCGATTTGTGGGCTTGAATTATGTATTTGCAAAGGTATTTAAAGCTTTCTGATTATGCAACAAAAATTACCAAAAAGTTATTAACAATTTTTGTTTTGGAAAACTTTTTCTGTTAATAAA
>ERZ1034949.767-NODE-767-length-18411-cov-63.263184_pt1 | contig 18411 bp, 14 predicted proteins | sample MGYA00520590_ERZ1034949 | MGnify/ENA primary metagenome ERZ1034949 (study PRJEB33766, sample SAMN09781752) | gut metagenome | biome: gut microbiome | host: Homo sapiens | place: Madagascar | study: EMG produced TPA metagenomics assembly of the PRJNA485056 data...
CCATTTTTTATACCAGATTTTGATTCGGATTTTGAACACCCTACCTTTCAGGGCGACTGGCTTGCACACATTATACCCAGGGCGATGCCCTGGGCTAGGAGCTTTTGGGCCTTCAGCCCGTTCTTGAACCACATGCGAAAGTTCAGTAAATAATTGATAAACCGAATACCGTTCTGTTTCGGAAATCTTTGTTTTCCTGGTTTACTGAACGACCGTAGAGAGTGATAACTTCTTTAATTTTCCTTAATTTCCCCACATACGAAAGTTCAATCTAATATGCGAAACTTCAAGTTTTCTGCGTTAATATTTGTTTAAAAATCAATCCTTTTTCGGTATCGTTAACTTCTTTTATCTGATAATTATTTAACACAACAGAACACAGAATCCCTACCCCACTCGCTTTTCAAAGATTTCAGCGGTAAGAAAAGAGGAAAAATGGGACCCTACAAAAATGGCACCTCTTTCGGAACCAAAAATAAACGCTTAAAATATGTAAAAACGAGCTAAATTCTTAAAATATGTTTATAAAAAGCGAAAAACACCCTTCACCACCCTTCACCCGTAACTATTTGACACATAAAACGTTAAATAAAAAGGTGAAGGGTGAAGGTTTGAAAACTCTTTTTTATATATACGCGCGGCAAGGGAAAAATGAAAGGGTACCCTAGGGTCAAAAATCGGAAAAACCCTAAAAAAGAATATATATATAAGATTTAAAATATACCCTTCACCCTTCACCTCGTCGCCACAACACATATCCATCATCGTATTCCCAACATTTGTTTTCCTGGTTTATTCTTCGGAGATATTCTGCTATCTTTCGGAGATATTTTCATATTCTTCGGAGATATTCTGCTATCTTTCGGAGATATTATCATATTCTTCGGAGATATTCTGCTATCTTTCGGAGATATTTTCGTATTCTTCGGAGATATTCTGCTATCTATCGGAGTAATTTTCGTGTTATTGATTTCAGAAATAGTTATCATTTGACAAGTGGAAGAGCCAATTCGTTACCGCCCACACCAAGCCAACCTCGTGACCATCAGAGCGAAAAACAATGAATTAACTTTATTTAACGTCAAAAATCAACCGATTATGAAAAAATTACATTAAATTTGCAGCGTCTAACGGCTCCACTTGTAAGTGTACGCAAGATGATGATAGTCAAACTACCAAAACGATAGTCAACTACCAGAAAAAACAACGAGCTGGTGGACAAGAATATAAGTAAGTGATATTAGAAACTGAAAGTACAATTTAAACTTAAATAGATATGAAAGTATTCAATTCTACTCTTGCTGCCATCGGTTTGGCGGCATTCGTATTCGCATCATGTAGCGACAGTAACAGTGATCCTGCAGGTGGAACTGCACCTGTCATTAACCCTGCAGACCTCACTTCAGTAAAGCTTGTTGCACAGCAAATTGACAACAGCAACATCGCTAACTACAAGAACACCACAGCTAATGCTAGAAAGTTCTTCTTGACAAGAGCTGGCGGGACAAACTTCACAACTGCTATGCCTACAGCGCCTGCAAAGACTGACTTCAAAAAAGTGTTGAATCTTAGCGGACCAGCTGAACTCACTAACCAGGCTTACGCAATTAGCAGTGGAAAGGACATTAACTTCAAAGGACAAAAGATCAATGGAGCTACCATTTTCGTAGACGGAACGTGCACCATGCAGTATGACGAAACTACCCAAATGAGTAACACAACTATTGTATTGCTTAGCTCTGCTACATTGAAATACAATGGTACTGGTGACATGATTCCTAGCGGATGTACAGTTTACTGCACAAATCCTAGAAACGTATTCTCTGCAAAAAATGACATAAAGATCAATGGTAACTTTTATGCTAACTTTAGAGAAAAGAAGAGCGATGGAAGCAAGGACTTGATTACAGGTCTTGGAGCTATCAAAGAGACTACTCCGGCTGAAAAAGATAAATCAATCACTCCTACACAGAATATCACATTCGGTTCTGGTGCTAACGTATTCATCAATGGTTCTATCCGTGCCATCAACCTCCAGGTAGAAGATGGTGCAAATGTATACGCTCAAGAGAATCTCTTCAACAATGACAACAATGGTAACGCTACCATCAATGGTAATCTTTACATCGGAGGCTTTATCAAGACACGTACCTTGGATGTGAATGGTTATTTGAAGGCTGTAGAAGCCGTCAAGGTAACAAATGCATTCAATGTTCACGATGGTGCCAACGTAGAAGCATCCTACATTAACGTTACAAACAACACAAAGGACGGAGATAAAGTAATTGCAAAGGGAGAAGCTACATTGTCTCTCAATGGTACTGGTAAGATTACTATTGGCGACAAGAATGTTATTACAGCCAACAACTTGGTTACAGACAATGCATCTGCAGGTCAGATAACATTGGCTGGAGAAAATGCTGTAGCTGTCATCAAGGCACATAAGTTTACCAATAATGGTAAAAGCAACATTGTCGCTTTTGCAACACCAGGCACAAACTCTACATTCTTGCTCCAGTTCCAGGAGAATTATAGTGGTTCAACCCAATACAATACTTTCGAGGATTTGGACATCGCTGCCACATACGCAGACTATGACAAGGTAGCTGACAAAACTACTCCTAACGTTACGCTCATAGATAAGGCGCACAAGAAATATGGTTACCAGTGGTCTGGCGACCCTGCAACTATCGCAAGCCAGGCTAAGCTCGACCTGATTGCATCTGAGGAATCTAAAGGTGGTCAGTCTGCTACCTGTATCCAATCTGCAAACAACAAGCTCTATGTTTCATATCACACATATGGCGACAAGAATTTCGGTGGCAATATTGAGGTTCTTTCAATGACTGGCAACCAATTGAAAGTAGATGCTAATAAGGCTGCAGAAAACTGCGACTACAACCATCTTATCGTAGATGGTAACAGCCTCTATCTGGCAGGTAGCGGTAAAAAGTCAGCAGGTGCATTCTTAGGCAAGATAGACCTCAATAATGGTAACCTTGGCGATGAAGTGAAACTTTACGCTATCGACAACAAGACCAAGATGGATGCTAATTGTGTCGCAGAATTCAATGGCGAACACGTAGTAGCAACAACTAAAGGTCTTACCTCATTCGCCAAGGACTTCAGTTTCTGGAGCAAGGCAGGTGCAGAAGGAAAGCATGTTGTAACAGCAAATAACAAGCTCTACACCTTGGATGTAGACGGCAACGTGAATGTTTACGATAATAACGATTTGGAGACACCTGTTACTTACAAAGTTGGCGCAGTTGTTCCTAAGGACAATAAGGCTGTAATGGCAGTTGAAGAAACTAGCGGTGACATATACGTATGTAAAGGCGAAAATGGTGTTGCTAAAATTTCTTCTAACGGTCAGGTAAACGACAACTTCTTTACATGCCCTACATTTACAAAACCTGAGAAGACAGAATTGGCAGGTAAAGTCAAGGGTCGTGCAAATGGTATCGCTATCGGCAGTGATTACATCTATGTAGCATGTGGCGGATACGGTCTGGTTGTTCTTGACAAAGAAACAGGTAAAACAGTCTGCCATCGTAAGGCAAATGCTTACAAGAATGACGACTGTGGTTCTGCAAACTATGTTGCCGTTGAAAATGTAAATGGCGAAGAATATGTCTACGTTGCATACGGTCAGAACCGTGTACAGGTATTCAAGGTTACAAAGACAAAGTAATCAGAAAATACAATCATATAAACACTTGTTCTCCCCCACTCTCATGCTAGAGTGAGGGAGGACAAACCTTATAAAGGCTAAATTAACTAGCTATTAAACTATAAGGTATGCGTAAAAAGTGACTAAAGTATTAACGAATAATATATGAATAACATGAAAGCTATAAATATAAAGCTTGCTACTTTTAGTTTCGCAGCTATGCTCCTCGCTTCTTGTAGTGATAGCAATAACATTCTTGAAAATGGTGGTACTACCCCTATCAAGACTGTAGTAGGTTCTGCTGTCACCTCCACAACTGATGCACAAGAACTGGCAAGCCGCATTACAAACTATAAGGTAACTACCGAAACATCTAAAGCAAGAACAAGAGCTTATACAAGAGTAGCAAACAATACGACAAGGCCAGCTGATGCTATAGATATTAGGGAGGTAATAAAACTAAATAGAAATTGGCTCGAAGGAGGAAAGAACTACTATGTACCAGAAGGAATTACTATTGAAAACGGTTTCAATTGTTGGCAATGGAAAAATAATAAGAATGTTTCAGCAAACATTTATGTAGAAGGAACGTTCAAACTGAATAATTCCTGGGGTCAGGGAAATATCATAGTTTTGAAAAAGGGAACTCTATATGCTTCAAACACAAATGAACCATTTAAAGAGCAGAACAGTATAGAGAATCATGGTACCATTATATATGATGCAAATCAGAGCCAAGCTACCATCAAACAATACGTATACAATGAAGGCAACATGGATCTGAAGGACAAGGATGTCAAGCTTACAAACAATGGTAATCTAGCTGTTACTGGTAATTTTGAAGCTAAAAACTTAGAAGTTGGAAGTAACTGCAAATTTGTAAGTAGTTGTTCTGCTAACATAACAGGAAAAGCGTATTTTACAAATAATTGTGAAGTACAATTTATGTATTTAAAAGCAGGAAACATAAAAGAAGATTCTGGAGCAAAATTATACATTTCCCCAAATTCTATGATGATATGCGACGGACGATGGATTAATTATAACCATGGTCAAGGATATCTTACTTTGGAAGAAAAGGGAACAGCATACATCCAAGCCAAAGAAATAGAATTTAACTTACCTGACAATTTGAAACACAAAAACAACAAGGGTGAAGTTGACGAAATCACATGTGATATGTTTCGCACATCAGGCTTTGGAGCCAATATCGTTGTGAATGTAGTAGGAGACATGTTTGAGCAAAATGTATCTTCTCCATTAAATAAGGATATTGTCAAATGGAATAAAAATGGTAATGTCATATTGGCAGATGATGACGAAGCTAAGAAATTGACTATACCTGCTACCGACTGTAATAATGGTGGTTACAATACAGAAGATCCAAAACCAAATAAGCCTACGACAGACTTGATTATCTCTGTGGATTATGACCACCACACACACAACATCTCTGCTACAGGCATCATGGATCTTGATGGCTATCTGTACATGTCATACCATACAAATCAGGAACAGAAAGACAATGCAGATAACTCACACGGAGGTTGTGTTGAAGTTCTTACTCCTGTAAAAAACAACAAGGTACAACTCTTGCAATACCTCTATGATAGCCAAAGAGTAATAGACTTCAACCACCTTCTGGCTGTTGAATTGAATAATGGCGAGAAAAAGATTTTCATGCCAGGTAATTCTAAAAATAAGGGTGCATTACTATCATACATGACCATCAATGGAGACCATTTGTTAGCAACGGAGTCTAAAGAGATAACAACTGCAGACGTTGACAAGGATGGAAATCCAATTGTTAAGATCGTAGAACCATTGCAATACGCCCAATTGCATCCAGCTACAGAGGAGTATAAAGGTAAAAAATATGACGAGAATTGTGTTGTTTACAACAAGAAGAAAGATCACCTGATTGTTGCAACCACAGAAGGCTATGTCGTATACGATGCAAACACCATGAACGAGGTCGACAAAATAGAAAGACCAGGAAAGGTTAAGCACGTAGCAATCGGCAATGGAAAAATCGTCGGACTTTATCTTGACGACAAAAACCATTCTAGCGATGACGAGGTTGGAGCAACTATCGAAGTAATAAATAGAGATGACGAAGATTTCGAAAATTCTACAAAATTCAAAACAACGGTAGGTATAAAACCAAATGATGGCAAGAATGTAGTTTCTGTTAGAGACAACTTGATATATGTTTGCCAAAGCGGACTCGGACTCTATGTTTACAATATGCAGGGTAAAGAGCAATGGCACTGGCAGATGCCAAGTGCTTGGAATGACAAAAAGAATGTATACAAGGCATTATGTAACGGATGCGATGTAGATGACAAATACGTTTATCTAGCATACGGTTCTTATGGACTTGTCGTTTTGGACAAAAACACCCATGAGGTTGTTGCACATAGAGTAGCATCTAAGTCTGCTAACTACATCAAAGTAAGAGACAACTACATTTATGTAGCATATGGTAGAGACCGCCTGCAGGTATACAACCTTTCAACAGGTGCTCATACAGAAACAAATTATCAAAAGAAGTAACAAAAGCCGAAATGCTTTTCAGATAATAAGAAACATGAGATGAATGCAGCTGCAACAGCTCGCAGCTGCATTCATCGTGTTTAATAACTCATTATGAAGCGAAAAATAATACTATACTCAACTACTGTTCTGCTCCTTCTCATGGCAGCACAAAGCGCTATGGCTCAGACGAAAGGCAAAAAGCCGAATAGTTTCAGCCCTAAGATGCTCGTATATGAGAACCTGAAGAACAATAATGTACTGAGACACTTTAAACAGCGCTTCGCACAACTCGACACTCTCATCAAAAACCCTATATGGGTGAAAGCACCAGTCATAGAACTGGGACTCAATAAACAGCATCACGCTGATATCAATAAGACCGACTCTCTGTTCTGGTCGAAAACTGCACATGAGCACCTAGCGCTCAACAGACACAACGGTCTGGAAGTGACCGGACAGGTTTATGCCCGACCTGACTCGTACTTCGATTCTGATGAAGACGACGCAAAAGAGGTATCAAAATATAAGATGAAGGTTCAAGCCGAACTGGGATGGAACATCATCAACTCGAAGTTCTACCAAGGCAAGGAGAAAAGAACGAAGATTGCTCTTGCCAATGAACTCGACCGCTTGCAAATAAAAAAGCGCCAAACTGCAGACATCTATGAAAAGGCAGCAGATGAGCTGACCGAACAATATAATTTCTATATCGGTACTGTCATAGCACACAGACTGGACAACCTCGACATCATGAACGAAGCTTACCAGTTTATGCTGGAAAAAGACCGAATCAGCAACGACAAGATGCTGAAAGTGATGAACGATAAGTTGGAGGCTGAATATGACATCTCCGTGCTCTGTACAGACAGAGATATCACCAACAAGCCTATCTACCGCATCAAACCAACCAAGATCGTGGTAGACACAACAGCCCTCTGGAACCATCTGAACCAGGAAAGTCTGGATGCAAGAATCATGATGGTGAAAGAACAGATTGCTGACAACGACAGCAAACTGACCAACTATCTAAGCACTACCCGACTCACACCATTCGCAAGATGGTCGAGTTACTGGCAGAGCAACAACAAGATTTCGAACAATGCCGATGTGGGCGTGAGATTCACCATTCCTATCTGGAACGAAACGCCACGCAAACGACAGGCACTGGAGACCCAGAAGGAAATCATACGCAGCAGCCGCGGTACCGATGTAAAGGAAATAAAACAGTCGGTAGGCATCCTGCTCAAGAAGATAGACAACCTGAACAAGGCTATAGCCACCGAGGCTTTCCATATAGACCAGACCGGCAAATATATCGAAATGCGGCGGTTTGCCTACCAGAACCAGAAGCAGGGATACAACTATCTGATGCGTATGGACGAATATACGGGACTCCTGGAAAGTATGGAGCGAATGTATAAACTGATGCAGAACCGCGCCCTCGCTATCATCAATATAGAGAAAGCCGTGAGCATCTATGACAACAACAACATCTTCAAAGAAATAGAACTTTGAATGTAAGGAAACTAGAATATGAATGAATTCCAATATAATGGCACGCCACAAGAACAGGCGATGGCAGACTTGCTGAAGACGCAGAGTCACCGCCTAGCCAGACAGCAGATCATCTTTGCCCTAATCTTCCTGCTGGTTATCGTGCTTGCCGCCTACTATATTGTCACTCGTATGATATGGGCTACCTTCGACGGATATATCACCCTCGATGAAAACCGTATCAGTGCCGTTGACGACATCTATATCCTTAAGGTGAACAAAGAAATGGGTGAAGTGGTGCATAAGGGAGATACGCTCTACTCTTATGTACTGCTAGGTAACATTGTGAACCAATACGACCCGAACATCCTGCCTTCTGCCGTAAAGGAGACTCACGACATGGAGGTACAGGCTAAACTCGCACAGCAGGAGATTCCTGTATTGCGCACCCGCCTTGCCGAACTGAGGAAACAGAAAGCCTCAGAAAGTTCGGACATCTACTACGGTCTTACCGACAACACCAAGCGAAACGCACTGGATGCTGAGATTGCCGAGGTAGAAGAGGAATTGAGAAAGCAGGCTAACAAGGTGGAAATCTATGCACAGGCTAAGAACACCACCTACAACTTTATGAGTCGAAGAGGAGCCGGCAGAGCAAATGCTTCCATGCCTTACTCCAACACCAGCATCTACAACCCGGGACTGATACACTACTGCTGTGCACCAGCCGATGCCTACATCTCAAAAATCAATGTGAGCGACAAGACACTGGTGTTCAAAAGCGAGGAGGTGATGGTTATCCAGCACACCGACTATGCAGACTGTCATCTGGGCGTAATCGCATACGTGCCAAACGACAAGGTGAAGTATATGGAAAGCCCTGACGATGCAGACATCATCATCAACAAAGACCTGGAACTGCAGGCTAAGTTGCAGATGGTAGGTCTGAGAGTAGAGGAAATACCAAAGCATCTGCAGAGCAACTTCTCGCATGATGCCAACGCAGTGGTTGCCGTCTTCACCCTGAACCCGAACCAGAGAGTTCCGGCATGGGTAATGAGCAACAGACTGCCGGTAAGAATAAGAGTGAACAAGATTGGTGCCATGCTCGATCCGAAGCCGCTGCCGATGTACACCATCCCAGTAGGCAAGAACGAAAACGTGAAGCGAAGCAACATGATTTCGAGCGACACCAATAATCATCAAGAACAAAAGAAATAAAGAATGATTGGACTTAGAAGAAACAAACGTGGAGACATGGTGCTCACCATCGATAGCTTTATAGATATCGACTCGACACCGGATATCCAGCCCGACTACTTCGATTGTATATACATCAATACGAAGAGTGAGCGCGCGTTCCATGCCATACTGTATGGAGCCAGTCCAATCTTATCGTGGAAATGTAGCTACAAACCGATATTCGTCAATACGGCAGTATCAGGAAAGGAACAGATCATCGACTATATCATCGATGCCTATGTGAGCGACATGAACAATGAAAAGGTATATGAGATTATAGACAGTATCAAGCTGGCAAGACAGAAGTATGGCGTGAAAAACGAAACTTCACGCCCTACACAAACCAACCAGCTCTTTGCCAACATCCTGAAATACCTGCTCTCAAGAGACCAGCGAATCATAGGACACCGACTGCTGGAGAAATCATCTTTGGGATATATCAACCCAATCTTCGAGCACTACCACAGTATGGGTATCTTCCATCTCAACGAGATGTTCATGTTCATCGACTCTATGGTGGAGTTCGGATCACTGCGCATTCACCGCTTCCTGCTCAAGGAGCACCTATGCCCTAAGTGTAACCACTCTCACCTGCTCTATACAGAGTGCTGTCCGAAGTGCGGAAGTTCGAACCTGAAGATTCAGAACATCATCCACCACTTCAGCTGCGCCAACGTATCGCCGGAAAGCAGCTATAATGTGGGCGGTATGCTCATCTGTCCGAAGTGTCACAAGAAACTGCGACACATCGGTGTTGACTATGACAGACCAGCCGTGGTATATACCTGCAACGACTGCGAGAACTCGTTTACCTCGCCTATCACCAAGGCAACCTGCTGCTACTGCCAGAGCACCTATCCGGTAAATGCCCTGGTGCCACGAGACGTAGAGGACTACGAGATAACGGAAGAAGGAATCAGAACACTGACCAGCGGCAACATCATGTTCAACAACATGGCGAACATCTATGATAACTTCATGGAATATTACCTGCTGATGAACCGACTGCGCCGCCAGCTGATGGAAACCTACCGCAAGGATGAACTCTCGGTCATGGTAGGCAAAATATGGATTATCGATGAAAACAAGGATACCGTAAAGATAAAGGAAAGCATACAGGGCAAGCTCTGTAGAATCTTCTCCGATCACAAGGTGTCTTACAACAACAATATCTTCTACGTATCCTCTACCCTCTATGAGCAGGGAGAAACGGTGGAAGAAGCCCAGCAGAAACTGAGCAAGGAGATGTCGGTAGCCATCAGAAAGCTGGCCAACTCGATAGAACCGGACGAGATTATCTGCAGCATGCTGGAAACCAAGACGAAGACCATCGCCAACAACTATGACGAATTCTTCAACAAACTGCAATATGTGGATATGACTCCAGACGACTACTGCCTCTACTCAGAGGAACCTCTGATGCAGGAAGAAGAGAAAGAGGTGAAGCCGCAGGAAGAGCTGCTCGATACGGAGCCGAAGGAAGATGAAAACGACAAGATACAGAAGCGCATCGTGCTCTACAAGAAACTCGTTGCCATCCTTGTCACCATCGCAGGTATACTCATAATCATGGCCCTCCTGGCGCTCACCGTGCTGAGATAAGCCATCAAGAAGAAAGGGAAAAGCGTATGTTTAGCATAGCAGAACATCTGAACGATTTCTTCGACTGGATCAGCACGCTATCGTTTACCAGTATCGTGAATACCTACTGGTTCCTCTTCTTCATCGAGATGCCAAGATATTATATCCTGGAATATCTCGTAATCGGAAACCGACTGATGAAGAGAAACCGGATAGATAAAGAGAAAGAATATGCCAAATACTTCCTGTACCGCGAGAATCCGCTTATCAGCATCCTCGTACCGGGAAAGAACGAAGGCAAACATATATTCAAAATGGTGAACTCGCTGGCTGAGCAAACCTACCGCAACTACGAAATCATCGTGGTAGATGATGGTAGCGACGACGACACCAAACTGATTTGCAACGACCTCTACCGAGCCGGGTATATCACCCACTACCTGAGGTTGGATACAAGAGGCGGTAAAGCTGCCGCCAGCAACTATGGAGCCCAGATGGCAAGAGGCAAATACATCGTATGTCTGGATGCCGACTCTTCGCTCGACCGTGATGCGCTGGAGAAAATCCTACTCCCCTTCTACATCGATGGAATGGTGAAGGGTGTAGGCGGATGCGTGAAGGTACGCAACTACAAGGAGACCATCTGCTCATCGCTGCAGGCTTTCGAATACCTGAAGCGAATACAGGTGGGACGTATCGTAACCAGCGAACTGGGTATCTACCACATCATTTCGGGAGCATTCGGAGCCTTCGAAAGACAGACGCTGAAGGAAGTGGGCTATTGGGACATAGGACCGGGACTGGACGGTGACCTGACACAGAAGATCCGCAAAGCCGGATATAAAGTGAAATTTGCCGAAGATGCCATCTGTATGACCAATGTTCCTACCAAATGGTACAAGCTGTATCATCAGCGCATCAGATGGTCGCGCTCGCTCGTGAGATTCCGTCTCCGCAAGCATGCCGACATTCTGCTGCCTACCAAGAACTGGAGTATCCTTAACTGGATATCCAACATGGAGAGTGTGGTTTTCGACTGCTTCCTCAATTTCCTGTGGTTGTGGTACATCATCAAGCTCGCCATCACGTTTAACACGCACATCATCGAGGTTCTGGCGCTGGGCTACTTTATCAGAGTATGCTTCTCGCAGCTTGCCTTCATCCTGGTGCTGATGGTTTCAGAAAGAAAGAAAGACGTGTGGTTCCTCTACAGATATCTGCCACTGATGTCGCCTTATACAGGTTATTTCCTGCGTATCGCCCGTCTGTCGGCTCATCTGCAAGAGCTCTTCTTCCGCCGTTCTTACAAGGATGCATGGAACCCTGAGAAGACTTCGCGCTATGCTCAGCTCGAAGGAATCTAAAAGACCCGAGTTACTTGCTGTAACGCATACACAGCAGGGAGCTCCCAATAAAAGAAATAACATTATATAAAACATAAACAATATAGTATATGATAAACAAGTCTTTTGAGTTTAAGATTGGAGTAATAGGATTGGGGTATGTAGGTACTCCACTAGCATGCTTATTCTCAAAGAAATACGATACATGGGGATATGACATCAAAGCAGAAAAGGTAGCCAAGTTAGCCAAAAGTACAATGACAGACAACAAAACTGTATGTAAGGCATTGGAACAGGGACTGAAACTGACCAGCAGCATTGATGACCTGAAGAAGTGTAACGTGTATATCATCGCTGTACCAACACCGGTGAACAAATCGAACAAACCAGACATCAGCTGCGTGCGTAATGCAACTGCTGAGGTTGGCAAGATCCTGAAAGAAGGTGATATCGTGGTATACGAAAGTACCGTTTACCCAGGTCTGACAGAAGAGGTTTGTGCCCCATTACTGGCATCTACATCAGGATTGAAATTGAACCAGAGTTTCTTTGTAGGCTTCTCGCCAGAGCGCATCAACCCAGGCGATACGGTTCATACCATCGAGAACATCGTGAAGGTTACCAGCGGTTCTACACCCGAAGCAGCAGCTATCATCGACAGCCTCTATGCTTCAGTACTTACCCATGGCACCTACAAGGCAAAGAGCATCAGAATAGCAGAGGCATGCAAACTGATGGAGAACTGCCAGAGAGACGTACAGATAGCCTTCTTCAACGAGATGGAAAAGATTTTCGACAAGATGAACATCAACATCGAAGACGTAACGGCGGCAGCCAGCACAAAATGGAACTTCGTGCCAGCTACTCCAGGACTCGTTGGAGGCCACTGCATCGCAGTAGACCCATACTATCTGATCAACAAGGCACAGGAGGTAGACGTAGTACCATCGCTGCTCTCTACTGCCCGCGAGGTTAACGAGCAGATGGCGGTATGGATGGCTGGAAAGATAAAGAATGCATCTGAAAGCAGAAAGTTCAAGGCTCCGGAAACCAACGTGCTGATTCTCGGCTTCTCGTTCAAGCCAGACAGCGATGACCTGAGAAATACAAAAGTAGCCGATCTCTACATCAACCTGGTAGGTGCGGGATACAAGACTACACTCTACGATCCGCTGGTAGATACAGAAGAAGTGAAGAAAGAATATAACATCAAGGTGACAAATGATCCTAAAGTTCTAGAAAAAGAGTATCAGATTGTAGTCATCGGTACCCATCACAAGGTGTTTGACAACATCGATATGAACAAGATTATCACAGATAAAGGATTTATGTGCGACATCTACGGCATTCACAAGCCAAGAAACTAGATCTTGAAGATCAGAAAGAACCTATATAATAAACCAGTGAAAGATGGAAAAGAACAAAGTGCTAATCGTCGATGATATTCCAGAAAACATTGAAACGATTTCTGAAATGATAAAGGACTTTGACATCGACGTGAAAACTGCCAATGGCGGAAAAGAAGCCATTGAACTGATTGACTCATTCAAGCCGGACGTGATACTGCTCGACTTGATGATGCCACATGTAAATGGGTGGGACGTAATAGACCATGTACGCTCTAAATACTCGAAAAGCGAAATGGCCATCATCGTGGTTTCCCTGTTAAGCAACAAGGATAATGTGGATGAGTGCTATGAGCTTGGAGTAAACGACTACATCACAAAGCCTATCATCAAAGCCCGTCTCACCAGTTCGCTAGACGCTCATCTAAACAGTCTTGCAAGAGGCTAAAGTGCCTCTTGCAAGATTGCTTCTGCATGAGCTATACGATCACTAGTAGGAGGATCTATGCCTTCCAGCGGGTAGGCAATACCTAGTTTCTCATACTTGTAGACACCCATCGTATGATAGGGTAAGACATCTATTCGCTCAATGTTTGAGAGTGTAGAAAGAAAATCACGCAACTGATTGAGGTATTCATCCTTGTCGGTAATACCTGGAATCAGGACATGACGAATCCATACTGGTTTGTGTATCTCGCTTAAATAACGTGCACAATCCAGTATGTTTACATTAGAATGGCGGGTGAGTTTACGATGCTCCTCATCGTTGATATGCTTGATATCAAGAAGAACAGTATCTGTGACGGCCATCAGACGCTCGAATTTATCGAAGAAAGCACCCTCTTTTCGGAAGGGTTGCGCTGATGTATCAAGACAGGTATTGATGCCACGCTGATGGGCTTTCTCGAAAAGTTCGATGAGAAAGTCTATCTGCATCAGGGCTTCTCCACCGCTCACGGTGATGCCACCCTTGTCTCCCCAATAACTCTTGAATCGCTCTGCCTTATCCAGTAGGTCATCGGCACTCCATTCCTCACCTACTCCCGTCTTCCAGGAATCCGGGTTGTGGCAGAACTGGCAGCGCATGGGACAACCTTGCAGAAAGATCAAAAATCTGATGCCTGGTCCATCTACTGAACCAAAGCTCTCTATGCTGTGAACAAAACCCTTATGCATTCTTTCGAAGATCATATACTCCCCACAATGCAAAAAGACTCATAAATAAGGCTATAACACCTAAAAAAAGAAATACACCCATATTATTTTATCTTTTTAGAAATGATTAAAAACAAGAAACCCAAGAAGGTAAAGAATAAGACTATAAGAACTCCTAATGTATAAAGAGTAGTTTTATCTATATCTTCCTTCATAATGCCAGCCAAAAGAACACCACCAATCACTAACTTAGCAATGTCCAAACAGAACTTACTCGCTTCTGCAAATAAAGTTATTTTTCCATCTTTTGATAATTTCATACCGCAAAGATAGTAAATTTATCAATATCTTGCTCTATTTTGCAGTTAAATAAGCTAAAAATGCCCGCTAAATATCCTCCGGAAAGAAAATCTAGCGGGCAATCTATATGTTACAAAGAGACAAGAGAAATCTTCACTCTTCCCTTTTCATTCTTCACTTCCTTAGAGTCTCTCGTGAGCCTGACGAGCGATTACGTCGAGCTGCTGCTCACGTGTCAAGTCGATGAACTTAACAGCGTAACCACTTACACGGATGGTGAAGTTCTGGTACTCTTCCTTCTCTGGGTGCTCCATCGCATCCTTGAGCTTGTCGATACCGAATACGTTCACGTTCAGGTGGTGAGAACCCTGGTTGAAGTAACCATCCAATACACCTACCAATGTCTGGGCACGCTCCTCATCGTTGTGACCGAGAGCACCTGGACTGATGGTCTGAGTATTAGAGATACCATCGAGAGCATACTCGTATGGCAACTTAGCTACTGAGTTTAATGAAGCCAAAAGACCATTCTTCTCTGCACCGTAAGATGGGTTAGCACCTGGAGCCAAAGGAGCACCGGCTGGACGACCATCAGGCATGTTGCTGGTGTACTTACCGTATACTACATTTGATGTGATAGTCAGGATAGATGTAGTAGGCTCAGAATTGCGGTATGTATGATGCTTCTTGATCATGTTCATGAAGGTCTTGAGCAACCATACTGCAATCTCATCAGCACGCTCATCATCGTTACCGTAACGTGGGAAGTCACCCTCGGTCTTGAAGCTGAGAGGGAAACCGGTCTCATCACGGACGATGTTTACCTTGGCATACTTGATAGCTGAGATAGAGTCAACCACGTGGCTGAAACCAGCGATACCAGTAGCGAAAGTGCGACGAACATCTGTATCGATGAGCGCCAACTCTGCTGCCTCGTAGAAGTACTTATCGTGCATGTAGTGGATGAGGTTCAATGTCTTCACATAAACGCCAGCCAACCAGTCCATCATATCCATGAAACGTGGCATGAACTCCTCGTATGTCAATACATCACCCTCAACGGCGCGATACTTAGGACCGCACTGCTCACGTGTCTTTGAGTCAACACCGCCAGATACAGCGTAGGTCAAGCACTTAGCCAAGTTGGCACGTGCACCGAAGAACTGCATTTCCTTACCTGTCTGTGTAGCAGATACACAGCAGCAGATGCTATAGTCGTCACCCCAAACTGGGCGCATTACGTCATCGTTCTCATACTGGATAGAACTTGTCTTTACAGAAATCAGAGAAGCGTAGTGCTTGAATGCCTTTGGCAAGCGAGAGCTATAGAGTACAGTCAAGTTTGGCTCTGGTGAAGGACCCATGTTCTCCAATGTATGGAGGAAACGGAAGTCGTTCTTGGTAACCATTGAGCGGCCATCCTGACCCATACCACCTACCTCGAGAGTAGCCCAAACCGGGTCGCCGGTGAAAAGCTCGTTGTAAGAAGGAATACGGGCGAACTTAACCATACGGAACTTCATAACCAAGTGGTCGATAAGCTCCTGAGCCTCATCCTCGGTAAGAGTACCCTCGTTCAAGTCGCGCTGGATATAGATGTCGAGGAATGTAGAGATACGACCTACAGACATCGCTGCACCATTCTGAGTTTTCACAGCTCCGAGGTAACCGAAGTACAACCACTGAACAGCCTCGCGAGCGTTCTTAGCTGGCTGAGAGATGTCGTAACCATACAACTGAGCCATCTCCTTCAAGCCCTTGAGCGCCTTGATCTGCATAGAAACCTCTTCACGAAGACGGATTACTTCGTCAATCATCTCACGGTCGCCCATGTTAGCGAGGTCGTTCTTCTTCTCCTCGATGAGGAAGTCGATACCATAGAGAGCCACACGACGGTAGTCACCTACGATACGTCCACGACCGTAAGTATCAGGAAGACCGGTAAGAATGTGGTTATGGCGAACGAGTTTCATCTCTGGAGTATAAGCATCGAATACGCCATCATTATGAGTTTTGCAATACTTGTGGAAGATTTCGTGGAGCTTCTCAGATGGCTGATAGCCGTATGTAGTACAAGCCTGCTCCGCCATCTTGATACCACCGTATGGCATGAAGGCACGCTTCAGTGGCTTATCAGTCTGAAGACCTACCACTTTCTCCAAATCCTTGGTACCCTCACCGATATAAGCAGCACCATAAGCTGTCAATCCAGAAACGATTTCTGTTTCCATATCAAGCACACCACCCTTGGCGCGCTCCTCCTTCTGGAGTTCCTTCAACATACCCCAAAGGGTGTTAGTTGCCTGAGTTGGTTCTGCAAGGAACGACTCATCGCCGTCGTAGCTAGTGTAGTTGTTCTGAATGAAATCACGAAGATTCACTTCACTCTGCCACATGTTTCCTTTGAAACCTCTCCATTCTGTTTTCATCATTTTAATACCTTTTTTTTTATAAAGTTAATAATTATATATTTTGCACACACTATCTATTTTGAGTTGGGTTTTACACCTATTTATATATAGTAAAATAAAAAAAGCCCGAACACGTTTGTGCCCGGGTTTTTAAGCACCTTTATTTGAAGGTGCGTATATCATGATGTTATCGTTCTTTCCGACAGCATCTGTTTTTCCCACATATCCTAAGTTAATTCCCACTATTAATTTCATGTCTTTTAAATTCATTATTTATAATTTGCATGCAACAGTTTTGCAATGCGGATGCAAAGTTACAACAATAAAATGAGAAAAGAGAAGAAAAACCTAAAATTTCTTCTCTTTTCTATGCAAAATCATCATTTATGAGTATCATTCTACTGATTCTCAAAAAAATGATTGAGATTTTCCATGAATAAGCCGAAACATTTGTCATGAATCTGACGTGTCATGGTAACAGGGTTCTCCGCATTCAGGATGGTACCGCTCATTGCCACACCGATGCCCAATTCTGCAAGCGGATCTATATCGTCTGGGGTCAAACCTCCGATGGCCACCATAGGCAGAGAGATTTTATTCTCCCTCATCTGCTCAATAATCTGGCGATAACCTTCTATACCCAACACCGGAGAGAGTTTCTCCTTGGTAGTAGTATAGCGGAACGGACCACAACCGATATAGTCAGCCCCCTGTTCATGCAAACGACGAATATCATCAAATGTATTGGCAGTTCCTCCGATAATGAATTCATCACCCAGGAGCTTACGGGCCTCATCAACCGGCATATCATTCTTGCCAAGATGCACACCATCTATCTGTAACTTCTTCACCAGTTCTACACGGTCGTCGAGAATAAAGGTTGCACCGGCACCCTCGCAAGCCAACTTTAACTTACGGGCAATAGGCTCAACCTCTTCATCGGTAGCACCCTTCATGCGAAGCTGAACCCAATCACATCCTCCGATAAGTGCCAGATAGGCTCCTTCGAGATAAGAGAAGCGCTCGTTCTGATGCGTGATAAACTGAAAGCTCGTCTGAAAATGAGCTAATGCTAAAGACTTGTTCATACGTACTATAAAATATAAATCCGCTTGCAAAGGTACTACATTCACACGACAAAATCCAACAATTTACCTTTTTTAAACTTCGTCATTTGGAAATGGGGAAAGTCTTCCTTTTTTTTATTTTGTTTTTTTATACTTTCTTATTTTAATATATGAATACTTTTCTGTACCTTTGCACCATAAAACTATTTATCCTAAAATCCGCAAGCCATATCAATGGCAATCTCAATGGCAGTAAAGAGC
>ERZ1034949.768-NODE-768-length-18391-cov-25.817572_pt1 | contig 18391 bp, 18 predicted proteins | sample MGYA00520590_ERZ1034949 | MGnify/ENA primary metagenome ERZ1034949 (study PRJEB33766, sample SAMN09781752) | gut metagenome | biome: gut microbiome | host: Homo sapiens | place: Madagascar | study: EMG produced TPA metagenomics assembly of the PRJNA485056 data...
GTTACTTGTATTCTGAGGGAAAAATTAATTTACACACAAATCTGGACTTGACTCATAGGACTGCTGAGCCAAGATAAGTTGATCGGCCAGCCGCTGAAAGGAGAGCGCTTTAATGGGCAGGCAAAGCGCCAAAGTGTGCAGGTCCTATGCAGGACCTGCACACTTTCTCTGCACATTAAAGCGCTTTCCTTTTATTCTTGGCCGAGTTATGACGAAGCAGTGCATAAAAATCCTTATGGAATCTGACTCTGCGAATGAATCAGCGCTTCCCTAGAAGCTAATAGCTAAAAGCCCCTGCAGGAATGACTCCTTCTATCAGCACGGAAAACAAAGCATTCAAAAAGCTGCGGACCCTGTTTTCCACAGTTCCGCAGCTTCTTTTTACTGAGCCGATACTTCTTTTTCACAATCTGAATGGGCTTCTCCATGATGGCCATGGTGCTTCCCGTCGCATACACAGTGCAGTTTATTCCGGAAAATTTCCCCCATAATGGAGTATACTTCCTTCAGTACCACCGGATTCAGGGAATAAAAGATATTTTTTCCATCCCGCCGGTCCAGAATAAGGCCAGACTCCACAAGGACCTTCATATCATGGGACAGGGTGGGCTGGGTTATGGCAAAGGCTTCCTGAATCTTGCATGCACATTGTTCATGGCAGGAAAGCATGTCTACAATCTTCAGTCGTTTGGGATCAGAAATGGCTTTTAAAATTTTTGCAGTATCGATATAAATCTTTTCCATAGTGATGTATACTCCCAATAAATAGAATTATTTCTATATAAAGAGTAACAGACATTTGTCGATTTGTCAAATCTGCGTCAAATTCTATGAAATTAAAATTTGAGAGTTGAGGTCCAGCGGCTTCGCCGCGGATTCTTCTGCTTATGGATAGAGTCACCGGTGTGGGGCAGCTAGCTTCTAGGGAAGCACTGATTAAATCGTTGTTCGGTTATACTCTTGTATTTTCATGCAATACAAGGAATAATCCGACGCGAATAGCGAGCTATTTAAGGAGGATTATGACGCAGTATTGCATGAAAATACATGTATAATCGGACTCTGCGAATTAATCAGCGCTTCCCTAGCTGTTAGCTGCCAGGAGAGCTGATCAGCCTGCGGCGCTTTTCACTTGATATTTCCGACAATTATTTGTGCCGTAGGCCGTCGAGCCTTCCTAGCAGCCAGGAGCTAGAAGCTAACAGCTACACACTGGTGACTCTATCCATAAGTATGCTACTCATGATTCAGCAGCAGGGCTGCCAGTTCTTTCGGAGTATGCACGATGAACGAAGCGCCGTGGTTTTCCAGAAATTCCACGGTTCTAAAGCCCCAGGATACAGAAATGCAGGGGACATGGCTGTTTCTGGCTGTTTCTATATCCACTTCCGAATCCCCCACATATACGGCCTCGTTCCTCTGTACTCCCAGCTTTTCAAGAATTCCATCAATCATGTCCGGCGCCGGTTTCCGATGGATGGCAGGGCTGTTTCCCATGGAAAGGGCAAAGAGTCCCGGGAAAAGGGCATCAGAAAGATTTCTTACATCCCCATCGTTCTTATTGGAAGCCACGGCCGTGAGAATATGATTTTCCTTCAGTTTTTGGAGAAGCGGTTCTATGCCTTCATAGGGACCTGTATGAATCCGGGAATGGGCGGTGTAATAAGGATTGAATATAGACTCCAGCCGGTCCACATCCTCTTCCGTGAAGCCGAAGCGGGAAAGGGAAATGGTATCTCCCACCCATTCCAGGTCCCCATCACTGCATCCCCGGGAAAGGGCCAGTGTCTTTTCCATATCCGCCCGGATGCCGGAACCGAAACAGAGTTTTACCCGATCCGCCGTGAAATCATGGCGCTCTCCCATCCGGGCCAGGGCATAATTCACGGAATCCGTAATATCGGTGATGGTATCCAGAATGGTGCCATCCATATCAAAAATAACAGCTTTGTACATGGAGTAGTCCTTTAATAAATTACATTTACATGCGTAGAAAATGATAAAGACAAAATAAATTAGGAATGAGGAGTTAGGAATGAGGAATGAATGTGCGGCGCATCAAAATTATTGTGGCGCCGCGAATTGTATAATTTCTTTTCCTTAAGCCCAGGCGGAAGCCTTAGCCATGCCGCAGGCAGAGCCCTGGCCGAAGGCCACTGCCCTATCCATCTCCATCAAACCTTTTCTTCTACGATTCCTTCATCCGGGGGATTGCCGTGGAGCCGGAGTCCCGGGATGATGAGGATGGCACTGGCAATGAGTCCCACAAACAGGGGATCCATGGGCAGATGAATCACCGTAGCGGAAAGGAGGGCCGCCAGGGTACTGCCGGCCATGGAAATGACGGCCCAGGTCTTTGTCAGATGGCCAGGAAGGAATACAGCCAGACTGAAGGGGATAAAGATACCGCCACCCCGGAGAGCCATGGACAGATAATTCCATACGAGTACTTCAGAGCCCCTGTTGGCAATGGAAATGAGGCAGGCCAGAATCATAACTGCCAGCACCGTCATTTTGGTAATGACAAGGAGCTTATGGTCATCCCGGATTTTAAGGATAGACGCCAGCATATCCCTGGCAATCATGGTACCGATTCCCAGGGACAGGCCGCCGATGCCGCTGACCAGGGACAGGATAATGCTCCCCATGGCCAGGTTTCCGATAAAGACGCCAGTATGGTTGATGAGATAGGCAGGCAGTACGAGAATCGGCATCACATCGGGATCCATGGCATGCATGTACATGCCGATGGCCACATTGGGAAGGCCCACGGGAATGACAATCAGAGCTGCCGCAAAGCAGCCGAAGGCTGCAGTAATAGGCGTACTGGCGGAGAAAATGCACTGGATATAGGTCTGGGTACACAGAACGCCGACGATTACAGAAAACAGGTTGGCCATGGACGGTTCAAAGCCCCGGCCGAACAGGGAAAATTCCGATGGCGCCATGTTGTCCCAGGCTGCGGTGCCATAGATGGCCTGGAAAGCCTCGAACCCTGCAATGAACAGGGCAAACCAGATGATGCCCATCTTCAGGATGCCGCCGATAGCAGCACTCTTCATGCCGCCGAAGAATGTATATCCGATGACAAGGAGAATCAGGACTACCGAGGAAATCATGGGATCCAGCCCAAAAAGGGACGAAATGATTTCAATCCCCGGCAGGCAGCTGGCTACGGCAGAAAAGAGAATGCCAATGGACGAAATAACCGAAGACAGTTCCTCCGCCCGTTTCCCGTAATGGAGGGACAGGAACTTGGGAATGGTCTCCAGCCCGGTGCCCCTCATGCGGCGGGCATAAAAAATGCCCATGATAATAAAGGCAATGCCGCTTCCCAGCGTAAACCACCAGGCCGACAGGCCGAAGCTGTAGGCCAGCTGGGCCGTGCCCACAGTGGCACCGCCACCGACGACGGTGCCTGCCACCAGCGGTACGCCGGCGCTCCGGCCGCCTACGCTGTATCCCGCCGCCGACTTTACAGACCGGGAATGGTAAATACCGATGCCGATGACAAGGGCTACGGTAATCAGAATAATAATGGCATGGGTGACTGTTAGATTCATATGGTTCCTCCCCCCTAAAGTATTCCCCCGTTTTTGCTTTAAGAGCATTATATACCTAACGGGAAAAATGGGAAAGAATTTTTCGTTAGCAATTCAGGTGCTAATAATTAGAGACACGAACCCCGGGCCCTCAGCTGAACAGCCACTGCGCGGCCATCCATCCTGCGCCTTTGGCGCGCCCCTTCTCTAAGGAGCTGCATGTTTGGGATTATTCTCATACCGAAGTCTTTTATTTTTGTGGGAATAATTCAAAACATGTGTCCTCTTAGAAATGGAAATCCTGCATAGGATGAATCCGACTTGCACAGGTGGAATCTGCAAAGCAGCGCAGCGACTGACCAGCTCAATGCTCAAGGCTAAAGGCTCAAGGCCCCTGCACCGGTGACTCTATCCGTAAAAAACAAAAAGGCGCATGGCCTTCCAGCCACACGCTTTTTTTGAAAAACATATCACTTATTTGTGTTCAAAAATATCCACACGCCGTCCATCAGCGCCGCTGCCGTCTTCAGAACCCTTTACCATGGGCACCAGTTTCGAAGCGTCCACACCGTGGTCTACGGCATACTTCTTCACGCTTTCAATGCGGCGGGAAGAAAGGTTCTTATTGTAATCCGCACTGCCTGTGGAATCCGCACGGCCTACGAGCTTGAATACATGGCCCGTTTCCTTGGCTTTCTTCACAAATTCATCGAGGTTTGCCTTCTGGCCATCTTCAATGGCGGCGGAGTCGCTCTTGAAATGGATGCTATTGAAGTAGTAATCATTTTCCGGGGCCTTCACCGGCGTATCGGCGGGCACATTGACCACGTCCGCATTGGTATTGGCCGGTTTGACCGTTACCGTAGACGGTTCGCTGTCTCCTTCGTAGTCATAGTTCTTTTCTTCCTCCGCCGGAGCCAGAGTATTGTCACTGCCACCGAAACGGTAAGATACACCGGCCATGAATCCCTTATAGGATACATTATGGTCCGAATCTCCCCGGGTATTCAGGTAATGGTAGCCTGCATTGAGGTCCACATCCTTATCCAGGGCCAGGTTTACCCCCGCTTCCCACAGGGATGTGGATTCAGTGCCCACCGCTCCTTTAGCGTAGACATCCACCACATCGTTCACCGGCTGCCGGGCAATGATGCCAAGCTGGGCGATGTTATTCACCCGGTCCGAAGAGCCGAAAACCCGATCCGGGAAATCTTTCATGGAAATACGGTTCCAGCCGCCGAAGGCTGCCACCTGGGGATGGAAGGAATAGAGCGCATTGATTTCATTCATGTTGCCATTGGTATGGTCCGTATGGAGACCGGTGTACTGATACTGGGCTGCCCAGCGGTCATTGATACCATAAGTAACGCCGCCAAGGAAGTTCCAGTCTCCGTCGGACTTATATCCATTGGAATGGGCCGAAGAATCCCACATGCCCACATTGATTTCCGTCTGTCCTTCCTTAAAGGAAGTCTGGGGAGATGCAAAGGCCACGCCGGATACAGAAGCCGCCACAGCCAGAGCCAGTAATATTTTTTTCATATCCATTCACCTCACGAAAACAGGGAGATTTAACCAGTCTTATAGAAGTATTATATCATAAACAGCTCAGGCTCGCAGAAAACAGACCGCCGGTCGAACAGCATGGCATTCTGATGGATAGAGCCACTGGAGTGAGGCTGCCAGGAAAGCTGGTCAGCCTGTGGCAAAAATAGGGCCGGCCAACTGCGGCAAAGCCGCTGGACATCAACTCTTGACTCGTTCTTTTTTTGCCACAGGCAAATCAGTTCTCCTGGAAGCTAACAGCTAAAAGCTCCACTCCAGTGGCTCTGACCGTCAGAATGCTTTTCTCCGCCACTCCCAGGTCCTTATTTCTTTTCTTCCACGCCCATGACGTCCTGCATTTCTTCGATCATTCCCACATTGCCGCTCTCGATGAGCTTCCGGAATTCTTCGAGCTGGTCTTTGATTTCTTTCGACATTTCCGGGAACCGGGGGGCAATATCCTTCAGGGCCCGGATGACAATCTGGGCCACCACGTAACGGGTGTACCATTTATTATCGGCGGGCACGATATACCAGGGCGCCTGTTCTGTGGAGGTGGCCGTAATCATTTCCCCATAGAGCTCCTGGTATCGGTCCCAGTACCGCCGTTCATTCAGGTCGGCCATGGAAAATTTCCAGTTTTTCTTCTTGTTCAGGATCCGTTCCGCCAGCCGGTCCCGCTGCTCATTTTTCGATACATGGAGGAAAATCTTGATTACATGGAACCCGTTTTCAGAAAGATACCTTTCCCAGTCCCGGATCTGGCGGTACCGGGTCTCCCAAATGTCCTTGGTCACCAGATTTTTCGGAAGCTTATCATTTCTGATCAGGTCATGGACCCGGGTCACGATGACATCCTCATAGTGGGAGCGATTGAAGATGCCGATATCTCCCCGCCGGGGCAGGGCCTTATTGATGCGCCACATATAGTCATGGTCCTTTTCTTCGCTCGTAGGCTGTTTGAAAGAAACCACGTGCACCCCATTCGGGTCCAGATGGGAAAATACATGCTTAATGGTGCCGTCCTTGCCGGCGGCATCCATGGCCTGCAGTACGATGACAAGGCCATAGGTGCTCTGGGCATAGAGCTTGGCCTGCAGGAGGTTCAGCTCATCCAGGGACTTTGGAAAGGCACTCATTTTCACCGATTCCTTATCCACATCCCTATCGCAGGCAGTGGGAAATTTCTTCAGGTTGATTTTCTCTCCTTCTTTAGCCCGATACCGGTCAATATCGATTTTCACGTTGCCCGTATACTTCTTTTCCTCCGTCTTGACCGCTTTGTTTTCTTCCCTGGTCTCCATCATGATCCCCCGAACAGTAAAAAGCGCGGACCAGCGGCCTCCGGCCGGAGAATCCGCGTTTTTCATCATCCCGCCTTTTGGGCAGGAAAATATTTAGAAAAATGAAATACTCCTCTTTCCAGGGATGTTCTTTCCGGAAAACAGAAGAGAAAATCCCGAAAAATCTGTCAGTTTTTTTATTCTTTATTCCTTATCCATGGTCTCCTGGATTTCCTTCAGGGAATGGATATCCACTTCCGAAATCAATTTCTTGAACTGTTCCAGCTGGGTCTGCACATCAGGCGACAGTTTTGGGAACTGGGGATTGATTTTTTTCAGCGCATGGAGGGTAATCAGAGCTACGATATAGCGGGTATACCACTTATTATCCGCCGGCACGATGTACCAGGGCGAAATATCCTTGGAAGTCTTGGAAATCATTTCTTCATAGAGCTTCTGGTACTGATCCCAATACTGCCGTTCATTGATATCGGACATGGAGAACTTCCAGTTCTTCTGCTGGTTAATGATACGGTCCATAAGCCGGCGCTGCTGTTCCGACTTCGACACATGGAGGAAAATCTTCACCATTTCGAATCCATTCTGGTGCAGGTATTTTTCCCAGTTGTTAATCTGTTCATACCGCTCTTCCCAGATGTCCTTGTGAATGAGGTCCTGGGGCAGCTGGCCCTTATGGATCAGGTCGTGGATTCTGGTGACAATGACATCTTCGTACTGGGAACGGTTGAAAATACCGATATCTCCCCGTTCCGGCAGGGCCTTATTGATGCGCCACATGTAGTCGTGGCCCTTTTCCTCAGTGGTGGGCTGCTTGAAGGAAACCACCTTCACGCCGCCGGGATCCAGGTTTGCAAATACATGGTTCACCGTGCCGTCCTTGCCGGCAGCATCCATGGCCTGCAGCACGATGATAAGGCCATAGGTATTCTGGGCATAGAGCTTTTCCTGCAGGTCCTTCACCTTTTCGATGACCTCCGGGAAATAGAGGCTCTTTACCTTTGTTTTATCAATGGACACATCGCACTTGGTGGAGAATTTTTTCAGATTGATTTTTTCACCCTCCCTGGCGCGATACCGATCAATATCTACTTTTCCATCTTTAATTTCATCCATAGAAAGACCTCCAATCAAAGAAACCACACTCTCCTTTTTCTATTATAAAATAGAATCCGTCTGTCGTTAAGCCAAAGAAATTTTATAGGCTGTAAAAGAAAGAATTGAGAGTTAAGGAAGCGCTGATTAAATCGTTGTTCGATTATACTCTTGTATTTTCATGCAATACAAGGAATACTCGGACTCTGCGAATGAATCAGCGCTTCCTTAATGTTTTGCTGCCGGTTCTCCCCGGACTCTTCCATTCCCCATTATTGTATAATGAAGATAAACAGGGAAAGGAGGAATGACCATGGATGAAGAAGACAAAAGGCCACAGGGAAAACGGTACCGCACCATGGATACCATTGCCGGTGTATTTACCCATTCCGACATCAAAACAAAGCTCTTCGGTCAGAAGGGGTTCCAGTTCTACCTGTTCCAGAAGCGCTGGAAGAATATAGTAGGAGACCTCATGGCCAAAGAATCCTATATTTCCGGATGCAAGGGTCCTCTCCTCTACGTGCAGGTCACAAACTCCGCCTTCATGCAGCAGCTTTACATGATGAAAGGGGATATTCTGAAGGAACTCTCTAAAGATGAAATCGGGAAATATTTCAAGGACATCCGGTTCTTTGCAGGATCCCCCAGAAAAGACAGCCGCCCCTTCACTACGGTGGACAAAGTCAATGAAACCATAAAAAAAGAACAGCATCGGTATTCGGTGGATCTTTCTCCGGAAGAGGAACAGTGGATCCAAAGCTGGGTGGCAGGCCACGTGAAAAGCGAAAAAATCCGCCCCCAGTTTGCGGAAATGATGGAAGAAGTGCTGAAAATCCGAAAGGGAGAGCAGGCAGATGGCTACCATGCCTGCGCCATCTGCGGTGCCCTCTGTCCGCCGCAGGAAAAAATCTGCCCCGCCTGCCATCGGAAGCTGGAGAAAACAAGGAAGAACAAGGTCATCCTTATCCTGAAAGAAAATCCCCACTACACCTATCAGGAGGTCCGTGCCATTCTTCCCTGTGACTACAGCCTCTATGAAGACGCCAGGGATACTCTCATCCACCGGGCCAAGGAAAAAATTTTCCATAAATACAGTGCCGACGAGGAAAAGAAAAAGCTGCTGGCCCTCCTGCTCCACCGTCCTGTTTCTTCCATTACAACGGAAGAGGCCAACGAAATGCTGAAAAAACTGCCCCAGAAGCCCCAGAAGAAATGGGACTGAATGAAGCAGAATTGAGGCCAGGCGGCTGAGCCGCAAACAAAAGTCTTTCAGCCAATCCCAGGTTCCTATGCTGTATGAAAATGGTCCTGTTGTTTCACGTGAAACAATGGAAAAAGCGCAGGAAATGATCATTCATTTCCTGCGCTTTTTCCATGCAGAAATTCCCGCCGCTTCCCGGCCGCTGCATGGTAGGACTTGGGACACTGTCTTCCGAGGTAAACCGAGGGGATCCGCAAAGGCGGGTCCCCGGTTTCCGTGGAAGTCCGGTGAACGGCTGCCGCTCATGATTTCTGGCGGTTTTTGGCGGGAGTTTTCTGGTTTGATTTTTCGGTGCACCGGAGAAGCACAGCCTCCAATGGAAATCGCCATTTTCTGGATTCCGCCCCTTAAGATTCTGCGCGCTGGCGGAAACCGGAAAACTTTTCCGGGCCCTGCTGTGTTCCTCTGTTTATATAGTCCGGAAGCAAAGGATACCGTCCCAAAAAGAAAAAATTGCGGTCTCGCGGCTTTGCCGCCTGACCGCAATTTTCAAAACTCAATTCTCAATTCTTCCCTGTGCGCCGCCACCTCATTCCTGATGCGGTGTCTCGTTTAACCCATATTTTCCCAGATCCACCACTTTCCCTTCCACATCGAAGGGGACTTCCGTACCGGTGACCAGTGTCTGGATTTCCTTGTCCATGAGAAAGGTAACCAGCGCCTTTCGCCGTTCCCGATCCAGTTCACTGCCTATGTCATCCAGGATGAGCACCGGGTATTCCCCCGTTTCCTCCCGGATAAATTCCATTTCCGACAGTTTCATGGAAAGGATGGCTGTCCGCTGCTGGCCCTGGGAACCGTAGGCAGAAATATCCATGCCATTCAGGAGAAAGGTGAGGTCATCCCGATGGGGTCCGATGGATGTATGGCAGAACCGTTCATCCTCTTCCCGGCGCCGGGACAGTTCTTCCATATACCACTCCATATCCCACCTTGGCTCATGGCTGCCCTGCTGGTTATAGCGGATTTCCAGCCGTTCCCGGCGATTGGTGAGCCTCTGCTCCATGTCCATCAGCGTTTCATTCATGCGGGATATGGTTTCCATCCGCTTTTTCACCATATAGGAAGCGCCGGAGGCAATCTGCATATCCCACATGTCCAGGTCCGGCTTTTTTCCGGTGGCCAGAGCATTTTTGAGAGCCCCGTTCCGCTGCTGTACGGCCCGGCTGTATCGGAGGAATTCCTCATAGTACCTTGGAGATACCTGGGAAATTTCCATGTCCAGAAAACGCCGCCGCAGCTGGGGAGCTCCTTTGATGAGCTGCAGCTCGTCCGGTGTAAAAAGGACAGTCCGGAAAAGCCCCATCAGTTCCTTCCTGCGGATGGGGGTATCGTTCAGGAAGATTTTCTTTCCCTGCCCCCTGGTCAGTTTGATTTTGATGGACTGCTCCACCTGGTGAACAGAGAAATTCACCAGAATCGTGCCCTCATCATCTCCGATCCGGATGATTTCTCCATCGTTGGACGTACGGAACGACTTTCCCACGGAGCTGTAATACAGGGCTTCCAGAAGATTGGTCTTCCCGCAGCCATTGGGACCGGTGAAGAACGTAAGAGCCGGTGAAGGCTCCACGGTCCTGTCTTTAAAATTCCGTATCTGTATGAGACGGAAAGAAAGGCATTTCATTTTTATTCTCCGGTCATGCGGAACTCGGTCCCATCGATGGACAGGATGTCGCCTTTTCTGATTTTTTTCCGCTTTTCATGGACCTTCGTCCCATTCAGCAGTATGGTATGGGCTTCCAGGAAAGCCCCCGTTTCTCCGCCGGATGTGATATAGTCCAGTTTTTTCAGGAACTGGTCTAGCTGGATATAGTCTCCGTAAATTGCGATTTCTTTCATCAGTCTCTTCCTCTCATGGGCGTCATAATGTAGCGGTAGCTCTTGTCTTCTTCCTGTTCCACCAGCATGGGGCCTGCCTTCTGCAGGTGAAGAATCACGGTCTCCCCTTTAGAATGCTTCAGGATATCTTCAATATAGTTGCAGTTGAATGTGAGACGCACCGGATTTCCTTCCAGCTTTACAGGGATGGATGTATCGGAACGGCCGATATCCGGATCTTCTTCATAAATTTCCAGGGTACCATCGGTGAAATAAAAATTAATGGTCTGGTAGCTCATATCCCTGGAAATTGGGCTTACAAAGCGGACAGCTTCTTCGAAATCACTGCGGTTGACCACGGCGGTGGCATCGAAATGGTTTGGAATGATGCGGTGGAAATCGGGGTACTGGCCATTGATGAGGCTGGCAATGAAGTAGGTTTCCCCAAAGGTAAAGGCCACATGGTTGTTGGACCAGGAAATTTCTACCACATCCTCTTCCTTATCCTGTGGCAGGAGTCTTGTCACATCGGACAGGATTCCGGAGGGAACGATAAACCGTCCCGCTTCCGTGGCCGATTCAGAGAGAGTCACCTCCCTGCATGCCAGACGATGGGTATTGGTGGAAGCCATGGTAAAAACGGAATCCTTGATTTCAAAAAGAATACCGGAAAAGAGGGGTTTCTGTTTATCCGTGGAAGCGGCAAAGGTGACGAGGTTTGTGGTTTCTACAAAATCCCGGCATCCAATGATGCAGTGATTCTTGTGGTCCATTTCCTGGACATCCGGGAATTCCACCGGATCCCGGGTGGGGAACTTGGATACATAGGATCCGGCTGTAAAGGTGACCACATTTTCATGGTCTCCTTTTTCCATAGTAATCGGTCCTGCCGGCATCATGCGGATGGTATTCTGCAGCTGGGGTGCTGCAATAACGGCAATGCCTTCTTCTTCAATGTCTGCAGCACAGGATGTTTTGATGCCTATGCTGTAATCATTGGCCTGGATAAGAATTTTACCCTGCACTGCGGAGATAAAGAAACCATTATTGGTATTGGATGTAACTTTGTTCTGTGCTGCCCGCTGTACGCGGTCCAATGCATCACAGAGCTCGGATTTTTCGAAAATGACTTTCATGGCAGCTCCTTTAAAAATGACGATGATTGATAAAATATAGTAGCAGTCGTAGTAGTACGCTGTGAAAAAGTGAATAACTTTGTGAAAAGCTCGATTTTCTCGATGCCTGTAATTTGTCAGAAAGGAGTGAATATCCTTTTTTCCTATTCACAGATTTCACAGTTTTTCACGGATTTCCTGTTGTTCACAGGTTGGGAACAGGAAATCGGACAGGAAAGCCCTTTTTTATTCACATGGGTTTTTCCTTTACCGGGAATGGAGCATTTTCCTGATGGCTTCAATGGATGCCTTGGTCTGGGGATCATTTTCTATGTCGTTTTCTACCCGTTCGCAGGCATAGAGAACGGTGGAATGGTCCTTCCGCTTGAAGCAGTCCCGAAGGGTAGGATAGGATTCATGCAGCTCATTTCGGCAGAGGTACATGGCAATCTGCCGGGGAATGACGATTTTCTTGGGCCGTCCGTTGCCAAGGAGTTTATCCTTTTTCACTCCATAGTATTTGCAGACCGTGTCGATGATGAAATCCACGGTGAGTTCCTGGCCGCTGTCGATGGGAATCTGATCCTTCAGCGCTTCCCGGGCAAAGGGAAGGGTAATGGATTCCTTCTTGATATGGGAGAAGGTGACCAGTTTATTGAAGGCCCCTTCCAGTTCACGGACATTGGTATTGATGTGGCTGGCGATGTAGTCCACCACGTCCTTCGGCAGGGTGATGCCCATTTTTTCCGCCCGTTTCTGCAGGATGATGCAGCAGATTTCATAATCCGGCGGTGAAATGGGGGCCACCAGGCCGCTGGAAAAACGGCTCTGCAGGCGGTCTTCCAGCTTGTCGATATCCGAAGGCGTACGATCACTGGTCATGATAATGTATTTCTTCTTATCGAACAGTTCATTGAAGGTATTGAAGATTTCCATCTTAGTGGAATCCCTGGAACCGAAGAACTGCACATCATCGATGAGGAGGAAATCCAGGTTCCTGTACTTGGCCCGGAATTTCGGCATCGTATGATTCTGGATGGCATCGATGAGTTCATTGGTGAATGTTTCACTGGATACGAAGAGCACCGAAAGGTTTGGCTTATACTTATGTATATAATTACAGATGGCATGGAGAAGATGGGTCTTTCCCAGTCCGGAGGGTCCATAAATAAAGAGAGGATTCATCTTCTGGTCCGCCTGGTCCGGATGGGTGGCGGTCTGGGCTACGGCGTAAGCGGCCTGGTAGGCGATTTCATTGCAGTTGCCGTGGACAAAGGTTTCAAATGTATATTCCTCGTTCACCGGATTGGGCTGGAATGTCTTCTTCGATTCTCCTTTTGGCACGTTTTCGAAGAGGGATGTTTCGTGGAGCTCTTCATAGTTCCGGATATCCGGAAGGGATACTTCGTCGGCGGTTTTCGGGGTCAGGTTGGAGAAATCAGGCGGCGCTACTTCCTGGGGAAATGGATCCGCAGCAGGTGGTGCTGTCTTTGGAAGCGGTGCCGGTTCCGGCGGCATGGAGGAAACTTCCGATGATTCCGGGAACGGAGCAGCCGGAGGTTCCTGTGGTCCAGCGGGAACCGGTGGCTCCGGCATGGCCGGCGCCGCGTCTTCGCTCCTTGGCGGCCGGATCTCTACCCGGATATCCTTTCCTGTGAGGGTCCGGATGATCTGTTCCAGTTTGCTTTTGTACACATTGTCAATCCACCGTACCAGGTAGGGCCGGGATGGTGAGATGACCAGTGTGCTGTCTGATAGGGAAATGGGAAACACATCGTAAGAAAACATTTTATAGTATTGGTGGTCGTTCTTGTCGATATATTCCAGTATCCTGTCCCATAGTAAAAAGAAATCCATAATGACTCCTTCGATTGAATAACCTGTGAATTTCTGTGAATAATTATGAATAGGACAGAGGGGATAATTTGCGGGAAATCCGATAGAAAGGGATTTCCCGCAAATTAAATAAGTCTGTTCATAAGTGAAGAATCTTGTGAATAACTATATTTTACCATCTCTGCCGCCTTCTGTATATTCACAAGATGTATGGTGCAGCTGCCCCATGGACTACTATAGGTAGTAGATATGAGAATTCACAGGAGGGGAAGAGTCAGGAATGAGGAGTGAGGAGTCAGGAGTGGATGTGGCGGCGCACAATTCGTATGGCGCCGCAGATTATGCTCTCAAATGAGCCTGACTTGGGCATCCGCTGCTGTATGAATTGATACGCCGTACCAACATTCTTCATTTCCCCTGATTCACTATCTCACTTTTCTCACTTTCCCAATTGTGATACAATGAAACAGACTATTGCAGGAAAGGAATCATGCCATGAAAAGACCGCAGAAAGTGACACGGGAAACCAGGCCGAACCGGTATGCCCGCAGGATGTATGGAAAAGAAAAAACGGAAAAAATCATGGATGAGGAAGACATGGAAAGGATTTCCACCAGTAAGGCCGGGACGAAGAAAAAAATCCGGACGGTCCTGAACCGGAAGCTCCGCCATTCCATGAAGAACAGGGATCTTCCCGATGGGGCGGCTTACCGCAGGGAAATATCCTGGGAAGATAAATAATACATACAGCGGCCCAGGGATGGGGCCGCATTTTTTATAGGAAAATTTTATATTTGAGGTTTGGCCTGCTGGCAGTTGGAGTCATCCGTGTGGAGATTTCAGCCTCTATCTTTTGGAAGCTCCACACCATTGATTTGCTGACGGTCAGCATACAAACCGCCGGTTTTATATAGGGGAATATATATGGAAAAAGATAAAATACTTGTGCTTGATACGGAAACTACGGGGTTCCTTCCGGATGCTGAAGTACTCCAGGTTTCCATGCTGGATGGAAACGGGACCCTGCGGATGAATGAATATTTCCGGCCCGACCATACAGCGGCCTGGCCCAATGCCATGGCTGTAAACCATATCACTCCGGCCATGGTGGCAGATAAGCCGTCCATCGGGGAACGGAAAGAGGCTATTTCCCATCTTCTCCGCCATGCAGAGGCGGTGGTGGGATATAATATTTTCTTTGACCTGAAAATGCTCCGGCAGAACGGGATATTTGTACCCGGCCGCAGCCAGCTCCGGGCCATCGATATTATGGGTCCCTTTTCGGATAAATACGGAGAAGAAAAGGGACTTCCCCTCAATAAATACGGTCACTACAAATACCAGAAGCTCATCACCTGTGCTGCTTACTACGGCTACGATGGCGGCGGCTGGCATGACAGCCTGGCTGATACGAAAGCCACCCTTTTCTGCTTCTGGAAAATGGTGGAAGATGGTACAGTGAAGCTGTAGAAATTTATTAGTGGCTGGTAGTTGAGAAACAGGACCTGTGGGATAAAAAGTTAGGAGTGAGAAGTTAGGAGTGAGGAGTGGATGTGCGCCGCATCAGAAAGACAGGGCGGCGCAGAGTTTGTATTCTGCCGCTTTGCGGCAATCTATCCTGCGGTATTGCCGCAAAATCATAATTTGCGGCGCTATATAATTTGTGCGCCGCACCACCACTCCTAATTCCTAACTCCTAACTCCTAACCAAAACCTGTGTATGTTTAAGACTCTCAGTGGTAAAGGAATTTATCTATGAATTATACTTCCAAAGTAAAGAAGAAATACTACGTTGTAAAGAAAGGCCGGCATCCCGGAGTTTATTTCAGCTGGCCGGACTGCCAGAAAGAAGTGCAGGGGTTTCCCCATGCTGTATTTAAAGGATTTGCATCCAAAAAAGAAGCGGAAGCCTGGTATGGGAAAGCCATCACGGAAACGGCCCCGAAGGCAAGGACCGTAACCACCTCTTCTGCCAGGCCGAAGGAAAAGCCGGATATCCGTAAGCTGGAGGCCCTCTATCCGCCCCATGTGCGGGTCCTGGATGACAGTATTCTTTCCACCGATGGCATCCATAGGTCTGTGACATTACCGGAGGAGCTCACCATCTATACCGATGGTTCCTGCCTGGTGAATCCCGATGGCCCCGGCGGCTTTGCAGCGGTATTTCTGGCGGAGGAGGGAAAGGAACTCCTCACTGTCACCGGCGGTGAGCCCCGGTCCACGAATAACCGCATGGAGCTTCGGGCAGCCTACGAAGCCCTGAAGACCGTAAGCGACGGTACGGCTCACACCATTTCCTTCTGCACCGACAGCAGGTATCTGCAGCAGGCCTTTACAAAGGGCTGGGTGGAGAAGTGGAAGAAGAACGGCTGGAAAACGGTGCAGGGGACGGACGTGCTGAACCGGGATCTCTGGACTGCCCTGGACCGCCTCATGGCTGTGCACCGGATCCATTTCCAGTGGGTGAAGGGCCACGTGGGGACAAAGTACAATGAACTCTGTGACCGGCTGGCGAAGAAAGAAGCCATGAATTATAAATAAAAAGCAGGATTCCCCCTGTTCATCCTGCACCGCCTCCTATCCTGTTTCCTTTATGGACCGGAATGGGAGGCATTTTTATATGACTGAAATTTACAACTTAACCGGCACTTCCTTATATTCTTATATCCTTGATTGTTTTAATTGATAATTGAGATTTTTTATTTTCCATATTTTTCTTTATTTTATACTTGTACTTGATGTCAATTCAGCCTATAATAAGACTGAATAGGAAGGCAAAATATATTTTTTAAACTTTATTTTCATTTTCCAAAGGAAAGAGGGCATCATCATGACATCAGGCAAGGAAGACTATTTAAAAGCGATTTATCTCATCAGCGAAAACCACGATGTGGTTACGAATAAGGAGCTTTCAGAAATGCTTCATGTTTCTCCCCCTTCGGTTAGTGAGATGATTACAAAACTCCAGAAACAGGGATATGTGGACTATACAGCCTACAAAGGCAGCAAGATGACCCGCAAGGGCCGGAGAGAAGCGGGAAAACTGCTCCGGTACCATGCACTGTGGGAAGTATTCCTGGTGAATGATCTTCATTTCTCCTGGAGCGAAGCCCATGAAATTGCGGAGGGACTGGAACATCAGACGAACGATGTGCTTTCGGAACGGCTCGATGATTTCCTGGGCCATCCGGACCATTGTCCCCATGGCGATCCGATTCCAAGAAAAGATGGTGTCCGCGTAGGCATTACGAACGAAACCCTGGCGGACCTGGAAGTGGGAGACAGTACCCACATCCGCCGGATTGTGGAAGATTACAGCCTTATGGATTACCTGCAGAGCAAGAATATTTCCATCGACATGGAAGTAACGGTGAAAAATAAAGAACCCTACGAGGGGCCTATCCTTCTCGAAACGGAAAAGGGAGATATTTCCCTGAGCTATAAGGCAGCCCAGCAGATTTACGTGGACGAAAATAAATAAGGGATCCCTGTATCCGGTATCATAAGGGGGACTGTGGGTATGGCATCCATGCTCACAGTCCCCTTACTGATAGGGCAGGTCAGCATGCTGATGGATAGAGTCACCGATGTGGGGCTGCCGGGAGAACTGATTTGCCTGCGGCGCTTCCCCACTTTGACCTGACTTCTATTCATGCTGCAGGCCAATCAGCTTTTCTGGCAGCTGGAAGCTCCCATTCCGGTGGCTCTATCCGTAAAAACCAAAACTGCCCTTACAGATTTGCTGCTATGATGATTTTTACAGCTCATTTTCATTTCTGCATATAAGGAGTCCATATGACACTGCAGCAGCTTCGATATATGATTGCCATTGTCCGCTGGGGATCTTTCAATATGGCAGCCCAGAAGCTTTTCATTTCCCAGCCATCCCTGTCCAAGTCCATGAATGAACTGGAAAAGGAAATGGGGATTACCCTCTTTTCCAGGACCAGCCGGGGGGCGGTGCTGACGGAAGAGGGGACCCGGTTCCTGTCCTATGCCCGGCAGGTGGTGGAGCAGGCGGACCTCCTGGAACGGCGCTACAAGACCGGGGAGCCGGTGAAACGGGTCTTTGCCGTATCTTCCCAGCACTACGCTTTCGTGGTTAACGCCTTTGTGGCCCTGGTGAAGGAATATGGAAAAGAAAAATACGAATTCACACTCCGGGAATCGAGAACCTGGGATATCATCGAAGACCTGCGGCTCGGACGAAGTGAACTGGGGGTCCTTTTCATGGACCATTTCCGGAAGGATGTGCTTACCCACCTTCTCCGGGAGGAGGATATGGAATTTTATCCCCTCTTCAAGGCGCCGGTCCATGTCTTCATCAGCCGCCACCATCCCCTGGCGTCCAAGGAACGGGTGACCCTGGAGGACCTCATCCCCTATCCCCGGCTGACCTATGAACAGGGTCTCCATAATTCCCTCTATTTTTCCGAGGAACCCCTGATCAGTGAGTACAGCCCCAAAAATATCGTGGTCACCGACCGGGCTACCCTGTTTAACCTGGTCATCGGATTAAATGGCTATACCATCTGCTCCGGCATCCTGTCCAGGGACCTGAATGGCAGTGAAATCATTTCCAAACCCCTGGAAAGTGATGAAGAAATGACCCTGGGCGCCGTTTTCCCCAAGGGCCAGCCTCTCCTTGGCATGACGAAGCGGTACATGGACCACCTGAAGTCCTATATTTCCCACCTGGAAGGGGTGGAAGTGCTGTTTTCGGAGAAATGAGCAGGTGAATGACTTTCGTGTACATTCTCACGTAAAAGTCTATGGCTGTTAGTTAGGGGTTAGGAGTGAGGAGTGGATGTGGCGGCGTAAAATGGACCCCGAGTAGTGGACACATCCGAAAGTGAGGCCCCCGGATTTTGG